>OGIE01002513.1_pt1 | contig 22221 bp, 18 predicted proteins | sample 1571581 | NCBI WGS metagenome assembly OGIE01 (sample SAMEA2582021, study PRJEB24529) | metagenome | biome: Human gut stool | place: China | collected 2011
GTCCGTCTTTTACATAGCATACAGAATTTGACTGTGTATATTTTAAAGTAATCATGGAAATTGCAAGATCTCTCTTTGCGTGATCCGGAATTTCTTTGTTCTCAGTCACTATATTTGAGAAGAAATCATCATCGATCTTCAGTTCATTTCTTCCCTGCTCAAAGGTAATACCAAAAACATCCTTGTGTTCTGTAGGTGCCGGAACATAATTCGGATCGATCTGGATCACATTGTAATTACCTTTCTTTTTCTGTGCAAGAATCTCCAGTGCTTCCGGTTCATATCCACGTGCGATCACTCCATCCGACACTTCTCTCTTGATCAGTCTTGCCGTATCAACATCGCAGACATCAGAAAGCGCAATAAAATCACCGAATGAAGACATACGGTCTGCGCCTCTTGCACGTGCATAAGCACTTGCAAGCGGAGAAAGTTCTCCAAGGTCATCTACCCAGTAAATTTTTGCAAGAGTTTCATCCAGTGGAAGTCCGACTGCAGCACCTGCCGGTGACACATGCTTAAAGGAAGTTGCTGCCGGAAGTCCGGTTGCTTTTTTTAATTCCGATACCAGCTGCCATCCGTTAAATGCATCCAGAAAGTTGATATATCCCGGACGGCCCATCAGAACTTTGATCGGGAGATCACTTCCGTCTTTCATATAGATACGTGACGGCTTCTGATTTGGGTTACATCCATATTTGAGTTCTAATTCATTCATGATTCCTGCTCCTTCTTCACCTTTGTATACTATTTATTCTTATTGATGATCTTGCTTTCGTATGTTCCTGTCTCAATATCAATATATCTTACAAACAGAGATACTTTGTTATCTTCGTTCAGGCTGTTCCAGAGAAGTTCTGCAAACTCATCCATATCATCCGGAATTGCTACCAATTTCGGTTCGCCTTCAAAGCTTGGAAGTGGATTTCCGTCACATTTATAAGTATGGATGAAATGTCCCTCTCCTGCAATGGCATTCTCGTATGCAAATGTGTATCTGTTACATGCATCCGGATTTCCGTTGTTGCTCTTGAGAATTGACATTGCATAGTTGAATTTTCCGTTCTCTACGTGCATAACACCGGAGATACGAGGTGTATAGTTCGGACCGTCCGGCTCGAATTCTCTGCTTCTTAAGGACTGCTCAAAAGTAAGCTGATGATCCATTCCCTCATAAATGGTATCCGTCTGGTCACCGTTTGTAACAATGGTCTTATTTCCCAGTACACGCACCGGAGCGTAGATGATCAGGCTTGGATCCTCTAACTTTGCAGGATCAAATGCCTGGGTGCGGATCCCGTTTCCATCTTCTACAAATACACGGTTGCGGCTGTTGGAGCTGCGTCCCATGATAAAATAAGCGGTAACTGCTGTCTTGCCGTCCCTGCTTTCGCCAATGACAATTCCACGGCCCGGGTATGCATTCTCTTTTAATTCCTGTTCCAGATTTTTCATATACATGGTATGATCCTCCTGATTTCTATAAGGTGTAAGGTGTATGTATTCCCGCCAAAGCAGGAAACAGATCAGCTATAGCATTCAAAAAACCGCCCACCTGCACACGAATAAACTATTTCGTGCCCAGGCGGACGGCTCTCACTTCCTGCGTGCTCCCTGTGGTTGATCCACTTTCCGCCAGTCACACGCTGTGCTTTCTAACTGTTTTTAATATATATGGTTTTTACTAATAATGCAAGTGCTTTTTAGAAGTTTTACTTATTAGTTTTTCTTATAATTTATTCATTGCGGATCGCAGCTAAGGGGCTTAATTTCATAGCACGCATAGCAGGCATGAAACCGGCTGCCATTCCCACAAAAATAGCAAAGCCTATAGCTGCAAATGCCAGCCATAAAGGGATCCTGGATAAATTTCCGCTCATCCCCATCATATCAGACATGCTTACAAAACGGTTGACGATAATGGACACACCATAGCTTAACAGTGCTCCCAGCACACCGCCCATAAAACCGATGAAACCGGACTCGATCAAAAACATACTGCGGATATTTCCCATATCACAGCCTAAAACCTTCATAACACCGATCTCTTTGGTCCTCTCATAAATGGACATCATCATGGTGTTTGCAATACCGATAGCTGCTACAAACAGAGACACAGCTCCAATGCCCCCAAGAACTGCCTGTACCATATTGGACTGCTGTCTGGAGCTTTCCAGCCAGTCCATCTGGCTGTTGACCTGATAGCCCTTATCTGCCAGGATCTTCTGCACCTGGGCCACATGTTCCATATCATCTACAAAGACTTCTGCACTGTTGTATACAATATAATTTAATGGCTTTCCTTTTTTATTCGTAGGCTGTCCCGGGATCACGGTTCCCTTTTTAAAAGCCTTTTTCAGCTGTTCTTTTAAGCCGTCAATATCTGTATATACAGACCAGGAATAATTATTCCAGTCATCGATGCCGCCTGCGATCAGTCCTGTTACAGGGATCATATATTTCTTCGGCGGTTTCACACTGTTTCCATCATCTCCCGTGCCGCCTCCCTGGCTTTGATAATAAGCATCCATATCAAAAACCACAAAGATCGGCTTTCCCATAAGATCCACATCCGGCAGTTCTCCCGTATCCCAGTAGCCTTTTCCTGTTTTCGCGTTGGTAAAACGCTGGAGAACACCATTTCCAAAGACCATTCCCATTTCACCGGGTGCCGGGATACGGCCTTCTCCTAAATTCAGCTGCTTTAAATAGGACTGGCTGACACCGGTAAGGCTGATATACTGAGCCTCATAAGCCCCCTGGCGCATCAGCACATTCATTTCCAGGACCGGAGATACACCTGTTACATAGGGGATCCTGGAAAACTCATCAATCACATCATCCGTAATATAAGATGGCTCACTGCTTTTAGATGAGGATGAAGAGCCGGAACCTCCCAGGATCCTTACAGAGTTTCCATTATCATTTGCATACACCTCTACGGTAGTCAGACTGCCCCAGGAAGCGATCTGTTCCATGGTCATCTCATTTAAACCAATTCCCAGGGAAACCATGACTACAATCGAAGCCGTTCCTATAATAACACCTAAAACTGTAAGAAATGTCCTTAATTTTCGTCTGCGCAGGTTATTGACGCTCATCATCAGAAGATCAGGAAATCTCATTTTCATCATCCTTTTGCTGTTTTGCTTCTTTGCGCTTTTTGATGAACTTCACTGCAAATACGATTGCTGCAATGACAGCCACAAAAGCCACGCCGCCTCCCGCTAAAAGAAGCTTATTGTTTGCCCCGGAAGCAGGCTGTCCGGAAACATCCATATCTTCCGGCACATCCATATTCCAGTCTTCCTGGACCTCTTCCTCTACCAGAAGAGTCAGCTCTTTTTCCACCGGCTCTGCAGGCTGTCCATTTTCATCTTCATAGTTGATGATCACATGGACTGTACCATCATCTGCCGTTGCGGCGATACCGGAAAGCATGGTATCTACATTTCCTGTTTCACCTGGTTTGATATTTCCTACATAATAATCGGTCGGTTTAATGGAGTCAGCTTCAAAATTGACAGTCACATTATAAAGGACTACTTTTCCTGTATTGTTAATGCCGAACATAACATTGGACTCAGAACCTACGGTCATGGAGTCAGGCATTACATCCATATTGCTGGTGCTCAGTCTTGCATACTGCTTTACCGGGATATCCACGATAATGCTCTCTTCTGCGTTCTTAAATTCCGGGCTGTCATATTTTTCTTTTACTGTAATGCCATAGGAACGCTGGTCAACACCTGCTTTGGCTGTAAAACGGGCCCGGACCTCTGTACTTTCTCCTGGTGCCAGGGAATTGACTACTTTGGAAGCAGTTCCGCTTTCTGTGGTAAATACAGCGCTGTCAGAAACCTTTTCTGACTCCAGATTAAATAAAATATTGCTGGCAGGTACTGCAGAGGAGGCATTTTTCATGCTTAAAATAAGGTCGAATTCTTCTCCTGCATACACATCCGCCGGTTCTGTGCGGTAGCTGTCTACGATCACACGGGCTTTGGTACGGTCATTGGCATCAAAGTCACGGAGATCATCTTCTTTGTCCTTGGATACCACATGGACGAAAAATGTATTTTCTTCTGTGTGAAGATCACCTTCAGAACTTAAGCGGAAAGTAATGGTAAATTTAATAGGATAATACCCGGTATAAGAGTCTTTTCGGATAGCCATGCTGTAGTGGGCAGAAACGCTTTCTCCCGGCTGGATCCGGTCGTAGGTGCGGTCATAGTTGCCATCGTTGATTTCAAAGGGGAACTTGGTATTATCTTCCGATAAGCCCATGGATATAGTGATATCCTGGGCGGTAGTTTCACGCTTGTTGCGGAAATTTACATCAAAATCAAGGACATTGGGATAAACACCTCTTGGAGTAGACTGGTTTTCGCCTACTACAAAATAATTTCCCTCTTTTTTGTCTTCTTCATCATCTGCTGAGGAAGAAGCACTGGTGGAGATCCAGATATTAATGTAATCTACATCGGAACCGCCATCCCACTCCAACTGGATGGGAATGCTGTAATAGCCCTGTCCTGCGTCACGGCGTACTCTGGCAGAAAGGGAAACACTTTTTACATTTCCTGCCTTAATATTTCCCACATGTTTGGCAGTAAATGTAGTCTCCATGATCTCAAACGGATAATAGTCAATGGTATAATCATTTTCTCCGCTGCTTTCGATCTGCTGGAAATCACTGGTCTCAAGAAGACTGACACGCAGGTTGTTCATATCCTCATCTGTAGCACGGATGCGGAAAGGGATGCTCATGGATTTACCAATATTTCCCTTTGGTGCCTTTGTGGTGAATATGTAATCATTGCTGCTGGCATTGGTGTTATACCCCAGCTTAAAATCACCGGCATAGGCACTCAGGCAGCTGGCGGCAGCAAATACCCATATAAAGGCTAAAAGCGCCATTTTTTTCCATACACTGTTTCTCATTCTCACTCTCTCCTCTGACCCACTTCTATATTTACGATCTTGCCGTCTACGATCCGTATCCGGCGGTCCGCATAGGAAGCCAGGTTATTGTCATGTGTGACCATAACAAGGGTCTGATTTTGCTCCCTTACAATTTTTTGCATCAACTGCAATACTTCCATGGTTGTTTTTGAGTCCAGGTTTCCTGTAGGCTCGTCCGCAAAGATGATCTGAGGCTTTACCACTAAGGCTCTGGCAATCCCCACTCTCTGCTGCTGTCCACCGGACATCTGGTTTGGCATATGCTTTTCCTGTTTGTCTACTCCTACTAATTCCATGTACTCTCTTGCTTTTTTCAGCCGTTCTTTCTTTGGGACACCTCGAAATGCCAGGGGAAGTGCCACATTTTCTATGGCATTCATGGTATTTAAAAGGTTGTAGGACTGAAAGATAAAACCTACCTTCTCCCGCCTGAAAGCTACCAGCTGTTTCTCTGTCAATTTTTCTATATGTACATTTCCAATAAGGATCTCACCTTTGGTGGGCTTTTCCAGTCCTGCAAGCATATTTAAAAGGGTAGATTTACCGGAACCTGAGGTTCCTACGATAGCTACAAATTCACCTTTTGGGATCTCAAAACTGACTCCGTTTAATGCCCGGACTTTGGTTTCGCCTACGCGGTATATCTTATAGAGGTCTTTTACGCGGATGACCGCAGACGGCTCTTTTGGGGGTTCTGTGTTCACGAAAGAAAAGACTCCTTTCTGCGGCAGCAGGCGGAACCTTCGCAGCCGCTTGTTTTTCTCCTTTGCTCATCACATTATACCATAGTATCCCCGTTCAGGCTCTCTGTTTTTCCTTGAAAGTTCCTTAAATATTTCTTACTCTGTAATTGCCCGGGTACTGCACCATATGCGCAGGGACAATTTCATAAAATTTTACATTTTTCCATAATTGTGCTTGACTTCCTAGGAGTTTTGTGTAAGAATATGTCGAGGCACAAAATCAGTGCCATTCTGGCTAAGATCAGCTGTCGCACTGGTTCAGTGCTGAAGTATTTCCCAAAATCATGTAATTGAATATAAAAGGCAAAGGAGAATCACATGAGACACTTATTGAATCCCTTAGACTTCTCTGTGGAGGAGATTGATGATCTTCTGGCGCTGGCAAGGGACATTGAAAGCAACCTTCCAAAATATGCCCATGTCTGCGACGGCAAGAAACTGGCTACATTATTTTATGAGCCAAGTACCCGTACACGTTTAAGCTTTGAAGCTGCTATGTTAAACCTTGGCGGTAATGTTTTAGGTTTTTCATCTGCTAATTCCAGTTCTGCATCAAAGGGCGAAAGCGTTGCTGATACCATTCGCATGATTTCCTGCTATGCAGATATCTGCGCTATGCGTCATCCAAAAGAAGGTGCTGCTTATGTAGCTGCACAGAAGGCACGTATTCCTGTTATCAACGCAGGTGACGGCGGACATCAGCATCCAACACAGACTCTGACCGACCTTATGACCATCCGTTCCTTAAAGGGTCGTCTGGACAACTTAACCATTGGCCTGTGCGGCGACTTAAAGTTTGGCCGTACTGTTCACTCCCTGATCAACGCTATGGTACGTTATCCGGGTGTAAAATTTGTTCTCATCTCCCCGCCTGAACTTCGTATCCCTGACAGCATCCGTGAGGACGTTCTGATCGCTAACAACATTCCATTTGAAGAGATCGGAAGCCTGGATGATTCCATCGGTACTCTGGATATCCTGTACATGACCCGTGTACAGAAAGAGCGTTTCTTCAACGAAGAAGATTACATCCGCTTAAAAGACTGCTATATCTTAGATAAGAAGAGAATGGCAATGGCAAAGGATGATATGTTTGTTCTCCATCCACTTCCAAGAGTAAACGAGATCTCTGTAGAAGTAGATGACGACCCGAGAGCTGCTTACTTCAGACAGGCACAGTACGGCGTATACGTTCGTATGGCTCTGATCATGACATTACTGGAGGTAGAAAAGCCATGTTAAATATCAGCGGATTAAAAGAAGGAATCGTACTTGACCATATTGAGGCTGGAAAGAGCCTTGATATCTACTACCACTTAGGTCTTGACAAATTAGACTGTCAGGTAGCTATCATCAAGAATGCACGAAGCAATAAAATGGGCCGCAAGGACATCATCAAGATCGAAGGCGGACTGGATAAGGTTGATCTGGATATCTTAGGATACATTGATCATACTATCACTGTTAATATCATCAAGGATGACCACATTGCAGAAAAGAAAGCATTAAAGCTTCCTAAGAAGATCACCAATGTGATCCACTGCAAAAATCCTCGCTGCATTACCTCTATTGAGCAGGAACTGCCTCATATCTTCTATCTCAGCGATGAGAAGACAGAGACATACCGCTGCCAGTACTGTGAAGAAAAGTACAGCGATTTCAAATAAGGTATATAATTGCCCCCACCTGTCGGTGGGGGATTTTTTATGTCACCCAGCCGTTGACGCGCGTGACTCTGTTTTATTATACAAAAAGGACCAGACACATTTATCCCTTTTATCAGGATAAAACGTCTGGTCTTTTTTACATATCTTCTCTCTTATTTCATTTCCTTATTTATGCTCTGGCACGATCTCGATCCAGTATCCGTCCGGGTCTGTGATGAAATAAATGCCCATAGCCGGATTTTCGTAGCAGATGCAGCCCATTTCTTCATGCTTTTTGTGGATGCCTTCGTAGTCATCTACATGAAAAGCCAGGTGGAACTCGCATTCACCCAGGTTATAAGGCTCTGTACGGTCTTTTAACCAGGTCAGTTCCAGTGTAAAGTCGGAAACTCCATCTCCTAAATAAACCAGCTTAAAAGAGCCGTCAGAAGCGTCCTTTTCCCTTACCGGTTCTAACCCTAATGCTTCTTTATAAAAAGCAAGGCTCTTATTAAGATCCAATACATTAAAATTAAAGTGATTAAACTTGATCATTGAACATACACCTTTCTGTATTTATAAGTATATCCCCTGTAAATGCAGGGGATATACTTGTAATGTCATCTTATTATTTATTCTTCTTTGGAACCATAGCTTCCATACCGCCCATGTAAGGTCTTAATACCTCTGGGATACGTACAGAACCGTCAGCCTGCAGGTTGTTCTCTAAGAATGCGATCAGCATACGTGGAGGAGCAACTACGGTGTTGTTTAAGGTGTGAGCCAAATACTTGGAACCATCTTCACCCTGAACACGGATCTTTAAGCGGCGTGCCTGAGCATCACCTAAGTTGGAGCAGCTACCTACTTCAAAGTACTTCTTCTGTCTTGGAGACCACGCTTCTACGTCGCAGGACTTAACCTTTAAGTCAGCTAAGTCACCGGAGCAGCACTCTAAGGTTCTTACCGGGATATCCATGGAACGGAACAGATCTACCGTGTTCTGCCACAGCTTGTCATACCACATTGGGCTTTCTTCCGGCTTGCAGACAACGATCATTTCCTGCTTCTCAAACTGATGGATACGGTATACACCTCTTTCCTCAATTCCGTGAGCACCTTTCTCCTTACGGAAGCATGGAGAATAGCTGGTCAGTGTCAGAGGCAGCTGTGTTTCCGGAGTAATGGTATCGATAAACTTACCGATCATGGAGTGCTCGCTGGTACCGATCAGATACAGGTCCTCTCCTTCGATCTTGTACATCATAGCGTCCATTTCAGCGAAGCTCATAACGCCGGTTACTACGTTGCTGCGGATCATGAAAGGAGGTACGCAGTAAGTAAATCCACGGTTGATCATGAAATCTCTTGCATATGCGATCACTGCGGAGTGCAGTCTTGCGATATCGCCCATTAAGTAGTAGAAACCGTTTCCTGCTACTCTTCTTGCTGCATCTAAGTCGATACCGTTGAAGCTTTCCATAATATCTGTATGATATGGGATCTCAAAATCAGGTACTACAGGCTCACCGAAACGCTCAATTTCTACGTTCTGGCTGTCATCTTTACCGATCGGTACGCTTGAATCGATGATGTTAGGAATGGTCATCATGATCTTTAAGATCTTCTCGGAAAGTTCTGCTTCTTTTGCTTCTAATTCAGTCAGTCTTGCAGAGTTAGCGCTAACCTGCTTCTTAACTTCTTCTGCTTCTTCCTTCTTGCCCTGTCCCATAAGAGCACCGATCTGCTTGGACAATTTATTTCTGCTTGCTCTTAAATCATCTGCTTCCTTCTGGGTGGTGCGGTTCTCTGCATCTAATGCAATAACCTCATCTACCAGCGGCAGCTTGCTGTCCTGGAATTTATTCTTAATGTTCTGCTTTACGATGTCTGGATTTTCTCTGACAAACTTTAAATCTAACATGATGCTCCTCCTGGATCTTCATTTCCTTATTATATAGCGATCGTTTATATGGAATATATTCCATTCTTCGCCAACTGTTATTGAGTATATAACATTTTGTCACGATTGAAAAGACCTTTTTTACGTTTAAAAGCATTGAAAAGCTCTATTTTCCCTTATAACGCACCAGCTGCCCCATCAGTTCTTCAAAACAGACTCCATTTTCAACAGGGATCTGAAGTTCCTCGGAACGGCGGATACAATCCTTTACAAAGTCTGCTGCAAGGGCAACCCCTTCTGTCAGGCTTCCGCCCCTGACGCATACACCTGCCACAACAGAAGAAAATACATCCCCTGTGCCAGGACGTTCTGTACCGATCTTTTTACGGCGGATGTAAGTCATTGCTTTTCCTTTTTCAGCCACTGCATTGACCAGATACTGTCCTTCTCTCATACCGGTGATCACAACACCACAAGGTCCCATAGCAAGAAGTTCTTTCGCAAGTTCTTCTATCTCTTTCCGGGTCCAGCCTTCTTTTTTATAAGGACGGTCTGTTAAAATACAGGCTTCTGTAAGATTTGGCGTTAAAACATCTGCCATTTCTGCCAGTTCCTTCATTTTCCGGCACATGGCTTCTGTATAGGTAGCATAGGCTTCCCCGTGATCTCCCATGATCGGGTCTACGATCACCTTTGTTTCCGGTCCCTTAAATTCCGTGATCATGTTTTTGACGATCTGGATCTGACGTTCAGATCCTAAAAAGCCGGAGACAATGCCGTCAAAAGATAATCCCAGTTCTTTCCATTTTTCAACATAAGGTTCCATTTTATCCGTATAATCATCAAAGAAATAAACCGGAAAACCTGTGTGATTGGACAGCACAGAGGTAGGTACCGGACAACACTGGATCTTCAGTGCCGCTAAAACAGGCAGAGCCGCTGTAATAGAACAGCGGCCGTAACCTGAAAGATCATTGATCATTGCGATTTTTTTCTGGTGGTATTGTGTCATTGTATACTCCTGGATCTTATATATCCCAGTATCACCAGGATATATTTATTTTAATTTTTCAAACAATCCGGAACGGATCAGAGCCGTTCTTACCGGCATATAGATCACAACAGATGCAATGGTAGATGTAACTGCGTTAATAGAAGTTGCTGCTACATTCCATGCAAGTGTCAACTCTGCTGCAGGTTTTCCCATGATCCATAATTTGTAGTAATAACCTACTAACGGATCAAAGATCACATTAAATAACAGGCCGCTGACTGCTGCAGCAATCGCAAATTTTAATACTTTCCTGCTGTCTTTTGTTTCGTTGATATGTCCGATGTGATGTGCTACCAGACCGGTGATCAGACCGATGCAAAGCTTTAAGACAAAGGTCTTTGGTGCATAAAACACATACTTAGGATCAAAAAGATCGCCGATGGTCATACCAATGGCGCCGCCTAAACCACCGTAAAAACCGCCTAAAAGCAATGCGCCTAAAACGCAGACTGCATTTCCCAGATGGATGGAAGTTGCATCTCCGCCTGGAAGATAGATCTTAAACTGTAAAAATGTAAATACGACATAAGATAATGCCGCAAAAAGTCCGGTAAGAGCGATCTTATAAACTTTATTGCTCTTTGCCTCTGGTTTTTCCTGTACTGCCTGTGCTGTATTCATAACTTTCCTCCTCAGACCGGTTTTCTGTTAAAAATTTATCCGGTCATTTCATTAGAAGGTATACTAGCACTTTGCTGGATGGGGTTAAATATCCAGTTTGTATATTTTAAACCAGTCCAGTTTACAACAGCTTATCAGTCATGAGACTCCACGGTGATCAATACACCATCTGAAAAAGTGATCGTCCCCTCCTCTTCCACCAGTTCATTGCTGATGCAGAGGCTGGTGCCTATGGAGATATCCCGGTCCGTTAATGGATATTTAAAGCCTCTTAACGTGATCCCCTTTACTTCTTCTGTAAGGGGCAGGAAAGAGATATACTTTCCCCAGGTCTCTCCCTTTCGGAAGGTATGCTCCCCGTCGATCAGATACAGACGGTTCTGGGAGTCTACGATCTCTGCATAAGTACCTTTTTGCAGGCACGGAAACAGCAGATGGATATTTCCGACCATATGATCTAACCTTCCTCCTGTAGCTCCTAATAACGTAATATGGCTGCAGTTCATGGCAAGAGCCCGCTTAATGGCAAGTTCTGTGTCTGTATCATCCTTTTCCGGCTGATGTACTTCCCATACGATGTGTTCCATTTTCCGGTAATAGGCCAGTATCTCCGGGTGGACCGTATCAAAATCCCCTACGATCACATCCGGGATGATATCCAGCTCTTTTGCAGCCTCCAGACCACCGTCTACGGCCACTACCTTTTCAAATTTATGCTCTTTTAAAAAAGAACCGGCGAAAGCAAGGGAAAGCTTCCCGCCGGTTAAGATCAGACAACGTTTCATTTCTCGTATTCCTTAAAGATCTCATTAAATTCTTTTACTCTTGCTGCCGGTTCAGAACCAAATACAGCAGAACCTGCTACAAATACATTGGCACCTGCTTCCAGTACCTCTCTTACGTTAGCTGCGCTGACGCCGCCATCTACCTGGATATCGGTATTAAGGCCTTTTGCATCACACATAGCACGTACCTGTTTTACTTTTTCCAATGTATATGGGATAAATTTCTGGCCGCCAAAACCTGGGTTTACAGTCATGATCAAAACCATATCCACCTGTCCTAAGATACATTCCAGAACAGATACAGGAGTTGCAGGATTTAAAGCAACGCCTGCCTTGCAGCCTGCTTCTTTGATCTGGTTTACAACGCGGTCCAAATGGGTACATGCTTCTGCGTGTACAGTAATGATGTCTGCGCCTGCTTTTTTAATATCTTCTACATAGCGTCCCGGCTCTTCCACCATCATATGAACATCAAAAGTCATATTGGTAACTTTTCTTAAGCTTTTAAGGACAGGCATTCCAAAAGAAATACTTGGGACAAAGGCTCCATCCATTACATCCAGGTGCAGATAAGGTGCTCCTGCTTCTTCGATTTCATGGACCTGTTCTCCCAGTCTGGTAAAATCTGCCGCCAGTAATGACGGTGCTACTTTGTACTCCATTGTTAATATCTCCTTTTCTGTTTCAGTTCTTCATACATCAGGCGGTAATTGTCATAGCGGCTTTTGCTGATCTTTCCCTCTGCCACTGCGTCTTTTACGCCGCATACTTTTTCTCCTATGTGGACACAGCCTAAAAACTTGCAGTCATCTTCATACTGGGCAAATTCCGGAAAATAATCCTTTAACTCATTTGCCTCTATATCCGGTGTGAACATGGAGCTGAAGCCCGGTGTGTCCATCATATAAGTATCTTTTTCCACAAAAAACAGCTGTGAATGGCGGGTGGTATGTTTTCCACGCTCGATCTTGCGGCTGATATCTCCTGTTTCCATATCCGCTTCCGGCTGGATCCGGTTGGTAAGAGAAGATTTTCCCACGCCCGAAGGACCTGCTAATACAGTGGTCTTTCCGCGAAGAAGGCCTCTCACCTGCTCAATACCGGTTTCTTCCCTGGCACTGATAAAATATACAGGATAACCTGCAGCCTCATAAATACTGCGGTACTGGTCCATCAGTGCCTCATCTCCCAGATCCTGCTTATTAAAACACAGTTTTACCGGGATATCTTCCATAGACATCATGACCAGAAACCGGTCCAGTAAATTTAAGTTCGGTGCCGGATGGGTCAGCGCAAACAGGACTAATGCCTGATCTACATTGGCTGCTGCCGGACGGATCAGCTCATTCTTTCTTGGAAGGATCTCATCAATATTTCCTTCCATTGTCTCTTCATCCAGCACGGAAAACTCCACATCATCCCCTACCAGAGGTTTGATCTTACGGTTTCTGAATACACCTTTTGCCTTGCACTGGTATACTTTATTTTCACCGTTATTTACGTAATAAAATCCTGCAATTCCCTTGATTATCTTTCCTGTCATTATCTTTCTCCTCGCAATTTTTACCTTAAATGTTCTCTCGGAGTCTTTCTGTGTCTGATTTTGTGAGAAGATTTTTTGTCAGTTGTGCCCAAATTTCTGAGGCGTACGCGGTGCGTACGTTGATGAAATTCGGGTGCGGCTGGCGGAAAATCAGCCACAAAGGCAGGTACAAGAAAGACTCCGAGAGGACATTAATAAATCCGTGAACGCGCCGCCGGCGCATTCTCAATATGTATAGCAAAAAGGTGCCGCAAAACATCTCCTCTTTTGCGGCACCTCTCATTCCACCTAGTATCTTTCCACTCAGTATCTATTTCCAGTTTATTATGTTTATTACTTACTGCTCTAACTGCTTCTTATAGATCTCAATTACTTTCTTCATCATTTCCGGACCTGGTGCGCCGATGGTCATACGCTTTTCAACGCAGGTCTTCATGCTGATGGCTTCGTATACATCTTCCTCAAATACAGGACTGATCTTCTTGTATTCCTCTAATGGAAGATCATCTAAAGCAATGCCCTTGTCGATGCAAAGCAGTACCAGCTGTCCTACGATACCATGGGCATCACGGAATGGTACGCCATGGTTTACCAGATAATCAGCTGCATCCGTTGCATTGGTAAAGCCATTCTTTGCGCTGGCTTCCATTACATCCTTGCGGAACTTCATGGAAGAGATCATACCGGTAAATAAGGACAGGCAGCCCTTCACTGTATCAATAGCGTCAAAGGTCAGTTCCTTATCTTCCTGCATATCCTTATCATATGCCAGAGGAAGTCCCTTCATGGTAGTAAGCATGGAAACCAGGGCGCCGTAAACGCGGCCGCTCTTTCCACGGATCAGCTCTGCAATATCCGGGTTCTTCTTCTGAGGCATAATACTGCTTCCGGTGCTGTAGGAGTCATCGATCTCTACAAAACGATATTCATTGGTGTTCCAGATAATGATCTCCTCGCTGAAACGGCTTAAATGCATGGCAATAGTAGATAATGCACTTAACAGCTCGATCAGATAGTCGCGGTCAGAAACGGAGTCCATGGAGTTTAAGGTAGGACCGTCAAAATCCAGAAGTTTTGCAGTGTATTCTCTGTCCAGCGGATAAGTAGTTCCAGCCAGAGCGCCGGAGCCTAACGGGCAGTAATTCATTCTCTTGCGGATGTCCTGTAAACGAGAACGGTCTCTGGAGAACATTTCAAAATATGCGCCCATGTGATGAGCCAGTGTTACAGGCTGTGCCTTCTGTAAATGGGTAAAACCAGGCATAAATGTCTCGGTGTTTGCTTCCATGATCACCAGAAGTTCTTTTAAAAGATCCTTTACAAGAACGTCCATCTCATCAATCTCGTCTCTTGTATACAGCTTCATATCCAGAGCTACCTGATCGTTACGGCTGCGTCCTGTATGCAGGCGCTTTCCTGCTTCGCCGATACGCTCTGTTAAGGTTCCTTCTACGAAAGAGTGGATATCTTCGTATTCGGAGTCAGCCGGGATCACCAGCTTACCGCTGTCAAGATCTTCTCTAATGCCTTCCAGACCTGCCACAATGGCATCTCTGTCTGCTTCTGTAAGAATTCCCTGTTTCGCTAACATCTTTACATGTGCGATGCTGCCTCTGATGTCCTGACGATAAAATTTCTGATCAAATGAAAGTGATTCATTAAAATTCTGTACCAGCTGGTCTGTTTCTTTTGTGAAACGTCCGCCCCAAAGCTTCATAATTGATGTCTCCTTTTGTCCTTTAATTTATAATCTGCATGTCCTTTCGGAACATTTCTGCATGTATGATACCAGATTGCTACGTGCTTTGCACTCTCGCAATCTTTAAAACATTCGTAATCCGCTCATTTTTCTTTGAAAAATGGCTACTTACTCATGTTTTACGTGCCCCAAGTTCCAAAATCCTCCTGCAAGCAAGCTTGCGTTGGATTTTAGACCTTTTGACACTTGGTATCATTATACCTTATAAATTCACATTTTGCGGCTATTTTTTATATTTTTGTCTTTTTTTCTTATTTTTATTATTTACAGTAGTAATGATCGCTGCTCCTGCAAACACTACAAGGCTCACACCTGTAATAATAGCACCTGTTTTTAAACCTTCCGGCTCATAGGTAAAGGAAATTTCATGGTCTCCTTCTGCCAGGTCTGCTGCAATAAATGTATCAAAAACAGGTCTTGTTTCCGTTTCCACACCATCCACAAAAAGCTTCCAGCCCTTGTCATATGGAATACTTGTAAACATGGTCTTATATCCATCAGAATGAATGGTTCCGGAAAGTTCTGTATCCGTCCATTTAGTCAGGTTGATGGGATTTTCATTCATTTTATCATAAAATTCTTTAAAGGCTTCCGGATCAAACCGCCATACTTCTCCCTGAAGGGAAGGATTTCCCTCATCCTCTGAGCGAAGTTCTACATCCGTTCCCTTTACAAGATATCCCAGTTCCAGGAAATAACCTCTGTCTACATTGTCAAAGGACCTGCTCTTTTCTCCCATGGTTGCTGTGACCTTTTCCACTTTCTTGTTGGTCACATACACATAATAATCACCGGAAGTTTCCACTGTAAAGGTAAGTTTCTTGCCTTCTGTAACACTTTCATTGGACACCAGCACATCTTTGGTCCCCAGCACATTGCAAAGGTCATTCTGTACTACCGCAGGATTGCCTGAGTCTAACAGCCAGTTATTCTCCACATCTGCGGGAAGCATAAATGCTACCGGCAGCGTATTCTGATTTTCATAAAGCCACATAGAGCCTTTTCTGCTGATCTGATCCTTTAAACCAGTTACCGGCTGCTGATCCGGATAAATGCCATATCGGATAGAAAACAGGCTGTCTACCAGGGGAGTACTTCCTTTAATACTGTAAGCATTGGTGGAACTTTCGCAGCCCAGCTTTCTCACAAAATCAGTTAAAGAAGCATTTGCTACCGATGAAAACAGGGACGCAGATGGAAAATTCATCCACGCACCATCATTTTTCGTCTTGCTGTCTCCCTTTTCCACTCTGTAGAAGGTATCACATTTAATGCTTTCCGCTAACCTTCTGGTATCCTGATTGTCCTTTACATACGCAGTCCTGCTGGTAGTTGGAAGGCTGCTGACACCAAGGTTTAACGCAGTTTCCACTGCTACTAAAAGCAGGGTCAGCATCATGATCACATCTTCATTCCAGTTTTTCCGCTTATACAGATAAATAAGCCCCATATACAGTGCCAGGAAAATGATGGCTGCATAAAACACAGAAAAATGAAATTGTGCAGAGTTATCCACAAGTTTCTCTGCCATGAGCACAAAGATAATGGCACCCCAGAACGCCCACACCACCTGTTTCCAGGAAGTTTCTTTCAATTCCAGGCAGACCTGATAACACATAGTCAGCACCAAGGCGATATAGATAAAGGACTGTCTGCATGGAAGGCTGTTTGGATAATGGAACCCATGCCAGATGAAATTTAACACATTGATGGAAAAGCTGGCATAAAACATTAACAGCAGGCCGCAGTAAACTGCCTTTTCCCGCACTGTGATCTTCTTTGCCCCCAGATAAAGAAGAAGGAACATAAGCACTGCCACACCGCAGTAAATATTGGGCCAGTGGTCCAGGCCGATCTCTGTTCCCACATTTCCAATGTGACGGGCGATCATATCAAAAATGGAGAAATAACAGCTGATGGTCTTTGGAAAATCAAAGTCGCCGGAAGCAGTCGCCTGCAAAGCATAGATCTCAGGCAAAAGCACAACGGCTGCCAGTCCTCCTGCAAGAAGAGAATAAAAGCCAAAGCGCACTCCTGTTGCCACCAGGTCTTTTATCTTCTTTGGCGGGTATAAGATCACCTGCACGATCACATACATGACCATGAAAATACAGATCATGATAGAAATATAGTAGTTGGACAGAATAGAAAGACCCAGAGTCACACAGTAAAACAGGCCCTTTTTCTCCTGCACCAGCTGCTCTAACCCATAAAGGATCAGCGGCAGCAGGAAAATGCAGTCCAGCCACATGATATTCCAGCTGTAAGCTGCCATATAACCGCTTAAAGCATAGAAAATGCCGAAAACACCGGCTACAAAATGCTTCTTCTCAAAATGATGGTCCAGATACCAGGTAAACGTCACTCCGCAGAGACCTGTTTTTACCATAATAAGGATGGTCATAAATTCAATGATGAATTTCTTCGGACATAAGATGATCAGCCAGTTCACCGGACTTGCCAGATAATAAGCATAAAGAGCCGAGAAATTCACTCCCATACCAATATCCCAGCTGTATAGCAAGCTTCCTCCCTGTTTTAGCTTGTACTGAAACTCAGAAAAGAAGGGCGCGTACTGGTGATACATGTCCGTTCTTAAAAAGCACTCTTCACCAAAAGGGAAGATGCCTCTCTGGGCAAACAGGATGATCAGGACAGCTACCGGCACGAAAAAGGCTGCGATCAGGCCATCACTTGGACGCAGGAAATGGAAGTAACCATTTTCTATATCATCCTCCAGATCCAGTTCTTCTTCTGAAACTGCCGTCTGCTCCTTCGCTGCGCTTTCAGGGCTGTCTTCTTTTTCTTCTTTCTCTTCCTTCTCTGTTTCTATTTGCATTTCTTCCTGTAAGGGATCATTTTCCTGTAAATTTTCCTGCAAAGATACTGTTTCCTCCCTGCCTGTATTTTTCACCGGAACCGGTCTCTGGACTATTTCAAGGACCTCATCCAGTTCTTTTTCTACCTGTTCTATTTCTTCACGACTCACTGCATTCACCTTTCTTTATAGCCGCTTTTATATATTATTTCCAGTTATTTCTTTTTAAAGATCCAAAGTTTGCTGAATACATAATTTGCGACCATATTGATAACAGAAGCTGTCAATTTACAGAACATCTCATAAACAAACCCTCTGTCTCCCCCCAGTTTTACCATCACTACCATTAATATCCAGGTAGCCACTCCTGAAATAGCCCTTGCCGCAAAAAAGGCACCGCCTTCTTTTAATAAGTACGCCGGCCCCATGTTAAAATTCCGGAATACGATGATCTTATTTACAATATAAGCAAATAAGACTGCTGCCACCCAGGAAAGAGCCTGGGACACCCCTACACCCATGGACATTTTCCGAAATGCTGTATAGGAAACAAAATCCACTGCTGTAGTCAGCACACCACATACCAGATAACTGATGGTTTCATAGTTTACGCATTTTTTCCATAATTTTCCAAACACGATTTTTCTCCTGTTTCTGATCTTACCATTTTTTCTCTGACCAGTTTTTTCTATTATATGGTAGCCGTTCTTAATTGTAAAGTTAATTAGCGTTTAATCTGTTCACCAAACTATAAATGTTTTGAAAAGAATGGTTATCTACGTTATAATGTTCACATAGAAAATAACCAGAATATCTGGAGGAATTATATGAATCTTTCCTATTTAAAGTATGCCGTAGAAGTAGAAAAAACCGGCTCTATTACAAAAGCAGCCCAGAACTATTATATGAACCAGCCCCATTTAAGCAAGATCATCCGTGAACTGGAGCGTGATCTTGGATGTCCCATCTTTGACCGTACCAGCAGGGGAATGATCCCTACTGTCCGTGGAGAAGAATTCCTGCGCTACGCAAAAGGGATCATGGAACAGGAAGCCCAGTTAGACAAGCTCTGCTCCAGAAATAAGGAATGTCCCCGTGAAATTCGTCTTTGCGGTCCCCGCGCTTCTTATATATCCAGCACTTTAAAGAATTTTTTAAAAGAAGATGACCGGCTTTTTACAACCAATGTGCGCTATAAAGAAACGAACTCCAAGGACGTGGTCCGTCTGGTCTCTTCCAAAGAATTTGACTTAGGCATTGTCCGCTGTCAGGTACTTTACGAACCATTTTTCCTTAAAATGATACAGGATGAGCATTTGGACAGCAAGGTCTTATGGCAGTTCTCTCCCAAGGTACTTATGTCCCCCTCGCATCCTCTTGCAGGAAAGGAGCCTTTAGACCACCTTGATTTTTCCCAGTCCGTAGAACTGCTTCAGGGAGATATCCAGTATCCTTCTTTTACCCCGGAAAATACTGACTGTGTCCTTCCGGACAGTGATCCCCGCCATACCATTTATATTTATGACCGGGGCAGCCAGTATGAATTTCTCCGCCATCTTCCAGGTGCCTATATGTGGACTTCTCCTGTTCCGTACAGCACCCTTACAGAAGCAAAACTGATCCAGAGAGAATGTACCCGCCCGGATAATGTATTCAAGGACCTTTTAGTCTGTCGCAGCAACTACCGCCTGTCCAAAGCAGAAACAGAACTGACCCAGTGGCTGGGCCGCACTATCAGCCAGCTGTCTGACTAACTGGCTGCTCTGTTTTGTAAGACCATTTTTATCAGGTCTTAAAATATCGTCTTGAAAATAACAATATTCTCAGTAACAGAGCTGGCCATTTTTTCGTTTATTTTTCTGTTACTGAGTATTTTTTTCTTTCTGCTTTATATTTTTATTCACATTTCACAATTTTCTTCTCATTAACCAGTGATATACTTACAGGAATACCATTATTCCATTTTTGCATCTAGTCAAGCTTTTATCAATGTGCTACTATATAGCTGTTAAAGAAATAACGAACAGATACATATAGTCAATCACACAACTATATTTTTAGGAGGTCATAATTATGAGATTCACATTACCAAGAGATTTATACCATGGAAAAGATGCACTGGAGTCCTTAAAGACACTGCCTGGCAAGAAAGCCATTGTTGTTGTAGGCGGCGGCTCCATGAAGCGTTTCGGTTTCCTGGATAAAGTAGAAGCTTACTTAAAAGAAGCAGGAATGGAAGTTCAGTTATTTGAAGGCGTTGAGCCAGATCCTTCTGTAGAGACCGTTATGAAGGGTGCAAAAGCTATGCAGGAATTCAAACCTGACTGGATCGTAGCTGTAGGTGGTGGTTCACCAATCGATGCTGCAAAGGCTATGTGGGTATTCTATGAGTATCCTGATACCAAGTTTGAAGACCTGATCACACCATTCAGCTTCCCAACACTGCGTACAAAAGCTAAATTCTGTGCTATCTCCTCTACCTCCGGTACAGCTACCGAAGTTACTGCATTCTCTGTAATCACAGATTATGCTAAGGGAATCAAATATCCTCTGGCTGACTTCAACATCACACCAGATGTTGCTATCGTTGACCCGGCTTTAGCAGCTACTATGCCTAAGAAGCTGACCGCACATACTGGTATGGATGCTATGACTCATGCGATCGAGGCTTATGTTTCCACACTGCACTGCGAATACACCGATCCGTTAGCACTGCATGCTATCGAAATGATCAACGAATACCTGGTTGCTTCCTACAATGGTGATCTGGATGCCCGCGCTAAGATGCATGACGCACAGTGCTTAGCTGGTATGGCATTCTCCAACGCATTATTAGGTATCGTTCACTCTATGGCACATAAGACCGGTGCTGCTTACTCCGGCGGACATATCGTTCATGGATGTGCTAACGCAATGTACCTGCCAAAGGTTATTAAATACAACGCAAAAGAACCTGAAGCAGCTGCAAGATACGCTAAGATTGCTAAATTCATCAACCTGCCGGGAAATACTGATGAAGAACTGGTAGATGCTCTGATCGCAAGGATCCGCGAGATGAACAAGGATCTGGATATTCCTACCTGCATCAAGTACTATGAAGGCGGAATCATCGATGAGAAAGAATTCATGGAGAAACTGCCTAATGTTGCAGAACTGGCAGTAGGCGATGCCTGCACCGGCTCCAACCCAAGAAGCATCAACCCAGATCAGATGGCTAAGCTGCTTAAGTGCTGCTACTATGATGAGGAAGTTGATTTCTAATCCATAGAAATTCATAAAAGATCTGAAGATCCAGAATTAAATAAGGAACTTTTTAAGGGCTGCGGAAAGTTGATCTGCAGCCCTTATTTGATCAAAGGATAGTCTTATGATTCTTTTAAAATAATATTCAACAAAACATTTAACCCCACACCACTTAATACAGCAATAAATACCGGTGAAGTGCAAAGCATATTTAAAAATGGGGAAAGTCCATCTGCCCACTCTTTATAGGTAGACGTACACTGGTAAGGAAGCATAACTGCTAAAGTAAGGGTAATTCCGGCTACCAGCGTATTTCTCAATGTTCTTGGAGATGATACAATGGAATCGATCCCAGAAAACATGATGGAAGCCGCTGAGATTAGAAAAACAGCTCCGATAACCGGTTTAGGGATACCTGCCAGAATATATGCCATTTTAGGACAGAAACCATAAAGTAGGAAGAGTCCCCCTGCAAACTGGGTCACACGTCTGGAAGCTACACCGGTAGCTGCCACGATACCTATATTCTGTGTATAAGATGTACATGGCAGGCCTCCAAAAAGAGCTGTGATCATACAGCCAAGGCCACTGGCCATGATTCCCTTATCAATATGCTTTACTCTGTACACCTCATCACAGGCTGCACAGGTTGCAGCATAATCTCCTACAGACTCAAAGATAGCTCCCATATATCCACTAAAACCACCGATAACAGCTGCCGCTATAATGGTGATCGCACCACTTGGCTGTCCTTCCATACCTGTAAATGGGAAAAGACGCGGGATTCTCAGCCATGGGGCTGCGTGAACTGCTTCCCAGTCAAAAATCCCCAGAAAAGATGATACCACTACTCCTACGATCACAACTGTAACAAGTATAAATCCCTGGGAAATGATTCCTTTTGTTTTAAATTTAAGTACAAGTGCCAGTAAAAATGAAATCAGTGCCAGGATCAGATACAACGGTTCCTGTTTGGAAAATGTCCACTGGACTGCAATCCTTGCTGCTACAAAGCCAATTGCAGTTACTACAGAACCAACCACTACCGGTGGAAGAAATTTTCTTACTTTACTGACTGTTTTGGTCACTCCAAGTACTGTCTGGATCAGACCTCCTATAAGGGATGCGCCCCATACAGCAG
>OGIE01002515.1_pt1 | contig 22205 bp, 8 predicted proteins | sample 1571581 | NCBI WGS metagenome assembly OGIE01 (sample SAMEA2582021, study PRJEB24529) | metagenome | biome: Human gut stool | place: China | collected 2011
ATGATAGTAGAAGAACAGGGAATTGATTTTCGGACAGGGGTTCGATTCCCCTCAGCTCCACTAAAAAAACCGCGCAAACACGCGGTTTTTTCTTTTTCCAATTTAACTTGTATTACATTTCATCTTGCATATGGTTCTATTCTGTCAGCTTTGGATACTGCAGCGCCCCATCCTTCTGCGGCGTAAGCACCACCGGTTCCGTTGCCATCCGGCCGTCTTCATCCAAATAATACCATTTCCCGCTGATGGTCTGCAGTCCTTTCACCATAGCGCCATCCCTTCCCAGATAATACCAATGTCCCTTATACTGATACCACACGTTATGGACCATTATTCCATTGCCATCAAACCAGTACCAGAGATCGCCATCTTTATACCAATCATTAACAACATAATTTTCCGAACCATCTTTCAGATAAAATCTCCAGCCGCCATTCTCCTTCTGCCATCCCATTTTCACTGGTTCCATTATCCATGTTTTCATAAACTTTTCCGGTGTTTTGTACTGTTTGATTAATGGAGTGGGCGTACTTCCCCAGTCAGGCAGATACAAATGGGGCTTATCTACAATGCTGGACCAGTCTCCGCCCCAGGCAAGACCAAGTTTCTTGCCAATTTCAGCAGCCTTCCTGAAATGACCTTTACTGTCATTATAAGCGTCATCTGCTATCTTCCCATCTCCATCCACATCCATTTTCAGATAAAAATCAAAGGCAATCCCCCACTGGTGCTGTGACCGGTAGGAACTGCCTTTTGCATTGGTTACGATATTTCCCGGTTTTGTACGGCCTTTGGCATAGAGAGCATCCTGTTCTGCTGCAGTACGCAGTGTTTCAGAAATAGCAACATTAATTCCTTCTGCCTTGCAGGCGGTGATCCACTGAGCTGCTATCTTCTGCATCCGCGGGTGGCACAATGCAATATCTCTCATATACACGGTACCTCCCTTATTTTTTCCCCACCTGCTTGATCACCTGGTGTACTCCCGTTGAAGCAAGCCCGGAAACGATACCAATAGCTGCTGCGTTAATCACATCACCAGCCGGAAACTCCGGTATCAGATACATGCCTGCAACCCCCAGAATTCCGCCGGTTACGCCACAGACTACCGGTATCACCTCATCCTTTACTTTTTCCGTCGTCTTACACGCCATTCCGCCTAAATAGCAGATCACCGTGATCGCCGCCACACCTGCAATCCCAAAATCCATATCCTCTTCCTCTCTTTCCAGCAATATTTATGGGGATATCTTCCATTGTCCTCATAATTTATCATATGCTGGAACAGCCTAAAAGGACCGATCAGAAATATTTTCTGTATTTTTGAAATCTACAGAAATGGCAAATACTCCTACTAGTTTTTCTAAATATGTAATTAAACATATTTTTCCAAATATAATGGAAATACTTTTAAATTTTACATTTTATACATTATCATCATCTTGCACCTTTTGAATTTTATATTCTACAGAAGGATCAATTATTTTCTCTTCTATCACATTTTTACCTATTTCATATCTAGTTTTTAAAGATAAATTTATAGGGAATTTAAAACTATTTATTATTTTTCCTATATCCAACGGCTTGGACACATGTGCATCCATACCGGCATCTAAACATTCCTGTACATCTGAATTGAATGCATTGGCTGTTATAGCAATAATGGGAATGGTCCTGCCCAGAGGATTTTTGCCATTACGGATCCTTTTCGTTGCTTCCAGGCCATTCATATTTGGCATCTGTACGTCCATTAAAATAGCATCATAATCTCCGAAAGCAGAAGTTTCAAAGGCTTCAACCAGTTTTTCACCGTCTGGGCAGATCTTGCAGGATGCCTGGTACATTTCCAAAATCGCTTCTAAGATCTCCGCATTCAGTTCATTATCTTCTGCGCAAAGAAATTTCATTCCTTTTAATACGGAAACTTTTTCACCTTCCTGATGCAGATATTTTCCATTTTTTTCCTGTGAACCATTGGGATCTATTGCAAAAGGAAGTACCACTTCAAAACAGCTTCCTTTATTTAACTCGCTTTTCACCTGTATCCTGCCGCCCATCAGGTCAACGATACTTTTCGTGATGGCCATACCCAGTCCTGTTCCCTGTATTTTGTTGGTCGTGGAATTTTCTGCTCTGGTAAAAGGTTCAAAGATCGTTTTTATAAACTCCGGCGTCATTCCATATCCGGTATCTGTAACTGTAATGGATATATTGGCATGTTCCGGTATACTGCTTGGCTCTTCTGTCAGATCCAGGATAACGCTTCCCCCAACAGGTGTATATTTAACAGCATTGGACAGCAGATTGATAAAGATCTGGCGCAGGCGCACAGAGTCTCCCAGAAGATGTCCATGATCGATCCCGTGAACATGGATCTTAAACTCCTGTCCCCGTTCTTCTGCCTGTGGACGGATGATACTGTCTATCTGTGCCACCTGCTCCATCAGATCAACGGGATCTTCATTTAATTTCACCTCACTGGATTCGATCTTGCTCATATCCAGAATGTCATTGATAAGTCCCAGCAGATGCTGACTGGAATTTTGGATCTTCTGGATGTGGAGCTGCAGTTTTTCCGGCTCATGGATCTCATGTTCCAGAAGAGTGGTAAGTCCGACAATGGCATTCATAGGAGTCCGGATGTCGTGGCTCATATTACTTAAAAATGTGGTTTTCGCCCGGCTGGCCTTTTCAGCAGCCACTAAAGCAGCCTGAAGTTTTTCCTGGCTGGCAGCCAGTTCTTCATTTAATTTTTGTATTTCCTGAGCCCGTCCGTTCCTGAATGCTTCCTTCTCCGATGGCTGCAAGGATACCACCCCCAGATAAAATGCCATAAACATACAGGCGCAAACATGGATCAGAAACGGATTGTTTCTGATCCTGAAATTTACAAATGCCAACATTCCAAATAAAAGGATGGCTCCCATAAATATGATCTTATTGGTGTGTTGACAGCACCACAATGCTTTTTCTGTTCGCCTCGTTGATCTCAGCAGAGATTCTCTTATACTGTTCTTTTTCCAGACCTCCATACAGCAGGACCTGGATGGTCTTCTTCCAAAACTCTCTCATGTACTCGTTAACCTTTATTTTTCCAATATGCTGCCAGAACCCGGATGATCTCTTCCCTGTTTACAGGCTTTGTCAGATGGGCATTCATTCCCGCCTCTTTTGTCTTTTCCTTATCTTCTACAAATGCATTGGCCGTCATCGCTATGATCGGAATGTCTTTTCCCTTGCCCTCCGGCAGTTCACGGATCTTTTTTGACGCTTCAAGACCGTCCATGACTGGCATCATAATATCCATCAGGATCACATCATAGGTGCCTGATGCTGCATCCGCAAAATATTCTACTGCCTGTTTTCCGTCTGATACTGCCGTTACTTTCGCTCCGGCTTCTTCTAACAGGAACTGAAGGATCTCCATATTTAACTGGTTATCTTCTACAGCCAGTATGTTCATCCCGGTAATATTCCTGTTTTCTTCCTGTATTTCCTTCTTTTTCCATGCAGGGTCCACTGTCTTAAATGCCAACTTTACTGTAAATGTTGTACCTTCCCCCGGTTTGCTGTTTACATCGATCGTACCGTTCATCTGCTTTACCAGTTCATAAACAATGGACATCCCAAGACCGGTTCCACGATATTCGGTCCTTACACGGTCATCTTCCTGTGTAAATGGCTTAAACAGGCTTTTTTCCACAAATTCCCGGCTCATACCAATTCCCGTATCCTGAACCTTAAACTCCAGACCGATATGGGATCCGTCATATTCCACTTCCCGGATGGCCAGACAGATCTTTCCCCCTTTTTTATTATAACGCAGGGCATTGCTGATCAAATTTAAAAGGATCCTTCTCAAATGGGCCGGACTGCCAAGAAACTGTCTGTGGACAACTTCATCCTCAATAGAAAACCTTATTTCCTGCTTCTTCGCCTGTACATCTGCAATCGCATGGATCTTTTCCATCTCCTCATCCAGATCCACCGGTATTTCTTCCAGATGGACCTTCCCGCTTCCGATCTTGCTCATATCCAAAACATCATTGATCAGGGACAGCAGATGATGCGATGCTTTATCGATCTTTTCCAGACAGTCTTTGATCCGCTCCGGATCATCCAGATTTTTCTTGATGATCTCCACCATACCCATGATCCCGTTGATCGGTGTGCGGATATCGTGGGACATATGGGAGAGAAACTCACTTTTGGCCTGATTGGCCCGTTTCGTCTCTTCATTGGACTGCTGCAGTTTTTCCTGATATTCCAATAGGGTGCGGATATATTTTTCCTGACGTCTATCTACTTCCCAGTAACCGGCTGTAATACACAGTACAATGATGATCCCCAGTATAAATGTAATATAAAATACTTCATTTTGGTGGAATACATATTCTAAGGACCTGTTTCTGGCAAATTCCGTGATCCATTTATTTTGCAGCCTTCCAATAGTTCCGTCTTCAGACATATCCCGGACCACTTCATTGATCATGCGCTGCAGTTTTGGCTGTGTATCATGAACTGCTAAAGCCGGATAACTCTTTGTGATCACAAGGCTTGGCACCAGATGCAGATGATTTTTTTCAATGATCTTTGTGGCAACTGCACCGTGACAGATCCCGAAATCTGCTTCTCCCTGCTCTACTGCCTCCAATATTTCCGTATTGGTGCTGTATTCCAGATAATCACACTGCAGATCATAGGTGGTTGCGATCACAGAACGCGCCATTAACGCAACCTTCTTACCTGCAAGGGCAGCCGCACTGTCGATCCTGCTTCTGCCATATACACGCAGTTCATCCGAACAGAAAGGGATCGTCCTTAAAGTCCCTTCCATATTGGAAAATATTTCCAGTCCCGTCAAAACATCTACTTCGTCCTCAGTAAGCATTTTCCGGCAGCCCATCCAGTCAGCCGTTTTAAACTCCGGACGCATTCCCAAGCGGTTTGCCACCTCTATCATGATCTCAACATAAAGACCTGATAATTCCCCATCCTTATTGTAATAGGAATTTGGACAGAAATCATAATCTGTTGCGATCCGCAAAACCGGCGCTGATTCACTTGTAATACCAGCCTCTATTTCTACTGTAGGCTCTGGTGAAAAAAGCCCCATCTGCCCGGCTGTAAAAAGGATCGGAACAATAATTCCCAAAGTAACAAGAAAGATCAGCACCCGCTTCATCGCCTTATGTGCCCCACTTATCTTCATTTCTCACCCATGCTTTCTTTTCCATTTTCAGCTACGTATATCTAACTGATTTAATTATACTGTCCAGCAAATTTCTTGTCAATTCATTCCCCCCGCAACCGGAATAAGTGCCTGAAGGATCATCCGTTTACTGGTTCCATAACAGGTGGATAAGGTCAGTATCTTTCTTTCTCCTTTTTGATAAGGTGTTCCATCTGTCTCATCTGTTACTTTTGCCAGGATAATGGGGCAGGTGATCCATTGCCCCTGATAAAAGATCTCTACATTGGGATGTTCCTTTAAAAATCCGGGATCCCTGTATTTTTTCAGATCACCAAACATAGAACCATCCTTCATGTTATGTCCATAAAAAATGGTATTGGCTGATACAAAAGGAATGTTCTGGCTGTCCGCAAAGATTGTTCCTCCTGACTGCTTTTCCCCGTTAAACCCATGATCTAAATAATATTTGTCATCTTTTCCCCAGACAGCTGGATAATCAATGGACGTTCCCGGAATACGGATCCAGCAATTATAATCCGGATTGATCTCTTTTAACTTTGCTTCCTCTATTGTTATTTCATCTATAGACGTACCAGAATGGTCCTGGGCATAAGAAGTTTCTGTTTTCTGTACCTCCCTGCGGATACTTTCGTATTTTTCGGCAGCCAGACGATACTTTCTTACTGTATTTCCGGTATAGACTATTCCGGCTGCAGCTCCTGTCAAAAGAATTATCCCTAAGATCCGGCGCTTTTCCCTGATCTTTAAACTTGCTTTATTTAACTTTCCCTTTTTCAGGATCCAGTAGGCGCCAATACCGACACAGCTGCCGGTTACCACTGCCAGAACCATTTTTCCTACAAACTTTGATCCTGTGACAGCTGGTTTTAATTCTACATCCTGTTCCCATTCTCTTTTCAGATCCGTATCCGGCATTTCTTCCCTGTCCCAATCTTTCTCTGCGATCAGCCCACTGTATACTGCCCTGCAGTCAAATACCTTTTTTCTGCCCCTGGCAACCAGTTTTCCATCTTCTCCTTTCTCGATCTGTGTGATCTCATAGTCCGAAGCGGGTAAACCCGCTTCGTCTAATATTTCTGCTTCTGTTATCTCATTCTGAAATTCCTTTTCCTGTTCTATCGTGATCTCCAGCCCATCTTCCCAGTGCTCATTAAAACGGCTGAACTGTTCTAAAGGCAGGATCCGCTTTGTTTTTCTTCCCGTTGTCCGGTCCTTTACCTGGACCCAGGCAGTCTCCGGTACTGTATCCACTCCTTCCATCTTTTTGTAAATGATCTCCTGGGATGCATAAAAGCTTTCATCATAGAGATTTGCATCCTGTTCCTGGGCCATTGCACTGAATGCAAACAGGCTCACTGCACCCATCACAAGTCCCAGAAACAAAACCATCTTTTTTCTTTTTCGGCTGCTATCAGAAAAACACCAGCCAGCCCCTGCCAGACACACACATGTCACCAACAGGATCCATCCAATCTGACTGTTGTCTCCTGTCTTAACACTGCTGCCGGAATATTTTCCATTTAAGCCCTTAAAGTTCCCATTTCTTCCTTTTACCTGGTAAAAAGCCTGGATCCTTCCTTTTGTCTTTTTCTGTATCTTTTCATTTTTGATCTCAAATACACCTTTTACAGTCTGATCCTTTTCTACTGTAAAATGATACAGTTCCTGACTCAGTTCATAACCATCCGGTGCTTTTATCTCTTTGAAAATATAAGTTCCATTTGGCGGGCAAATGATCTTGAACATTCCATCTGGGCCACTTTCTGCTATCTTTGCCAATCGTCCTGTCTGGTCATAAAATGCAAACACAGCTCCTGCAAGAGGTTCTCCCTTTTCATCTGTCTTTTTAAAGGAAATATACAGTTTCTTTGGCACTGTATGACTTCCGCCTCCGCCAGATGAACGGATCCGGCTGTTATAGAAAACAAACTCCTGCACTGTTTCTGCCTGGTCTAAGATCCGGATCTCCATTTCTTTGCCCTTCTCATATCCGGCCGGTGCTTCTATTTCCCTGATGATATAAGTTCCCGATTCCAGACCGTTAAATACCTGACCATTTTCCTGGTCTGATATCCATTGGCTGATCACTTCCATGGTATCTTTGCATACCAGTTCCAGCTTTGCGCCGGAAAGAAGTTTTTCTGAACTGGCTTCTCTTTTTTCTACGGATATAATGGTGCCATAATTGCGCAGTGTAATCTCCGGTATTTCTGTCATTCCATCTGTAATGGTAAAATACACCGGTTCTTCTGATTTCGTAAATCCAGTCGGTGCTTTTTCTTCCACCAGTCTGTAATCTCCGGCTGTAAGTCCTTTGATCAGATGGGGCTGCTTTCCTGAGATCCATGTTTCTACTACTACCCAGGTCTTCTCCTCTTTCATCTGATCTTTCGCCTGATATTTTTTCTGATCTTTCTTCTGACTTTCGCCCTGATCACCTCTTTCATCCGGTTCCAAAATTACCTTTTCTTCCCGTTCCAGTCTCAAAACAGCACCTTCCAGATACTCTTCTGTATCCCTTAAAAGCTTTTTCACCAGTGCACGGTTGCTGTCATTTACCGGGTCATAAGTAAGCTCTATCAAAGGTGTTTTTTCATCTTTATATTCAAACTGGAATTCCAGCGTTTTTTCAGAAAGCATATGTCCCGGCGCTGCTTTTGTTTCCTTTACCAGATAATCATAAGAACTGAATTTTCCTTCCTGATCCAGGCAGCCAATAGGCTGGGAAGAAAACTGAGTTTTCCCCATTTCATCCGTTATTTGCTTTTCACAGGATATGCCCAAGGTCTGGTTAAAGAGTTCAAATTCTGCTCCCTCTAAAACCTGATCTGCATCATCTGCATCATGTTTGATCACCGTCAGCCTGCCTTCTGGTATTTCATCCTGCATCTCCTTTTTCTGGATCTCTCTGGTATCTTCTATTACAAATGGGATATCCACAGACTGTAAAAATCCATAAGGCGTCATTTCTTCTCTTAAAATATAAGAACCAACAGGAATGTATTCGATCAGATGTGGTTTCAGATCTCCCACTTCAAATCCTTCTGGCAGTTCCCCATTTTCATTCTCTTCTTCTGTATACACTCCATCAGTTCCGGAAAACCATATGGCTTCCTCATCCCTGTAACGCCCTTCTTCCTCCGGAATATGCAAAAGCAGCGGCTTTTCGCTGACTGTGCCCTCTTCATCCACCGGATAGATTCCCAGCTTTGCTCCTGCTACTTCTTTTCCTCCGGTAATCGTATTCTTGCTGACCACAAGACTCAAAGGTTCATCTTTCATAACCACCTGATGGATTTTTTCCAAATGACCGGTATCTGTGATCTCAAATAAAATTGGATCCGCTGTGGCATAACCGGAAGGCGTTTCTTTTTCTGCAAGAATGTAAGTTCCCACAGGAAGATATTCAAACCGTACCGTTCCTTCTTCTGTAAAGCAATACCTGCCTTTAAGCGTACCCGGCACATTCTCCCACCGATGATCGTATTTTGCAATGGGATTTAAGCCGGCAGCGTCTGCTTCTTCTCTTCCTGTAGCCCATATTTCCATCCATTCTTTAAAACCGGCCCGTTCAAAGTCTAACAACTTATTATCTTCTCCCATAAGATCCGCTAACGGCTTATCTTCTTCTCCTTCCGGCACCTGGTAAAGGACCAGTTTTGCCAGACTGTCTTCATAGAGAAGTTCTCCCGTCTTTCCATCCTCCTTGCGGATCTCTGCAGCTGTAAAATCATCTTCCATAGTAAAAGACTGTACATGTTCTGTTTCCAAAATCTGGATATTCTGCCGTTTTCTCTGCACATAGCCCTGCAGATACGGGCACTCTGTTTCTTCTAATACATACTCCCCTACCGGAATATGATCGATCCAGTGAGGTTTTTTTGTTTCGATCCGGTTTCCTTCCTCATCTGTTTTCACATTGCCTTGATCGTCACAGGCATAACCGCTGACCCAGGAAGCATATTTCTTTCCAGGCAGATAAATTCCGTCTTCATCTGTTAATATCCTTCCCGCTTCATCTGTCGCAGCCTCATAAAACGTCATCACAGCCCCTTTGATCTCTTCCTGTGTACGGGTGTCTACCTTGGCGAAAGCTGCCCTTGTAAAGGCATTGGAATGGAAATATTCCTGAGGCTCTATGCTGTCTTTAAAAAGAATTCCCTGATAAGGTGCCTGCACATAGCCCTGTTCAAACGGAACCTGTTCTTCCTGAAGGATATAGGCCCCAAAAGGCAGGCGCTTAATCTCATGAAGGCCGCCTCTTCGCTCTGCTTCCCCTTTGGAGTCTGTGCTGTTGTCACTGGTCCAGCGTTCCTCCTTTGTTGTGAAATGCCCCTGTTTATCGTAAACAGGCAGACCATTTTCATCATCTACAGAACGTTTTTCCTTATAAACAGACTCCCCATTCTTGTCCTTATAGACCTGGACAGAATAAACCAGCTTCTTTTCTCCCGTTTCATCTGCAATGTAAGCCATGATCCGTTCATGATCATCGTATACAAAGGCCATTCCTGTTTTTACGTCTGCATAACAGATGAAGTTTCCCCGTTCATCTAATACTTTGTATACAGACTTGTCCTCTGTCCTCTCCAGGCGCCCTTCTTCGTTTAACTGGTCCAGATCATAAAAATACAGATCTTCCGGCTGGTTTTCCACCTTCTCATCCTGCCATATAGCAAGCCCGGCAGGACCGGCATCTTTTCCTGTCTCCAGGATCTGCCGCCTGCTTCCTGTTTCAGAAGCAGTGATCTTTATGGTTTTACCATCCTGAACTTCAGCTGTTACTCCCTTATAACTTCCGTCCTCTTCTTTTTCCATCCAGAGTCCCTGGTATAAAGCCAGTGTTGCTCCTGAGACCGTTACTTTAAAACGGATCCCTTTTCCTGTAAATTCCCCCTTCCGGTCATAAAGGAGTTTTACTCCTTCCATTGCTTTTAGTTCTTTTTCTGCACCTTCTATGATCTCTTCTGAACAGAAATCCATTTTCTTTGTTACTTTCCCGGTCCATGTCCCCAGTTCCCGGTCAAAATGGATCTCTCTTACATCTCCTCTTTCTTCTAACTTCTCCTTTCTTCCATATACCTGGTAAATGATTTCATCTCCTCTGTCATTTACCCATATATCTTCTTCCAGGCCGCCGCTTGTTTCTTCCTGGCCTAAAGCATCCGTTTTTAACAGGCCATTTTCATTTCCAACCAGGGAATCGCCATCCTCTACTTTCCGGATCCGCATTACAGAAGGATAATTTTCCACCGGGATCTGGCTGACTGTTTCGTAAGCATTTTTATTTCCATCTCCCGTTACCGGAATGGCATACTCATAGTTTGCAGCTGTTTTCCGTTCATATCCATCTGTTGTACCGTCTCTGTACACGTTTTCCTTATAATAGGATACTTCGTTCCCATAAACTTCAAAAGCAACCGGACGGCTTTTTACGTAACCTTCCGGTGCCTGTACTTCTACCAGGACATAGGCACCTGCCCCTAAAGGTCTGGGCGTTTCAATGTATCCCACAGGGAGTTTTTCCAGCTTTCCATGGATCAAGACTTCCCGCAGTGTAGTAAAAGAGCGGAATATCCCTCTCTCTGTGCCGGTTTCATCCACCTGGCTGATCCGCTGGGTTTCATCATAAAGAGGGACCCCATCCTGGTCTAACTTCACAGGAAGATCATCCTGTGAACCATTGTCCTGCCCCACTCTCGGATAAAGGATCTCCTTTCCATCTGCGTCCACAACCTTATTTCCTTCTGCATCCTCTGCCGGTCCAAACAGCACCTGTCCGGTTCCGGTCACACTGTTTATCCCGTTTTTCTGTGCATCCCGCTTTGCAGCATAAATGCGGAATAAAGCTCCCTCATGGATCAGATTTTCCCCTGTTTCACTGTCGATCTTTTCGATCCGCAGCCTTGAATTAAAATAGGTATTTTCAAAATCTTCCTGGGCAAATGCAATATAATTAAATCCGGCACCGCTTCCCCCAGGCTGTAAGGTTTCTATATTTCCCGTATCCGGGTTGATTCGGTCATATTCCGGTGTCAGGATGCTCCACGGTACCAGCATCGGCGCAAATTTGCCCTCAATGGCAGTATTTTTCCCCTTCATACCAGGAACCTGGTCACATATTTCCATCTGGCCATTTTCCCGTTCACTTCCGTCATAGATCACACCATCTAAAATTACATGATCCTCACTTTGTGAAATAGTTCCCGTACTGTATTCCGGCAAAATATCTTTATCAAGCCCATAAGGATAAATGGCAAAGGAACCATCTATACCATCTGCCAGGATCTTCCGGTCCTCTTCATTAAAGCGGATCTTGTATTTGCGGATCAGTTCATCCGGACTGTCACTACTGTGATAACGAAAATAGGCACTGCCGATCTCATCTAAAACCGTTTCTTCCCCGGTATCCTCATTTCGTATGATCTCCGGCACAAAGGGCAGTGTGATCTCCCTTGGTTCCTCAATCTTATAATGCCTGTTTGCCAGTTCTTTTTCCAGATCAGAAGGCATCTGCTCTTCGATCACATATTCACCATACGGGAGAGGAATGGAATACTCATAATAATCGTCTTTTCCATTTCTCTGGTTACACTGGATGGTCTTCCTGTTACCATCCGTACCGCCATTTGCATCCCGTTCCCATTCAATAGACAGACGCTCTTTTAACCCTGTAAACTGATCCAGATAACGGGCTGCTTCTTTTCTCGCCTGGTCTAAAGCCTGTTTGTATGCCCTGTCACTGTCCATATATGGCCGGTCTTTTAAGATCTCTTCCTTATAGGATCTTATATCATAATGATCCAGGGCAAACTGGGTCAGTACCTCTTTGGGATAAATACCGCCCTTCTTCTTTTCTGCGCCTTCCATTGCGTCAAAAAATTTCCGGTAATTGCAGCTGCCATCCTCATTTCTTTCCATCAGCTGATGACCCCTGTTTTCTGCATCTTCCGGCGGCAGATAAATAGTCTGTACCAGCTCCTTATAAGCTGGTGAACTGATATCTTCTGACAGGATCTTTCCCTCATCATCCACATAAATGTTTAAAAGATTTTGCTTCAGGTAGATCCTGAATGAAAACTGATCTAAAAGTTTCCGGCCTTCTGCAGATCCATTTTTACGGAATAAGCCTAAAAAGGTAGTGACTGGATCATTATGCACAGAACCGTAGGTATTTACATTTTCATAAGAAGACTGGGAAATGTGTTTGGTAATGCGTACCGGCTGCCGGATCGCCCGTTCCAAAACCTGAACCGGTTCTTTTTCTGTTCCACCATCCTGAACTGTCTGGTTCTGACCAGGATATGCCAGATGAACATATTTTACAAAACTTCCAGGATCTGTTTCTTCCTGTTCTGCTTCTACATCCACAGCTGCTCCCATGGATACCAGATACTGATTATAAGGAACCTCTTTTCCATTTACAGAAATGGTGGTTTGTCCGGTCACTGCACGGAACGTTTCTTCTACCTCTTCTTTTTCCACGGACCAGTCTGTTTCATTTTCCACCAAAATATGATACTCTCTTTTTTCAGGATCCCAGAAAGCCTCTACCGGCTCCTCTTTCGTAGTCACATACGTGGTTTCCCGTTCTTCAAAAATGGGGACCTGTTCCATTTCCTGGATCGGTACTCCGTTTGGATCTAAAAGAACCTCTCCTTCTTCATACCGTTCATAAACAGGCTCATAAATTAATTTAAGCTCATCTTCCACATATTCCCATTTTTCTTTTATGTAAGCGGTATGACTGCTTAAACGGAATTTTCCTTTGGGAATGCAGATCCAGTAATGACCATTTTCCCTTTCTTTTTTCACATAAAGCTGTCCGTCTGCCCGGTCATAAACTGCAGATCCTGCTTCTGTATTTCCAGAATAGTCATAAAAAAGTTTTGCCTGCCACTGTCCCTCTTCTTCCTTTATCTCAGAAACGGCGGCCATATTATAAAAACTGTGTTCTGTATACCAGTCAAGGATCTGTTCTACGGCCTTTCCATTCATAGAATCCAGATTTATAGAAACCCATGGTGCCCCTTCCCCGTCAGCTTCTTTATAGCCTAACTGCATAAGCATTGCCTGTGCCTGTTCCATCACATAATCAGGATCCAGGTCTTCATCCCATTTAGACAGATCTTCCGGTTTTGCTTCTCCTTTTATATAAGGGGCTGTCCGGAAATGATAGGGCACAGTCTCAGATGCAGGTACTTTTTCGTCTTCCCCCGCATCTGCTTTTAAAACAGGATTGCCATTAAGATCCCGTTTTAATTCTCCGCCTTTTGCCTTTTCATATACAGGATTTCCCAAATGATCCATTTTGGGAATTTTTTCCATTCCTGTGATCTGTTTTAAATTTTCCCTCTGCTCCTGTGAACTTAAACGGTAAAACTTTGTATTTTCCGGATAACCGGAAACTGTGATCTCATACCCTTTTTCTGTTCCAAATGCTTCTACTGTAAAATCATTCCAGGAACCGTCTGCTTCCATACTGTTATGCTCAGACAGACCTGCGCTTACCTGTACCTGCCCTGCCTTTCGCACTACATTTTCTTCTCCTGACCCCCGGTTCGTCTCCACCAGGTTCTTTCCTGTTACAGACAGTTCATATCCCTCTGACCGGCTTAGTTCTTTCACATAATAACTTCCCATCAGCAGCGGTCTTCCGATCCAGGAATTTCCATTTTCTTCCTTTCTGTCCGGATAGGTATAGCTTCCAAATCCATGATCAGAAGAATTAATGGTACTGCCGTTATATAAGGTTTCCGGCCCCAGGAAATTTTCCGGTGCCTCAATGGTCCCATCTTCTTTTACTACTGTATGCGGGACCTCCGTGTATGCAAAAAATGAGGCATTACCATCCTGATCTGTTGCTGCCACGGCTGTCAGATCATCTTTCTGGTAGATCACACCGGATCTTCCATCCGGATGTACAATGTCTGCGGCTGCAAAAAGGCCATATACAGCACCTTCTAAAGTTCCGTCTCCCTGGGTCCGGCCATAGCTTTCTTCCTGGTCCTTTTCATAAAGATGCAGATCCCGTTTATTTATATAGATCCTTCCTTCTGTGCGGTGGTCCCAGACTTTAAAACAGTAAAGGGAATTCGATGGATCACCAAAACAGGAAACATCCATCTCTCCCAGATCATCATCCTGAAAATCAGGAAGAAATGCTGTTATCCCCTCAAAATCATCATCGTCTTCTGAGGAAAAAAAGATTGCTTTTACAGAATTCCATACATTTTCCCGTAAAGACTCCCATAAAGAAATCGGTTCCAGGGAAATTTCTTCTCTTGTATAAATATATTGTTCTGTCGTTTCCAGATCCTTCTTTGCGTTCGATGCAGTGGCAGCAGCTACAACTGCGTTATCTTCTGCTGCATCACTTGCGGTTGCTTTGCTTTCTGTTGCCGTATTTGCTGTTGTCCTGCTTATCTTTGCATTACTTTCCGTTGCCCGGTCATCCCAGATCTCATCCTCGTCATCTTCCTCTTCTTCATAAATATCTTCGGTCAGCTTCACTTCATGGATCGTTCTAAGTTCCTCTGCTGATCTTTCTTCCTGCGCTCCGGTTTCATAAGCATATCCGTTTTTCTTTTCTTTTTTTTGTGGAGCGGGATGAAACTGCAGCTGCGTATTTTCCCCCAGATACACCTCTGATTGCGGATCTTCTCTTCCTGTACCTTCCTTTCCTGCTGTATTTCTCTGTGCCTGGGCGGAAGCCACTGTTATTTTCTCGATTTCAAAATCTTCCCTGTGTGTCCCGTGGACCATATAGCCGGTTCTGGCCTTTTTCTCTGTTAATGTATAGCCATACTCCAGGGCAATAAAATTTTCATAGGTTTCATCCCGGTCCTCTAACATGGCTTCCATTGCTTCTGTACTCTGTTCATGGTCCTCTTCATCCTCATTGGATACATGGAAATCGCTGGAAGCTTCACACAGTTCCTGTTCCTCAAGCCACTGCTCCCTGAGACGTTCATTTTCTTCTTCACAGTTACATTCTTCCTCTTCGCCTTCCCCGTCTTCTCCATCACCGCCATCTCCTTCGTGATCACATTCGATCCATTCCGGCGCCGGATGGCCCATACAGTAGGTTTTGCTGTAATTGTAATTGCGGATATCTTTATGAAAAGCCTTTCCTTCTTCGTCGGTGGTGATCACGTCACACAGCCATTCTTCTTCCGGTTCCGGGGACATACAGTTACTGTAAACCTGACCTGTCGTTCCGTCCGGCTCCCCTTCTTCATAGCCATGTTCATTGATCTGGGAATGGTCAAAACTTTCCCATACCTGAAAATCCGCTCCTGCAAGAGGCTGTCCTGTTTCTGCACAATATTTTTCCAGATCTATTTTGTAATCTGCCTCAAAAACTTCCCTGTGGCGGAACCGTTCTAAAGGCTGCATCTGACCGCCCTGGACACTCCCCTTTCCTGTTTCAAACCATACTTCTGCCTGGGGACGCTGCATATCCAGCCAGCCCATCTGCATCTGATAAGACTCTCCCGGATAAAAGATATAGGCATAATACCGGTCATCCAAGCCTTCCACGTTTCCTGCGCTGATCCGTCCGGAAGGTTCTTCTCCTGTATAAAGAAATGTGATCTCATTTTCCCCTGGTCCCTGTGTAAAACTCCAGTTTTTATCCGGGAACTGCCAGTTTGCGTTTTTAAGCTGGGGACAGGAACTAAGATCTAAGGTCAGCTCATAATGACCGTCTTTTAAGATCATATTTTCCTTACGGCCATTCCAGGCAGGAAGACTACTTCCGCTATTCGACTCATATTCTTCCAGGCCCTTTTCCACTACCGACCTCATTTCATGAAACAGGGAGAGAACCCTTCCGTCTCTTATAGCCCATTCCAGTTTTTTCATGGTCTCTTCCTGGATATCCCAGTCCTGCTCAAAACCTGCCAGACAGCCCCAGAAATAAGTCTGCACCATGGCATACCGGGTCTTATCATAATAATTTCCTGAAACCATCCACTCATAAGCCAGTGTCATAGGCAGATACCGATCAAAACTTCCTATGACCGGTACGGAGGTTTCCGGTGACGCACTGTACCTCTCCCAGGATGCCTGGGTGTGATTGGGAAGTTTCTTTCCCGGCTGCAGGCAAAATGCCGGTACATGTCCTTCCACCGGATTTACATAATAGCAGGTGATCGACCGGTGACTGTGGCCGAAAATGTTGATCTGCCTGTTCTGAAAGGCATCTCCCCTGATGATCATCTGCACAGGCGGTTCACCTGCAGAGGCAGAAAACGGGATTCCTGTAAAAATAAGGACGCCTGCCAGTAAGCCAGCCATCATTCGTTTCCATATTTTCGTATTCAATTGTTTTTCCCCCTTTGGAATGTGTTTTGATGTGTTTGATCTGATTTGTCCTGATGTGATGTGTTTAGATTTGATGTTTGATCTTTTCCATGATCTGAATTTTAGAAATGTTGCAAAATCCCCTGATATTTTAATCCAAACTTTCCCCTCCTTTTTCATTTTTTCACTTTTTTACAATTTTTGTGAAACTGCGGTCTGAAACGACCAAAAATAAATAGAATAAACAGATCTGACAGGGAGATCTCCCCGCCGATGGTACTAGGATAACATAAGAAAAAGAGCAAGTCAATGAGACCTGCCCTTTTCATAGCACTTTGATGATCATAATACTTTAAAATTTTGCCTGTACCAGCACATCCCCTTCATACACCACTGTATTTCCTGTAGGGATCACAGTTTCTTTTCCCCTTCGTATCATAACGATCAAAGTTCCCGCCTGCATAGGGATACGGCTTAAAGATCTTCCTTTCCATTTATGATTTTTATCCACGGTTATTTCGCGGAGCGTCATATTTTTCCGGTCTTCAAATTCCTCTGCCGCTGCGATCATCAGATCTCCTGCCTGCAAACAGGTATCTCCATTGGGAACTAACACTTCTTTTCCCCGGATCAGCACCACAACCAACAGTTTAGGCGGCAATGTGATCTCTTTTAAACATTTTCCCACATAAGGATGCTGGCTAAAAAGATGAAACTTTACAAAGCTGATGCTCTCTTCTTCCTGATAGTCATTAAATGTACGGCGCACATCTGCATTTTCATCGATCATCTGCAACTTTCCTGAGATCCATGGAAGCAGGGTTCCCTGGATAGAAATGGACAACAGTACAATGCAAAATACCAGGTTAAACAGGTTATATCCTAAAGGGACCTGGCGCAGCACTACATAGATTGCAAAAACAATGGAAGCAACACCCCGAAGTCCCGCCCAGGACACCAGTCCCATCTGCCCGATAGATGCCCGAAAACCAGCTAAAAGTGCGGCTACAGACACAGGACGGCCAACCAGGGTAAGAAAGATCATGATCACAAAAGAAGGAATGATCACCTGTGGCAGCTGGCTTGGAGTTACTAAAAGTCCTAACAGGAAAAAGCTCATCATCTGTGCCACACCTGTAAGCACATCAAAAAACAACACCATATCCCGCTTGTGAGGAAGGTAGGAATTTCCTAACAGGATCCCGCAAAGATATACACTTAAATATCCATTTCCGCCGATCATGGAAGGAATTGTATATGCCAGTATAGCCGTTGCAAATACCAGAATGGTTTTTCCCTGGGCAATATCAAATTCCACTTTATTTAAAATAAACGCTGTGACTTTTCCAAAAAACACACCACAGCCAATGCCGAACAGGATCTGGAAAACCAGCATGGAACCTACATTTACAGACTGTCCTGTGAGGACTGCTGTAAGGATCACCGTCAGCATATAGGAAACAGGGTCATTGGAACCGGACTCCATTTCCAGTAAAGAGGCTGTATTTTCTTTCAGATTCAGATTTTTTGACCTGAGGATATTAAATACAGAAGCTGCATCTGTAGAACCGATCACAGATGCCACTAAAAAACTTTCAAGAAGAGGAAGTTTTAACGCCAGATGAATAAACAGTCCTGTGATCCCGGCTGTAAATAAAACACCGGCTGTTGAAAGCAGAACAGCCCTGGGGATCACCGGCCCCGCTTCTTTAATATTCGTTCCGAAACCACCATAAAACATGATGAAAATAAGACTGACGGAACAGATCAGTTCACTGAACTGATAATCATCAAAGGATATTTTAAAAATACCATCTACCCCAAAGCACATTCCCAGAAGGATAAATGCAAGTAATGACGGAACTCCCAGTTTATCGATCAGCCGTCCTGACAGAATACAGATCACAATGACGATCCCTGTAAGCAGTAAGATCTGGTTCATGGTCCACCTCTTTCCGTTTCCCAGACTCACTTTTCCCACACCTGCATACGTCCCTGTCTTCTGACGTGACCGTTCTTGCCTGGGTAGATTATATTTTGACCCTGGTATCATGATAATATGAAAGGTATTATAATGGTATAAAACCGCTCCCGTCAAAGGTTTTCCCTGTCATTTCCTGCATTTTAACAGCTTCTTTATGCTGCCTTATTGCAAAAACCCGCCCATTTTCCAAATAATTTCTGCAGCTGGTCTATGTATCCGGCCTTTTCTACTGCTTCTGCCGTCACAACCGGAAGTTCTCCCAGCTTTTCCCCGTCCATATAATAAGCGATCATGCCGGCACGTTCCCCCCTGGCTAAGGGTGCTTCCATCTGCTCTGCCAGTTCCAGTTTTTTCTCGATCTTTCCCAGATCTTCCCCCTCTGTGCTCAACCAGGTAAAGGTTCCCTCTGCCTCCAGCGGTACGTTTTCTTTCACTCCTCCTGCAACTTTCATCTCAGGAAGAGGCATTTTTTCTTTGTCCTCATAAAGCCTGCATCTGGCATAACCATAGCTTAAAAGATTTCTGGCATCAGAAAAACGTGCTTTATAATCCGGCGCTGCCATGATCACGGCGATCAGGCGGATCCCATCTTTTTGTGCAGTAGCGGAAAGACAGTATTTTGCCCTGGAGGTGGAACCTGTTTTTAAACCGGTTACCTGGAAATCTGCTGCCATTTTCAGAAGCTTATTTGTATTTGCAAGGCCAAATTCCTTGGTTCCCTGCTTCGTCACATGAGTGATATTTTCCATCCAGATGGTGGAATAATTATGGATCTCAGGATAGCAGTTGATCAGTTCCCTGGTCATAAGGGCAATGTCCCTGGCTGTGGTCAGATGATCCGGATCTTCTGTCAGGCCACAGCAGTCCGAAAAATGGGTATTGGTCATTCCCAGCCCCTCTGCCCGTTTGTTCATTTCTTCTACAAAAGCCTCTTCTGTCCCGGAAATATATTCTGCCATAGCAACAGAAGCATCATTTCCGGAAGCAATAATAATACACTTTATAAGTGTTTCCACAGTCTGGGTTTCTCCCTCTTCCAGAAAAACCTGAGAGCCTCCCATACTTTTGGCATAAGCACTTGTTGTTGCCACATCCGTAAGCTTTATTTTTCCACTATGTATTGCATCAAAAATAAGTATCAAAGTCATTATTTTGGTTATGCTTGCAGGACTAAGTTTTTCATTCTGATTGTTTTCATACAAAACCATTCCTGTACTGCTTTCCATTAATACGCATGATTTTGAATCAATATTAAGTTCATGACTTTCTTCGCCAAAAACAGGAACCTGCGATATTATTACAATTACCATTACTATTGCTATCATTTTTTTCATAACAAAAAAACTCCACTACATTTATTATATTGTAATGGAGAAAAAACATATATATTCATATTTTTTAAGTTTTAAATTCTTTTATTTAGAAGTTGTTTCTGCTTCCTTATTTTTCTTTGACTTTTTAGATTTCTTTGACTTTTTAGTTGCTTTCGCCTTTTTTGTTTCAGGTGGCGTATAATTAGGTGGTTTAATTTCATCTTCACTATAAGTAAACTCATCTGTTTGAGTTAAAATCACTCCATCTGCGTCCTGCTGGCATACAACTACTTTGTCGCCATATTTAATGTTACAGTCTCTTACCATTAACGTATTGTTATCAATAAAGTCTGTTTCCATTTCTTCATCGTTAATGTAAACCTTACTGTAAGTATTAAAATTTTCACCATAGAAAAATCCGTCTATAACATCATCTTCATATACCTGCTGTATGTTTGTTAACCTTGCCGGATGTATTCCTAGTTGCAAATCTGTTGCAACATAAGGATTTTCCTCGCCACTGGCATAATTATCACCATAAAGCATATCATATGCCAAATTTTTAAGGTTTTCCTTATAATCACTGTCCTTCCTATGGAACTGTGTATAGTTATTAATAACTCCGGCTGTCATCTTAAGCGGCTTTAAAATTCTTGACTCTAACTGATAAGCCTTAACCTTTTTGTTTTTGTAATAATCATTGTCAAAATTACTCCAAATAACATACTGAGTCTGATATACGTTCTTATTCTTTAGATTTTCGGCAGTTATACCAAGAGACGGTAAATGGTCTCCGTACATAACAAGTATGGTTTCCTCTTTACGTTTCTTTAAAGCCTTAACAAGACTTCCTATAAACTTATCCATTTCCCTGGTCTGGTCGGCATAATATTCATATTCCCTTGTTAAGCTTTCGTCATCTAAACCTGTAACTTTGATTTTTGATTCGTAGCTGTCGTCAACACTATATGCCCCATGTCCCTGAACTGAAATTGCATAAATAAAATCCTGCTCAGTTGTAAGATCAAGTGTATCCAAAATTTCATCTTTTAAGAACTTATCTTTCGCCCATCCTGTTGGAGTAAATTCTGTAATATTCATAGTTTCTATAGATGAAAATGTATCATAACCAAGGTTAGAAAATACCTTATTTCTTCCATAAAATGTTGCTGTATTATTATGAATTGCGTGACATTTGTAACCGTATTCTTTTAAGTTATAGCAAATGCTTTCACTTGTATGATTTGTTAAAACAGTCTTAAATGGAAGTTCTCCTGAGCCAAAATCGTCAAGGTTCATTCCTGTCATTATTTCAAATTCAGTATTTACAGTTCCTGCTCCAACTACCGGAACAGTTAAATATCCACTTGGACACTCATTGTATAATTTTTCGAAATTAGGTACAGGATTATCTGAAAGCTTAATATTTGTCATATTATTAAGGTCAAAGAATGACTCTAACTGAAGAAAAATAATATTAGGTGTCTTCTCTGTTGCCTCCGTTGCCTGACTTTCTTCTTCATCAACAATCTTTTTAATTGAGCTTGCTGAATAATTTTTAGGCTTCTGTATTCCCGTATTTAAAACGCTGTTAGTAAAACAGTATGCAAAGCCATATTTAAAATAACTATCTCTTAAATTTCCAAATTTCTTATTAATAAGACCTGAAGCAATTCCCAAATTAATTGCACCCATTCCAATAACCCATATTAAAACAATTGCAACTATGTTTCGTCCATACTTAATCTTATGGTCTACTTTTGGTGCCCTGAAAAACAGTAACACAAGAACTGCCATTACTCCAATTACAACAAGAATAATCTGCCAAATAGAAAAATACTTGTCCATAATTGAAAAAGCACTGTCAATTAATCTGAAATCTGATGCAGTAAGTGGTGTTACCCTTGTTGCCACAAGCACACCGTTAGTAACTCCAAGTATTATCCACATTACTGAAATTACACTAATCCAAAAAATACGTTTTCTCAACAAAAGTGTAAAAGATAACGTCATCATAACTATAAATGCATTACATATGAACACATATGGAGAACCTATAAGAAAATAAACTCCATACATCTTTGAGTGATCAAAAGCTGCAATACCTGCAATCATTTCAACTATAAAGGTTAACACTAAGGCAACTACAATATACATATAAATTGTATGTTTATTATATGCTGTATGAAAAGAATCTTTTGTTTTTTTTACTTTTTTACTTTAATATAATATTCTCCAAATCCAATATCTACAACGTTTGATTTATCCATTATTCTTTTATTTCCTATTTTTTTATCCAATGGAATATATTGAATGCTTTCAACATTTGACACATCTTTTATATAGAAGGATAATAAGGTATTTTTCATATCATTTGATTTTTTAT
>OGIE01002516.1_pt1 | contig 22198 bp, 20 predicted proteins | sample 1571581 | NCBI WGS metagenome assembly OGIE01 (sample SAMEA2582021, study PRJEB24529) | metagenome | biome: Human gut stool | place: China | collected 2011
CTTATATTTGTCGTCCGTTCGTCACCAACTAATATTCAATTAAACAACAATATTTTAGAAATGCCCCCCGGAGCTTCCTGAGTTGCCACCTCCACCTCCGCTGCTGCCACCTGAACTTCCAGAATTCGTCTGTATGCGTCTTGTCGTCACGGTTGTGTTTATAAATATGTCCCTTCTGTCCATCACGTCAAAGTTATGATTTTTTGTATACTCTGTGCTTGAAACTGTCATCTTTGCCTTGGCACTGCTCATCATGGCAAGCACACCTATAACTGCTATAACTGCTGATATTCCCAGTTTTACCGGCATATTGTATGTAAGCTTCTCTACTAGTGACGTATTAAGTTTCTTTTCAATTCCTTTGATATACTTGACACAGCCCTCATAATAGTCTCCTGATGCAAGTTCATTTTCCGCTTTTTCCCTTATACTATCCAGCCGGCTTTGCGATATATCACTCCTTGCTCTTCCAGATGTAACTATACGGTCTGCTCTTGATTTCATATCTATTCCATATACAACAGCCTCACAATCACTTCCTGTTGCATAATATCCATAATTTTTTTCAAGGATTGACCTTAAATATGTATCCATTGCATAGCCATCAAGATTCCTGCTCATTGTTATGATCACTATATCAAGCTTACATTTATCAGATGCTGCCTTACATAATTCTGCCAGGTGCTTTTCTTCTGATGTGCTCAATATTTCTGCATCATCTATAACATAGGTCTTAGATGTACCTGAAACCGAACTACTGCTTTCAGCTGTTTCAGACTGGCTGCTTACTTCTGATTCAACTGCTTTCTCCGATGCTGCATACACATATTGACCTGTTGCAGCAAACATAATAAATATTGCTATTGACAATACTGCCATGACTCTCTTGCATACTCTTCTGCATATTTCTTTATTAGCAGCTATCTTATCAGAACTTATTCTTTTATATCTGACTATATTCATCATATAAACAACAGACCTCCTATCATAGTAATAATAAGAACAACAACGAATATTATCACACCATATGCAGCCGCCTTTACTGCACTTATAGGTCTGTCTGCTACTATCTTTCCTGTCTGTCCATTAAGGTAAAAATGGAACTCTTTATTTTTAAACCTGAAATTAAGCATCCATACTGGAAGAAGTGCATATTCATTATTTTTAAGTCTCATGCTTACATTATTTCCAATAACTGATACACTTGTATATCCCTGTATAGTTCCTCTGGCTATATCAGTTATATAATCATCCGCTCTTTCTTTAACCCTGGACTCTATTTCATCAGATGTATAGTTGTATCTTTCTGAAAGATATCCTGAAAGATAAGGCATCGCAAAGCCCTCTATATCACTATAATCATATGGTTCAAGCATATCCATCTGTCTATCTGGCATCTTTTCAGAAGCATCAGCTGGAATTCTGTCAAACTCTGCATGTACATCCCTGTATACGTCAAAATGATCCGTATATGTATACTCTGTATCTCCTCTCCTTGTTGTTCTTACTTTGTCGGCATGTGCATTCATCTGTGTTCTGGCATTATAGCTATATAACCAGAATGGGACATAAACACCGCTTATCTTTTCTATTGTGCTTGAGGTAGATAATTCTTTTGGTGTCAACGGACCTTTTTTCAACCACTTCCTGTATATATCAACAGCCTGCTCCTTATTAATTTTAAATGGTATTATAAGCTGTGGCTTGAATTCTCCCTGCAATCTGTCCTCAACCAATGTTGGATTCCCACAATATGAACAAAATGTTGCCGATGTATATTCATCTGCGACTAACTGGGCACCACAGCTCTGGCAATTATAAATCTTCATATAAGGAACTTTTTCTCTCTGTTCCCCTGAAGCAGTGCTATCTTTTTCATATGTTTCTACATCTATCTGTGTACCACATCGTTTACAGCCAAGCTTTTGTGTATCACTGTCAAATTCCATCGCTGCACCACAATTAGGACACTTATATATAACTGGCATAATCCCCCTCCTTAATCATTGTTTGTTATATATCTACAGCATTTTGCTTAAATCATCAAATAAACATAACTGTGATGTTAATATGTTAAAATACCTGGATCAAAAGGTCTAAAACCATATGAGCCTGTTCATAAAATGTTCATACTACATTAAATAAGATTTAACATTATGAACATTATTTCTTCACTTTTAGTCAATATACTTCAAATATAGACAAAAACGAATGAAACACTTCAAATAGTTGACATTCTTTTGTTTTGTAAAATCACTTATTTACATTTATTTGTTCTTCATAAATTTGAGTTGTTTTAAATAATAAATTGCAACTCTCCTCCCTCTTTCAAAGCCTCTCCTTATACTTAAGGAGGGGTTTTTGTTGAATCTGTTCAATCATGTAATGTATGATTACTATCTGCCATATAAGCTATAAGACAGCTAAACTCTAAAAGCAAATACATTTTAATGTCAGATTACAAAGAATGATATTATAAGAAACATTAATCCGGCAGCCATCATTATTATTCCCGCATTCTTATTTTTTTGGTTAGTAGCTTTATCTATATTAACGCTGTCTCTCTGGTCATAAAAAAGATTAAAATTCTTCTTTGCTGTAAGATATTTACTAAATCCCATAAATATGACAACGAAGCCTATAAGAAAAAGCATGAATCCAACAAATGGAAGATATGAATCACCACTATTTCCTTCAATATTGTAAAAATCAACATCTGCTGCTATATATGCTATATAGCCAAGTACTCCAAGAATATATCCCATATGCTATTCTCCTTTCAATCCACAAAAATATTTTTTGTTGTGTCGTATATCATCTGACACTATCCACCCAATACGTCTATCATATATACTGATATATCTATTATGACTGGATTTTATTTTCTAAATTATACTTCTTTTCAACATTAATCACAACCAAAATATATCTTTATATATATATAAATCGACATTGTATTTCAATAAGACTATTTTTCTAACTATTTCCTTTTCTTTTTAGTATATTTAATGTATAATGAACAAAAGAGTGGGACGGTAAAAACTGTACTCATAATTAATTATCAGGAGGTTTATATTTATGTTAGTTTCAGCAAAAGAAATGTTAGAAAAAGCAAGAGATGGTAAATATGCTGTTGGACAGTTTAATATCAATAATCTTGAATGGACAAAGTCTATCCTTCTTACAGCACAGGAGATGAATTCACCTGTTATACTTGGTGTTTCATGTGGTGCTGGTAAATATATGACTGGTTTTAAGACTGTTGCAAGCATGGTAAGCGCAATGATAGATGATCTTAAGATTACAGTTCCTGTAGCACTTCATCTTGATCATGGAACATATGAAGCTTGCTTTGACTGTATTGATGCCGGTTTCTCATCTATCATGTTTGACGGTTCACATTATCCTATTGATGAGAATATTGAAAAGACTAAAGAATTAGTAACTATCTGCAAAGAAAAAGGATTATCACTTGAAGCTGAGGTAGGTTCTATCGGTGGCGAAGAGGATGGTGTAATCGGTATGGGAGAATGTGCCGATCCTGATGAATGTAAAGCAATCGCAGATCTTGGTGTAACTATGCTTGCTGCTGGTATCGGTAATATCCATGGTAAGTACCCAGCTAACTGGCCAGGATTAAGCTTTGAAACTCTTGCGGCTGTTAAAGAAAAAGTCGGTGACATGCCTTTAGTATTACATGGTGGTACAGGTATTCCAGAGGATATGATCAAGAAAGCTATCTCTTTAGGCGTTGCCAAGATCAATGTTAACACTGAATGTCAGCTTGCTTTCGCTGATGCTACAAGAAAATACATTGAGGCTGGTAAGGATCTTGAAGGAAAAGGGTTTGATCCAAGAAAACTTCTTGCTCCTGGATGTGAAGCTATAAAGGAAACTGTCCGTGAAAAGATAAATCTTTTCGGCTCAGCTGGAAAGGCTTGATTTCATGAATACCAGTTATAATAATGATAATAAATCAGACAATTTAAATAATAGCACCGAAAATGAGGATTTTATCGATGGCTGTTCTGATAGTGATAAAGACAGCATATTAAACGATGATTATGATATTGATTCGCCTGATTACGATGCTGACGATGATTATACAGATAAAGATGATATAGATGAAGATGATGCTGATGCTGTGTTTGACAGACAGGAAAAAGCAAAGAAAAGATCTAATATTGTACGCCATATTGTACTTGTTATATCTGCTGCCGTATTTATTTTTGCAGCATACAATCTTATCAATATATTCCTAGCTTATCACAAAGCGGACGTTATATATGATAATATAAACCAGGATGTTCTAGATGAAGATTCACATACCAAGGTTACTATAGGTGAAGATGAACAGCCTGTTGAAATTCCATTTACATATAATCATCAAGCATTGCTTAATATCAATTCACAGGGTATTGGTTATATGTATATACCTTCCATTGACTGCAGGCTTCCTATGGTTCAGGGTGATGATAATGATTATTATCTTACGCACACGTTTAACAAGGAATATAGTGCTAATGGATGTCTCTTTGAGGATTATAGAATCAATGGCGGGCTATCAGCCAGTCATGTAATCATCTACGGACATAATATGAGAAATGGTGCCATGTTCGGAAAGCTTAAAAACTATCAGAATTATTCTTTCTGGAACTCTGCCGGTAACAATGTTTTTTACATATATACTGGCAATGTTATTAAAGAATACAAAATTTTTAGCTGTTATATAAGTGAAGCTATAAGTGACACCTATACATTTAACTTCCCTACTCTCGCATCAATGAGAGATTATGCAGCTAATATGAAAGCCAAATCTATGTACGATACAGGCGTTGATGTTTCCAATGCTTCACAGGTTATAACACTCTCAACCTGTACCAACGATGGAGAACAGAGATTTATTGTACATGGAATGTATATTGGAGAAGCCTCATTAGAATAGAAATAGTACAATAATCATTACATTAATAATTATTCTTTATTTTTTAAAATATTTTTGCAAAAAGAACTTGCATTATTATCAGTAATGAGTTATTTTATTTACAGACAACGATTAGATAGTTGTCACTAATCAAATAAGGTAGAACAAAGGCGTTCATGTTATACATATTAATATGTGTGTATATGTGGATGCCTTTTTTAGTTTTACTAATAGAATAATAATCTATGAAAAGGAAGGATGAAAAAGTTATGAGCGAAAAATTCAATGTAGCTGACATCTTCGGCGAAAATGTGTTCAATGACGCAGTTATGAAAGAACGTTTACCAAAAAACGTTTACAAAAATCTTAAATTAGCAATTGCAGGTGTTCAGGAATTAAATATTACTGATGCAGATGTTGTCGCTAATGCAATGAAGAATTGGGCTATCGAAAAAGGCGCAACTCATTACACACACTGGTTCCAGCCTTTGACAGGAACTACTGCTGAAAAGCATGATTCATTTATTTCAGCACCTAATGAAAACGGAAAGGTTCTTATGGAATTCTCTGGTAAAGAATTAATAAAGGGCGAGCCAGATGCTTCATCATTCCCTTCAGGTGGTCTTCGTGCTACATTCGAGGCAAGAGGATATACAGCATGGGATTGCACATCACCAGCCTTCGTTCGTGAAGGTGCACAGGGTGCAACACTTTGTATCCCTACTGCTTTCTGTTCTTATACAGGAGAAGCTCTTGATCAGAAGACACCTCTTCTTCGTTCAATGGATGCTGTTAACGAGCAGGCTTTAAGAATATTAAAATTATTTGGTAACACAACATCTAAGAAGGTTACTCCTTCTGTTGGTGCTGAACAGGAGTACTTTATAGTAGATAGAGAAAAATATCTTCAGAGAAAGGATCTTATCTTCTCTGGACGTACATTATTCGGTGCTATGCCACCAAAGGGACAGGAACTTGATGATCACTACTTCGGTTCTATCCGTGAAAGAATTGCTGCATTTATGAAGGATATCAACGAAGAATTATGGAAGCTAGGCGTATCTGCCAAGACTCAGCATAATGAAGTTGCTCCAGCACAGCATGAATTAGCTCCTATATATGCACAGTGCAATATTGCTACTGATAACAACCAGCTTATGATGGAGGTTATGAAGAAAGTTGCTTACAGACATGGTCTTGTATGCCTTCTCCATGAGAAGCCATTTGCCGGAGTTAATGGTTCTGGTAAGCACAATAACTGGTCAATCACAACTGATGATGGTATCAACCTTCTCGAACCTGGCAAGACACCTCACGAAAATATCCAGTTCTTACTTGTACTCGGTGCTGTTATGAAGGCTGTTGATAAACACGCTGATCTTTTAAGAGAATCTGCTTCTGACGTTGGTAATGACCACAGACTTGGCGCTAATGAGGCACCTCCAGCTATTATCTCTATGTTCCTTGGTGAGCAGCTTGAGGATGTTGTTATGCAGCTTATTGATAAGGGTGATGCTACAAGCTCTATCCAGAAGGGTAAGTTAAAGACAGGTGCTTCTACACTTCCTGACCTTAACAAGGATGCTACTGATAGAAACAGAACTTCACCATTTGCATTTACTGGTAATAAGTTTGAATTCCGTATGGTAGGTTCATCAGATTCAATTGCTCCTGCTAACGTAGTTCTTAACACAATCGTTGCAGAAAGCTTTAAGGAAATTGCTGACCAGCTTGATGGAGTAGAAAACTTCGATATGGCTGTTCATGATCTTATCAAAAAACTCTTTACTGACCATCATAGAATTGTATTTAATGGTAATGGTTACTCAGATGCATGGGTAGAAGAAGCTGAAAGAAGAGGTCTTCCAAATATCAGATCTATGGTTGAGGCTATTCCTGCCCTTACTACTCCTAAGGCCGTTAAGCTTTTTGAAAGCTTTGGTGTATTTACAGAGGCTGAATTAAAGTCAAGAGCTGAGATTAAGTATGAAGCCTATGCAAAGGCTATAAACATCGAAGCTAAGACAATGATTGATATGGCTGGAAAGCAGATTATTCCTTCAGTTATTTCTTACACAACAGAGCTTGCTAATTCAGTTCTTACTGTTAAGGAAGCTGGTGCTGATGCTTCAGTTCAGGAAGAACTTCTTACAGAAGTATCAGGATACTTAAAGGATATGAAGAAGGCTTACAAGAACCTCATTGATGTTACAGCTATTGCTTCTACAATTGATGATGTTGTTGCACAGGCTACATATTTCAGAGATGAAGTTAAGACTACTATGGATGAGTTAAGAGCTCCTGCTGATAAGCTTGAAATGATCGTAGATAAAGAATTCTGGCCATTCCCAAGCTATGGAGATCTTCTTTTCGAAGTATAAATAATATGATGTCGGAGTCAGAGGATTCAGGCATCACCGACTTATATAGCTGTCTTTTCTTTAAATACAATAATAAATTTAACGAAAAACATACAAAAGTGGCTTGAGTATAAAACACTCAAGCCACTTTTTACAACTATTGTTTATTATGAAGATACGTGAACTATTTCATCATCTGATTGCCATACAATCATTATTGTGGATAATTAAGTCTCTCAGGAACCGGGTTATCAAGTACCTCTTCCTTGAACTTCTTCATATATAACTTGGCAAGTGTAAGGTTATTATCAAGATAGTTACCGCAATCTCTTGGTGAATAACCTGGAATCTCGCCTTCATAAGAAAGTACGTATTCTGCACCTTCTCTAAGCACCTCAAGTATATCCTCTGACTTAAGGTCACCTGCAAATATCACATAAAACCCTGTACGGCATCCCATAGGTCCAAAATATATAGTTTTATCTGCCCATTCTTTATTATTTCTTAAAAATGTAGCCATAAGGTGTTCTATTGAATGTATGCCTGCTGTATCCATAGGTGCCTCTACATTCGGTCTTGTAAATCTTAAATCAAACGTTGTAAGCACAACATCTCCCTGATAATCTTTTCTTGATACATATACACCTGCTAAAAGATCGAGATGATTAACTGTAAAACTTGCTATTTTATTCATAATTGTTTTAATACTTCCTTTCCATATATAATCATTAAACAATGCAGCTATCCAAAATATAAAAATATATTTTATTTATCAGCTTCCTATTATTTTATTAAGCGAAATATTTATTCCTTTATATACACCATTCTTCTGTTTTCGCTTGTCACTCTTATAATAAGACATTTTATTCCCATTATAAATTTTGTCAATGTAGAATAGCCATATTCTCTTACCTTAAAGTCCGGATAATTGATATGTATCTTCTGTCCAAGTGCTCCAAGCTCAACTCCATTATCACTTGACTTAACATAATTAACAGCATATTCTGTAACCTTTTCCTTCATATTCTTATCTTCTTTAAGCCGTACAAGAACTGTGTTATTAAATTTCTTAAGCTCAAGACTGTTCATTTCTTCAAGAAATGTAGACAACGAACTGTAACCGTAGTTTCTCACATCAAAATCAGAATATTTCTTCTGAAGTCTGCTTCCTATCTCTCCAAGCCCGGTCTGCTTACCCTTATTATCATTTTCCTGAATTATCTCTATAATAGCATTTTCTATCTTTGATTGCTTTATAATATTATTACTTGCTTTTTTCTTAACATGCTTACTATCCGGCTCATCTTCATGCGCCTGTTCTCTTAAAAGTTCAAGATCTGTAAACACTGAACATGCTGCCCTGAACGAACGTGGTGTTTTATTCTCTCCCATACCTATAACATCCATTCCTGATTCTCTTAGGCGGCTTGCAAGTCTTGTAAAATCACCATCCGAAGAAACTATACAAAAGCCATCTACATTATTCGTATAAAGAATATCCATGGCATCTATTATAAGTGTAGAATCTGTTGCATTTTTTCCAACTGTATTGCGGAACTGCTGGATAGGTGTTATGGAATTCTCCATCAGTTCCTTCTTCCATTTGTTAGCCTGCGTACTTGTCCAGTCTCCATATATTCTCTTATATGTTATAACGCCATATTTAGTCATCTCATCCAATATATCTGATATATACTTTGACGAAATATTATCTGAATCTATAAGCACTGCGTATCTTTTATCATCCAATTATTTTCACCTCTTTCTTCTTTTTCCTCTTTTCCCTTTTTTATTTTTTGAATAAATCAGACATTACGTTTACATCTGATGTCTTACAACTTTATATTCATCATTGCTCTGGTAGTACGGACATTCTCTGTATTCCGATGTTAACAATCTGGCATAGTCATCCTCATCCATATCTACATCGCATACATATTCTTCCATTTCTTCATCATATACCATATTATTACAATAATCACAGTTATAACGTGCTACTGCCATATTTATCTTCCTCTCCTGTCATTGTATTTAACAGCTTATTTTAATTTATTCTATTCATCAGCTGCGGCATGCTTATTATTCTCATAAGTATCCAGAAAGCTGTGTTTTTCTCCGTGCTGCTTATATGCAATAACGGTATCCAGATTAACATTTTCAACACTTCTGAATATATTTTTCTCTATATATGGACTTACCTTCGTTAAATCCCTGATAAGCTGTTTTATCTCAGCCCTCTTAGAACCCTTTCCAGTTCCACCACATGAGGCGCAGCCTTCTGTAAAACGGCATGCGCATTGTATAAACTGAAGCTTATTATAGTCCTTCCAGTGAATAATATCTGCCTCCCTTATAAGATACATAGGTCTTATAAGCTCCATTCCCTCAAAGTTCGTGCTATGAAGCTTTGGCATCATAGTCTGTATCTGTGCTCCATATAACATTCCCATAAGGATAGTTTCTATAACATCATCATAATGATGCCCAAGTGCTATTTTATTGCATCCAAGCTCTTTTGCTTTGCTGTAAAGATATCCTCTACGCATTCTTGCACATAAATAACATGGAGATTCAGTTATATCAACTACCGTATCAAATATCTCTGTTTTAAACACTGTTACAGGTATGTCTAAAAGCTTTGCATTGTTTAGTATAACATTATAATTAAGTTCATTATAACCTGGATTCATAACAAGAAAAACAAGGTCAAAGTTATTCTTTCCATGTCTTTTAAGTTCCTGAAAGAGCTTCGCCATAAGCATAGAATCCTTACCACCTGATATACAGACTGCTATCTTATCTCCATCCTGTATAAGATCATATTCGTTAAGCGCCTGTGTGAACTTTCTCCATATAGGCTTTCTGAACTTCTTTACTATGCTTCTTTCTATCTCTTTAACACGGTCTTTTGCTTCATTGGCGTTTTCATTCTCATCCTCTTTTATATATTCTGTGAACTTCCACTTAAGATATGCCACAAATCCACCATCTATGCTGTATGCCTCATACCCCATCTGTTCAAGTGTATCTTCAAGTTCTTCACTTTTCTGTCCTGAATAACATAACAGATATATAGGAACTTTCTTTGAGTATGTGTTAAGAAACTTCTCTCTTCCACTTATATTATCCATCTTGAGGTCATTCATCATATCTTCCCAGAAATACTGGACAGCTGAATCCATAGTTTCCTTATCATATTCTTCTTTATCTCTTATATCAATAATAACTTTATCTCTTTTATCATCATAAAGCTGTTGTACTGTTCTCATTGTAGTTTATAGTCCCCATTTCTTATAGTACATCGTTATTTTTCATTTTATATCATATTAACATATTTCTTGCACCGATTCTATATTTTTAGTGTTATTGTACCTATATTATTACACCTGCATTACATCTGTTTCATACATTTATAATGTTTCAAATGCATCACAAAATATAAAAAGCCTCTGGTCAGACCTTGATATAATCCAGATCTGACCAGAGGGCAGCTTTATCTTTACCTGATAAATTCATAATATTTATTATAAGCAGGTCTTTTCCATCTGCTGATTTTACAATATACTTTTAACGGCACATCCCATCTGCTTTACCTTGTCCTTCTGCTCCTTACTGAAGTCCACCCATATACACTGCATGGCATAATATCTTCTGTCATACATATTAAGATACATGGAAGGTCTGCAGTTATATAAGTTATACATGCGGACAAGTGCCTCAGCATCTGGATATTCCTGCTCCTTTTCATATTTACGATATTTTTTCCTTGGCAGACAAAGTTTTTCGGACATAGTATCCTGCGAATAATGCAAAACTGTTCTTACATATTCCAGCATTGAAAATCCATCCCACTGCTTTAACATATAATCAAGCAGTACATCATCATCGGTTACATTTTTTCCTCTTAATATATCATTATTACGGTAATGCATTATACTTTCAGCAATAATTTTCATAGCAAAAGGCTTACTGCTATCATCATATTCATTCATAATAATATCAAGATCTTCCGTATGCACATCATTCTTACTTCCACACACCAGCTCATCTATGTCTGCACCCAGCTCCTGCAATGCTTTTATATTTTTAAAAGATATAATAATATGCCCATTTTCACGCTTTGAATAATCATCCTGGGATATACCAAGCCTCTTCCCCATTTCAGTCTGATTAAAGCCGAGCTTTTTTCTATAATTTTTCATTCTTTCACATAAATCTTCATAATGCATGCTGTCCATTTACTTTATCCTCATAGTAAATTACAGTCCACATAACTGCAGACTTTAATTCCATTTTTTTCCAACATTTCTTATGAAGATTTTATTATATTACCAAATGTCCCAAATAGGTCAATAATTGCATAACTCTATCTGTTTTTAACTTTTTTATTATTGATATCAGCTATTCTCTCTAATTTGATATAAATTTAACTAGAAAATTTGACGATATAATTATATAATAAAAAAGAACTTAATTTATTTTATCTACTGATATATTTTGATGATATTATGAGCGCAGGTATTCTAATGCCTGCATCATATTATTTTACAATAAATAATACAACTGGAGGTGTTGTTTTATGAAAATACAAGATTTTTGTGATATGAATAAGTTCGAACAGATTATGTCTAACTGGGCTAAAAGTACAGGACTCGCTACAGTAGCTGTCGGATCTGATGGTAAATATATAAGCGACTGCTATAACTTCACTGAGTTCTGTATAGACCTGACGAGAGGTTGTCCAGAAGGCAAAAAGCGATGTGAAAAGTGTGACCGTGAAGGACATGGTGTATATCCTTGCCATGCCGGACTTGTTGATTTTGGTATTCCTATAACACTGGATGATGGTACAGTACTCGGAAGCATAATAGGCGGCCAGATTCTCCCTGAACATCCTGATGAAAATAAGTTCCGTGCTACTGCAAGAGAGCTTGGAATTGATGAAGATAAATATATAGCTGCACTCCAAAAGGTTAATGTAAAGACGAGTGAAGAAATCCACGCATCTGCTGACCTTCTTGGTGATGTTATCAATATGTTTGTGCGTGCAAGCTATACTTCATACCAGAATTCACATATTCTTTCTGAATTAAAAACCGGCATAAGCAATGCTGCCGAACAGCTGCAGACTGCCAATGATAAAGTAAAACAGATTGATGGTTTTAGTAAACGTCAGAATATACTCGCTCTTAACGCATCTATTGAAGCTGCAAGAGCTGGCGATACCGGAAGAGGTTTCGCTGTTGTTGCTGTTGAAGTCCAGAAGCTTGCAAGAGGTATGGGCGAGGCAAGCGATGATATCAAAAAAGCTATTAACGAAGTCACACAGACTATTACCTCTCTGGATAAAGAATAAAAAATATAGTGATGTCAACTTACGTTGACATCACTATATTTTTTATCTGTCAGTACTCTCAACTTCGCCTGTGAATCCTGCCTGTTCTATCATCTTAATTGTATCATCTATTCCCTGTCCACCTGCTGTAAGGTATCCTGATGCGAATATTGAATCAACCACCTTAAACAATGTCGGTTCTATACCCTTAAAGTATACCTCTCTTCCTGCTGCACATCTTATATCTGACTTAGGTACCATAAGTCTTGCAAGACATAGAACTTTCAGACAGTACTCCTGAGTAAGTCCAGATATATCCCTGTCTGCAAGTCTTGTTCCCTTTATAGGGAGAAGAAAATTAATAGGAACTGATTCTGGATTGATTTCTCTGATATCCATAAGCATGTCCACAACATCACTCTTACTTTCACCCATGCCTATTATTCCACCACAACACATTTCAAAGCCAATATTTTTTAACATATGTATGTTTTTAATCCTTTGATCATATGTATGTGTTGTACATATATTAGGATAAAATGAACGGCTGCTGTTAAGATTGTGGTTAATTCTGTTAAGTCCGGCTTCTTTAAGCATCCTTGCCTGTTTTTCTGTAAGAAAACCTATAGAACAACATATCTGGGTATCATTCTTCTTCATTTTACGGATTCTTTGTGCAAGATCTTCTATTTCAGCATCTGTAAAGCTTATTCCACTTAGTCCTATGCAATGTCTTGCAAGATGTTTTTCATCTACTAGATCATTATCACCATAAAGCTTCTCATCTGATACTCTTCTATACTTTTCTATATCCGCATGTGATTCACATGACTGCGCACAATAGGCACAATTCTGTGAACAATTACCACTTCTTACATTGGTTAAAAGCTGTATGCTTACTTTCTTTCCTTTGTACTTTAACCTCAATCCATATGCCGTGCTTATAAGCTTATCAAGCTTATCATCCGGCAGATTAAGTATATCAAGAGCCTCTTCCTTCGTTAATATATGCTCTTCGTTCCAATTATCCAACATTTGTTCAATAGCTGTTTCTGACATAATACATATACTCTCCCTTGTTGTCATAAAATACGCTTATATCAAGCGCTTATATGCTAATAAGTATAAAAGTATGAAAGCTTATTGTCAACTGCCTGGTATTGTAAGTTGACATTTTACACTGTAATCTGATACGAATATGACATCTTTGGTTCTTTCTTCTTAGCTGAAAGATATGTAATAATGTCCTTTCTTGTTATAATACCTATGAATATGCCTCTGTCATCTGTAACTGGAACAAAGTTCTGGTTGGTAATTTTCTCGAAAAGTTCCTCCATAGATGTGTCTACTTTAACACTAGGATAATTTCTTCTGAAATACAACTCATCGACCTTCTTTTTCTCAAGTTCCTTTACATCTATACTCAATCCATTATTCTGGTTAATCCTGCATATATGCCATAAAAAATCGCCTTCTGTTATAGTTCCTACATAACGTTCTTCCTCATCAAGCACAGGTATCGCTGAATAACCATAATAATTCATCTTTTGCAGTCCCTGCCTCAATGTATCATTATTATATATATATGCTACCTTACACTTAGGTTGTAAAAAAAATGAAATGTTCATATGCATCCTCCACTTAACTCTTTTTCCAATACTGCAACGTGCAAACAATTATATGCATATTTTCTAACACATTTTAGTGTAAACATTGTATCATGTTAACAAGAATATTCATATGCTATATGTGCACATTTCATATATTTTTAATTATTTTTATATCAGTCTCTTCAATCTGCAGTTTTCAATTCCTTCATCCCAGAAATGTGCATATGTTTTATTTCTTATCTGACATATAATACTTGAGTTCATCGCACCATGTCCAACTATAAGTATATCTCTTCCTTTTGCAAGCTCTGGCTGAATCACTTCGTCTAGGAACTGTCCTGTTCTTTCAAACAACTCATCAAGACTTTCAGCTCCCTTATCTGCTATATATCTGTCTGGATTTCTAAATAACACATTTACATTACAATCTGAAATATTGAAACTATCCTGTACTCCCTCATATTCACCAAACCCCATTTCCATAAGTCTGTCATCTATGACAACAGGAACCTGCGTTTTTCTGCCAGAGAGTACTATCCTGGCTGTCTGTTCTGCTCTTTTAAGTGGTGAGCAATAGCATATATCCAAATGTATATCTCTATATTCTTCTGCTGCTTTTTTTGCCATAGCTATTCCATTTTCATTAAGTGGTATATCTGTTCTTCCCTGCAGCTTATGCTGTTCATTCCAGTCTGTTTTCCCATGTCTCATTATATATAACATTCTGTTTATTCCTTTTCTTACTTTCATTATTTATTTCTATTGTGTTGTCAGCTGTCTATATGCACATTTAAAATCGTTTTTTCCTGCACACCGTACCACACAAAGCTGCAACAAAAATCCTAAATTACTCCTGCTTAAAAAGCCTGTCATATGACTGTTCGAAATCATCTAGTAATTTATTTATTTTTTCCCGGTCATATAAACCTTGTACCTTCCAAAACATAAGTATGCTGTTGAATTCCTCTTCCCTTTTATCTATAAATCCAATACACAAATGTCCATTATACACTGCACTATCCGTTTCCTGGCAGGCAAAGCAGCCGGTATCTTCATTCAGTCTTGAACAATCTCCACAGGTAAGCTCCTTTTTTTCAGGAATATAATGGCAGCTATCTTCAACATTTACAACAAACCATTCGCCTTGCGGATATGAACATATTGCAGTTCCTGTTTCCTCTGTATTGGATACATTAGTTTTATATTTACAATTATTGCACTTCAATTCATCCACCCTTTGCTTCATCCTCGTAAATAAATATTCCATCAAAAATCCTGTAAAACATTATAACACAAAATTTTTGTCTTATACAAAAAGCTGGAACTCAGATTCTATAAATGAACCAGAATTCCAGCAATTTATTATTTTACTCCATTTTAAATTTTATCTGTAAACTTATTTTTCTTACCAAATACTATTACTCCTGCTCCTCCTATTACAAACATAAGAAGCCATGCTAATGTACGTTTGTCATCTCCCGTACCAGGAGTCTGTTCTTTTACTGCTTCTGCCTTAGCTTCTTTATCCGTATCGGTCGCAGGTGTTATATCGGCTGGTGATGTTGTATCAGCCGGTGGTGTTATATCTTCCGGTGGTGTTACATCTGCCGGTGGTGTTACATCTGCCGGTGGTGTTGTATCTTTAAGCTTTGCAATAACAGTCTGTGATTTTTCAATTTCAACAAACCCATCCTGCCTGATGTAATATCTGTCACAAGCATTACAATACCAGTATTCAATATTTCCTTCATCTGTCATAGTAGCTTCCTTTGCTGCTACTAAATGCAAGTCTTCATGTATACTCATATTGTAAGTGCCATATTCTTCACCACATATTGTACACAACGCTTTTTTCACACAGGTTGCATTTCCTCCTGTATGTCCACACTGATAATTACAAACTTTGCACACACCATTTTCCCAATCATGTGCTTCACTTACTGATACTTCCTTATCGCAGCAGTCATATTTTTTCTGATGTGTTTCTGCTGTCTGTTCCCACACTACCTTGCCGCTGTGATTTGCCAGATTTTTTTCTGTATATTCCTTGCCGCAGTTTTCGCAGACAGCACCCTTTGTACAGTTTGCTTCTCCTCCGCTGTGCACGCATACATAACCACATACTTCACAAGTACCGTCTTTCCAATTATGATTTCCTTTTTCTACCGTTACTTTGCCACAGCAATCATATTTCTTTTCATGCTCTGTCGCTGTCTGTGTCCATTCTTCTGTTCCAGTATGATTATCTGCATTTATTTCTCCATACTCAATATGGCAAATATCACAAACTGCCTTCTGCGTACAAGTTGCGCTTCCACCTTTATGGATACAGTCATATCCGCAGACACTACAATGACCGTCTTCCCAATTATGGGCTTCTACATTAGTACTATAGGCACCGCAGCAGTCATATTTTTTCTGATGTGTTTCTGCTGTCTGTTCCCATACTTCATTGCCATTATGATTTGCAGGGTTTAATGTGCCGTATTCTGCATTACATTCTGTGCAGACGGCTCTCTTTTTACATGTTGCCTCTCCTCCCGCACAGTTTGCTGTTTCTACTTTTGTACATCCTGCAGTTATACATTTGCGGGTATGCGTACCATTACCGTTTGACTTCCACTCACCATATATATGTTCTGCCTTTTCTGCTGTAACAACCTCACCACATTCACATATTACAGGCGTTGTACAATCACCATCATCTGTACCGCTATGTTTTGTTTTTGTTGTTGTTACCGTACAGCCGTCATTCTCGCACACCTTCCAATGACTAGTATCGTCTTTTGTCCAGGTGGCACTAAACCTATGGCTTGTCTGTGCTGGAAATGTTTGCTGGCAGACAGAGCAGGTCGATTCCCTCGTGCAATCGCTATTATTTATTGTGTGGTCTGCATTTACTGTAATAGACAGATAAATGCTGTATCCTTCACTATCTGTCAATGCTATTGTCTGTGTGCCATTTGCCGCAGATACAGTATAAGCACCGTCCGCATCAGGTGTAAGTATTTTATTTCCTGCCATTACCTGTGTATAATCAGAAGAATTTACTTTAAACTTTGCGTTCTTACAGTACACTCCATTATTTTTAATTCCGTATACTACTGTATCTGGATCTGTCGCTTCATAATAATATGTAACTGTCTGTGTATCTGATGTATACACACCCCTTTTATTGCCTGTTTGACTTAAAAAAGTATATCCTGATGGAATCTTAATATTATCAGGCACCGCATAATTCGTTCCAGGTGTACCCTGAAGTGTAATCGATTCACGTAGCTTCTGCCCACTATCTTTTATCACATAAGTAACAATTACTTTTCCTTTGTCTGAGGTTACAGCCACAGCCTCAAAGCTATTCCTGTCTACAAGAAGCATTGTAGTATACGCAGGAACATTTACAACTGAGCCAGACACTTCACCAAGCGATGTAACTCCTGCACTTTCGCCGTTAGCAATAACAACCCAGTCTGTGGCAGCTCTTGTCTGAACCGGAATTGTGATTTCCTTTGCCACATCTGAATCATTATTTAATACTGCCATAGTGTCCCATTCATCAGCTTTGGTGCCTGTAAGCACATAAGCTTCCGAATCTGTTATTTCCTGACTATCCGCAAGCGGTGAAAATGCTTTTCGTATCTGCATAAGTCCTCTGTAATATGAGACTACATCTGCATAATCTGCCGAATCCTTCCATTCAAGGCAACTGCTGCCTGTTTCTTTAACGCTGTTACACATTTCCTCTCCGCCATCCATAAACAATGTTCCCGGTGTGGCATATTTCATTGCTGCTTTCTGCTTATAGATTTTTACGGCTTTTTCATTTCTATCGCCATAAGTACCACCTGTTGTACCAATAATTTCATCATAAACTGAAGTCTTATTCTGCCTTTCTTCTTTGGTATAATTATCTCCCCAGATAACCAGATTGGTATCTTCCTCTGCCAATGATTTCTTTATATCATCGAGCCATTTATATACATGTGATGCGCCTCTGTACTTCATATTTACACAGTCAATCAAATCCAGCGAAAATCCATCCACATGATATTCCTCTGCCCAGTATTTCATGGAATTAACCATATAAATACGGTACATCTTGCGCTCTGTGGCAAACTCATTGCCATATCCAGTATTTGTTGTATACCTGCCTCCGGAATTATTTATTCTGTAAAAAAAGCCCGGAACTGACTTTTCAAGAGAATTTTCCTCTGAAGCATGCGTATAAGGCATCTCCATCACAACAGAAAATCCTGCACTATGGAGTGCCTGAATCATCTCTTTACATTCTTTTATTACAGTCTTGCAGTCCGACGGATTGGAAGCATAACTGGTCTCAGGTGCATTATAATTTAAAATCTCATATTCACTATCAGCCTCATAATCCGCAAACGGTGCAAGCTGTACTGTCGTAACACCGAGCTCTTTCAAATAATCGATACCTGATACAAGCTCTCCCGCACTATTTACTTTTGCACCCTTTTGCGTAAATGCACTATACTTTCCACCAGCCGTCATACCCGATTCAGCATCTGATGAAAAATCCTTGACACTTATCCTGTAAACAGTATTGGCTTTTGTTGAATCAACATATACGTGCCTGTCGTTATCCCAACCTTCAGGTGATATTGTAGAAGTGTCTGTAATATATGAATACTTTCCATCTTCGCTGACAGCAACCGAATATGGATCCTGAATATTATATGTTTGTGTTTGATCGCTGTCCTTATGATAAGCATCTGTCGTGGTTATCGTATAATCATAATAATAGTCACCCCAATTACCAACAAGCGTTATAGTCCATATACCATTCCATTCTTTACTGCTAGACACCTTCTCTAATGTATAAGATCCTATCTTACAGGCATTACTAGCATTACCCGCACCTGCTTCATAAATATTAACTTTTACACCTGTTGCCGCAGGGGCCCATATATTAAATTCTGTTGCATCCTTTGTATATGTCACTCCAAGCTGACTACCCTTACGCGTATCCCCCCATTTATCAACATATGTTCCATCATAGGCATATTCATCATCAATATTTGCTGCCGCCTGACTATATGAGCTCTCAACAATCGTGGGTATCATTTTGCTGTTATCTGCTGAAAAACCAGTCACAGCACTGCTTGAAAATACCATTCCGATAGATAATACTACCGCAGCAAGCTTTTTTAAGTTTGAATACCTCATAAACTCTTCCTCCTTTTATCGCACTTCTTGTATTTTTGACAACATTTTTACAATATTTTTAACATTATAAAACACTATAATAATTGATTCGTAAAACGATTCGTAAAACTATTATAAAAATACGTTGTATCTTACTTACATCATATTATACAATAAAAGGCATTTAAAAAAATGCCATCTGCGTGAAATGACATTTTTTCGACACGAACGATATAAAATTGTATAATATATTGATTAGCTGCGCTGCTACAGATGGAACTGCGAGCCTTAAAAAGGCATTCTATACCGGCATATCATCCAGCAAATCATTAGCATTTTTCATCTTCTGACCTCACTATTGCATATTCCCATAATTGCAAATTTGTTGTCATGCCACTCTCAAACCCAACAACAACATCATTATAATTTCTCCATTATCCTGTCCTCTAAGGTTTTTATTTACAGTTTTTGATTCCACTTGACGTCATATAAGTTCCTGCTAATATTACCAATACCGATATAACTGCAATAATGCCAGAAATGAAATGCCCATCGCTTCTTACATGAAAGAATACCGTATGAAGCTGGCATCAAATATGCTGTTACATGAAGATAAATCTATTTCGGAAATTGTCACCGCTGTGGGATATAAAAGCCAAAGTAAATTTACATCGGCTTTCCGAAATGTATTTCAGATATTACCTACTGCATATCAGAAACTGTATCGTAATCAATAATTTTAATGCAAAACTGCACCCACAATATCCCTGAGTGCAGTTTTGTATCAATCAATATTCTAATGTTTCTCCATCAAGTGGAATATCAAGAACAAGTATCCTATACAAATGCACTTTCCTCTTTTGCTTTCAGCAAATCTTTTAACACTGTTCCTATATCTCCCAAAATAGCAATCCCCTTATCTTCAATGAATTCCGGCAAAAACTGATATTCTGAATTTACGGAGATATAATATGCATCTTTCAAGCTGTTTGTCAGTTCCCAAAACGGTTCCTGTATAAACATCGGTGTCATGCGCCCTACTCCAAGTTCTATAAAGAGAATTTTTCTATCTTTGTTCTTTTGAATGTATTTTGAAATTTTCTCATATTCTTCTTCGTATTTTTTCCCTTGCAGAAAATTCCCATATCCTCTTACCCACGGAAACATTTCCGCACCACAATGAGGGCAGCGAGGAATCAGTTCATCCGGCACCATTGTCCCCTCTCCCATAGCCGCAATCATATCTGCCACAGGTTGTACGGCATCCCATGTTTCATCCTGACAACACTGGGAACACTGGAAGAAACGATGATCTCCCTGAATCTCACTGACCTTTTCTTCCGGATAAATCTTTACAAACTGTGTATCCTGATTAGTCGTTAAGATATGAAAATCCTTTCCCTGCAAGATTCTATCCAAATCCAGATATGGCTCTCTGATAGGAGCATTTTGTGTAGTATTTAAAAAGGTTGCCACATATCCCCAGTGTTCATTTCTTGTAGAAAACCGATGCATCATTCCGCTAAAAGCACCTTTGAATCCATACTTATCTGCAAATTTTCCAAAATGCTCACGAAAAGAAGGGGTATCACTATAATAAAAGTCACCACCTCCAGCCGCTGATAAACCGGATGCTCCGCCTACTATGATACACTCTGCCTCCTGCACTCTGCGAACAAATTCCTGAATCTGTTCCTCATAAGGAAGTGGTTTTTGTTTGCTCAACACTACAGCAGTACCGCCGGATGCATAGGTACTATAGTGTCTGGAATAGTTCATTTGTGTTTTCATTACCAAATTTTCATAACAGTTCATTTTTTCATTCTCCTATCTCACAACTGTAATATCTTTAACCATCTTACTTAGTCTATCCTTCCATTTCTGATTCCATCGTCAACACTTCGTCAAAAGCCCGTATTGCATTGCGAATGCAATCATCGCATTCACAGAGTACAACACCTGTATCCTTTCCCTTTAGGTCTTTACATATGGTTGCACCTGAATATTCCTGAAATTTGTTTAATATCTCCCGTGCCGTTATCGCACTTTTCTTCCCCGGCTTTACAATTCCCGCCATCATAGTTGCTCCAATCAATGCACCACAAGTTGCTTCCATACCTCCCATACCTACCGCAAATCCGGATGCAGCATTCGTCAGTATTTCCTTATCAGAATCTGATAAATCTATCATTGCCTTGATAACCGACTGACAGCAATTAAATCCATTATGTTTGTAATATACTGCTTTTTCTTCTCTTGTCATTTTCCTTAGAATTCCTTTCTGATTTCCTTTAACGCTACCGTAAGATTACCATCCACACCGATGGATTTTTCTTTGATTTCCTCTGGAATGTAAATTTCGCCCTTGTTAAATGTGATATAACTTGCCTGTGGTTCTACTGCTGCAAGCTGCATCAAAGGAGCTTTAATCATCTGATTTCTCCAACCAATGCCAAATTCCAGAATTACCAGCTTCTTTCCATGTAAATTCTGAATAAATTCTTGATAGCGGGCAGCCTTTTCCTTCCAATTTTTCGTTTCTTTAAACGAGGACATCTCACCCCAATTTACTTCCATATCTCCACCGCATTTTGGACATTTCGGCAGTAACTCTTTGGGTACTCTTCCGTTTACTTCCTCTTCTGTCATGGCGAGAACTGCTTTTTGATTAGGATAGACCTCGTCATGACATCTGTTCTTGCACCGCATCTGGGTTAATTTCCCTTCCATTTCAAAAACACGGTCTGCCTCAAAACCTGCCGGCACAAAATGATCCTCCGCATTGGAAGTTACTACG
>OGIE01002534.1_pt1 | contig 22085 bp, 21 predicted proteins | sample 1571581 | NCBI WGS metagenome assembly OGIE01 (sample SAMEA2582021, study PRJEB24529) | metagenome | biome: Human gut stool | place: China | collected 2011
TTGATACACTTGGTTTTTCTGCAATTACTAAATACATGATGTATTACCTCCTTCACATATACAAAAGGAGAGACTGCATTTTACAGGCTCTCCGTTAAAAAAATTTTATTTATTTTTCTGAATCCTCAAAATCTTCTGGCTCGTCATCCAGTTCTTCATCATCTTCTACAGTCTCTAAGTCCCCTGTTTCTAAGCCTTCCGGCTGATCATCCTCTTCTTCTTCCTTCTTTGGCTTATAGATCTTGAAGTAGTAGTATGCTGCCACACCGCCAAGAGCCAGGATAAGGATAGTTGCCATTGCGCCCATATTAGATTTTGCAGATGAAGTTTTCTCAGGATCAACAGTAGCTTCCTTGTCTACATCCTCATTATTTGTCTCATCCAGCACAATCTTCGATGTATCCGGCTGTGGTGTTACAACAGCAGCTGTACTGTCTTTATCCAGAAACTCGGACAGATCATTCTCATCAATCTGAGATAACATATAGACATTCTGGGATGTGGCACTGCGGTCAATCACGATATAGAAGGTATTATTATTCTTCGTTGTAACCGTAAGAAACTCCTTCGTGGAATCATCGGTAATGTCATCCTTAACTTCGCCATTTCCAGGTGTCGTAAATGCAGTTCCCTGGTCTGTTCCATCTTCTGGCAACGCCTCATTTGTACTTGCCACCTCATCCTTTTTCTCTTCTTTGTCTGTTGATTGATCTGTCTGAGTTGTCTCTACTTTGGATGCCTCTGCTGATTCATCCACATAGGCAAATGCTGTGGTTGATGCAGTAAAAAGCATCATGACTCCTAACAGCAGTCCTGCCATTTTCTTATTCATTTTCTTCCATTTCACCATTCTGATATTCCTCCTTATTTTCTTCTGTGAATACAAAGGAGCCTGAACCTTCTTCGTCAGACTCCCTGCTTACCTGAAATTTAACTGTTCCATTCTGGATGCCATCCAAAAGATCATACAACTGACCATTCTCCATCTTCATACCACGGATACACTTGATCATCTCATTGTCCTCTTCCTGCTTTAATGCAGCCTGGACACCCCTAAGATATTGCTGCAGATCCGCGATCTTTTTCTCTGTCTTGGCAATTTCATCCAGATATTTTTTAATCTTTTTATTCAAACTTTCACCTCCCTTCAATCACCCATTTATGGCAGTCTTCCAAAGCACATGAAGTGTTGCTGCCAGTAGGATGTGCTGATATTTGAGTAATGGATCGGATCCCCACAATGGATCATCATATTGTTACCGACATAGATACCCACATGGCTTGCACCAGATGTGTTATACGTTCCCTGAAAGAAGATCAGATCTCCTGGTTTTGCTTCTCCCGGTGATACATAAGTACATACGCCTCTTAATCCATCCGCGGTCAATCGTCCATAGTTCCAGCCATTACCACAGTGGTTAATGACATAAGATACGAAACCTGAGCAGTCAAATCCGGACGGAGAGTAACCGCCCCATACATAAGGTACTCCCAGATATTTTTCTGCTTCTCGGATCATCCGGGCAAATTCTTCATCCTGCAGTGCTTCCGGTGGAATCTCATAGCTCATTCCATTACCGCCTGATCCACTGGTCACATTGTTTACATCCCATAGATAATTTCTGTTTCCATATGTCGTATTTAATGCATTATAGATGATCAGCTGCTCCGCATTCAGATTGGCTCTTGCCACAGCATCAAAGCTTCCATTTGTCAGTGTCACATATAGAATCTTCTTAGTGCTTGTACTGGTAACCGTTACTTCCTGACTGCCATTGTCATCTGCGATATAGGCTTCCCAGGTCTGATGTCCATGAGCAGAAGCGGCAGCATGGTTATCATAGTAAACGTCAAACTGCACACCATATCGTGCAAAGGCTCCGGTATCCTCAACTGTGTATTCCACACCATTCATTACTACCTTAGTGCCAATCGGCACAAATGGATTGGATGCATCTACAGCAATGGTATGGTTTGCAGTAGGATATGCCCCACTGGCAGTTGGACCTCCGGACCATACGCCACAACAGATTCGACAGTTACAATATCCGCTGGTCACTACCTGTCCTAATGATTCTCCGACTCGAACATTTCTGGTTTCTGTCACCGTTTCTGTTCGACCTTCTGTATTCAGATGATATTGTGCTTCAAAAAGAGCTTGCAGTTCATTTTCAACATCTGAGTACGTCCAGTCCCCATATTTTGCGGTAAGATACGAGATAAGATGGTATGGATTATGACCAATCTCAGCAATGTTGTACTGATACTCGTCATAATTTGGATGTCTTCGTTCCATCTCATTGATCTGCTGATTCAAGGCACTTTCCAAAGCGGCATATCTGTTTTCGGCAGCATAGATATCCTCGTCTGAACTTGGATACGTTGTAATACCAATCACAGATCCAGCTCCCTCGATAGAAGCACTGCAGCTCCCCAGAGATACTGAAATGACTAGAAAAAGAAGCGCAAAAATACCGATGCCTGCGAACATGGCACGATTACGCTTTATGATCTCTTTCAAGGCAATCTTTGCTTTCACCGTCATGTTCTCGACACCGGTAATGGTTGTCGCTCCACCTAGACTGCCAGCGGATTTTCCGGCTCTGGCTGCCCGGTATGCATCCTTATATCGTTTTTTCTGAAAGAAGCGGTTATAGAAATGTCTCTTTTGCTCAGCGTTCTTTACCGATTCTGCATGTTTGACTCCTTCCATACTTTCTGCAGAACCAAATTTCAGTTTCTTTTCTACAGTAGCCTCACGATAACCTCTGCGATGGGTTTTCACATCCGTTCGTTTGCTGCGGATCTGAGCATGACGTAGGCCACGTAACGCAGCTTCTGTTTCACGCTCTGCAAGTCTGGCACTTTCCACACCTGCATTTTCATCTGTTTCTTCCTCTTCGGAAGTGACTGCTTTCATGCCAGATATAACAGCTTGTGTGGCAATGTACTTCCCGGCTGTCCCTCCCGGTTTCATGCCAGCACCTTTCACCATCTGATTTCCTTCATCATCAAAGGATAATCTTCCGGCTTTTGCCTGTTCTTTGGTCATCTGTTTTTGCAGCTGCTTCTTCCGAATGGATTTCTTTTGGCTGTTCAGATTATTATCATCATCCGGGATTTTTTCATGACGATGCAGTTTCTTTCGATATCCGGATACTTTTTCTTCCGGTGTGACTTCAACTGTATCCTCAACAGCTTCCTGCCGGACAGAAGATTTCCGGATCTTTTCCATCTGCAGTCGTTTACCTTTTCCCGATTTTGAATCTTCATTCTCAGCCTTTTTCCGTTCCCGTTCAGGAACAAATTCTTCCTTATTTTCCGGTCGTCCTCGACTCCTGTGACTGATATCTTTTACACTACCATCACGAAGATTTTCTTCTGTCAGACCATCCCTGGTCATCTTTGCGACCTTTTTATCTTTGCCTTTAAATTCTTTTCCAGCTATAGGTCATCACCTCCTGGCACAACTTTTCTTTCTGTACTCATTCAGTTCCTGGCGTCCTATAATCGGGATACCAGGATAACCATCTGCCTGTGTCCTGATTGCTGGAGAGCTCGCCTGGATATGAAATACCCAGTTCAATTCACTCGGATCTCTCGGCCAGAAACCATTGATCAGCATAGCCTCCTTGAACTGATTGTTGTGCAGATGAATCTGGGTACGTTTATACAGAACTTCTTTCAGATCATCACTGGTAAGATGCGGATAGATTTTCTGTGCCGGATAAAAATTCCAGAATACCCAGTCAAGGATAATGTTCTGTGTTTCCAGCGGAAGTTCATACAGATGATGATCATCATTGACTGTATGAACACGGTATCCAGGCTGTGCATTTTCCAGATTTTTCATCTGAATGTAAGGATTATCCTGGTTCCACTGCCTGATTCGGATCTTATCGATTTCCTTCATGCTTTTCCGCCTCCATTTCTTTCTCTCGTTTTTCAACTTCTTCCGGTTTTGTAGTCATCAAACTGTACAGCTTCAAGTTCTTATCGAACTTGTCCTTAAATGGAATAATTGTTGTTCCATAGAAAAGAAGTCCTTCTCCTTCCCCGGAATTCGTCACATAAGACAACTGATATGGGGAAATATTCAGCTGTTTTGCAAGGATCTGTCTGTCACCAGCCGCCTGGTTCAGCATCAGGATAAAATCACTGTTCTCAAAGATATTTTCAATTTCCCTGCTGGCAAGAAGATCTTTGATATTCTGTGTGATTCCAGTCGGTACGCCTCCCCATTTTCTGAATCTCTTCCAGATTTCTACGGAATAAGCTGCTGTCTGTTCTTCTTTGAGCAGAAGGTGGAATTCATCGATATAGTACCTGGTAGATTTGATGCCACGGTTGATCGTAACTCTGTTCCATACCTGATCCTGGACGATGAGCATTCCGATTTTCTTCAGCTGCTTTCCAAGTTCTTTGATATCAAAGCAGACAATACGGTTATTCAATTCCACATTGGTTCTATGGTTAAATACTTTCAGTGATCCATTTACATAGATTTCCAACGCTGTTGCAATTCTCTGGGCCTGCGGTTCTTTCTGCTTTCTAAGACAGTCATACAGGTCACCGAGAACCGGCATATTTTCCGGTTTTGGATCTGCAAAGTACTTCTGATACACCAGTGGAAGACAGCGGTCGATCACTGATTTTTCCTCTGCTTCAATTCCATCCCTGCTTCCCATGATCAGCTCGCATAAAGACAGGACAAAATCGGATTTCACTCCAAGTGGATTGTCATCATCGGAATAATCCATATTGATATCCATCGGATTGATATAATCCTTACTGGTCGGTGAAATGTGTACGACCTGTCCGCCAAGCGCATGGACCAGTGGATAATACTCACCCTCCGGATCTCCGATGATAATGTCATCCTTCGTGACAAAGAAAGCGTTGGTGATTTCTCTTTTTGCAGCAAAGGATTTACCGGATCCAGGTGTACCAAGGATTAGTCCATTCGGGTTTTTCAGCTTTTTACGATCCACCATAATCATGTTGTTGCTGAGTGCATTTAATCCGTAATACAGGGATTCTCCTGCCATAAAAAGTTCCTGAGTGGTAAACGGTACGAAGATAGCAGTGCTGGTCGTGGTCAGTGCACGTTTGATGGGGATATGATTGACTCCCAGCGGAACACTGCTCATCAGTCCTTCTTCCTGCTGATAGTCCAGACGTTTCAGTACACAGTTGTATTTCTGTGCAATTCCGGCAGTCTGGAAGATGGCATTGTCCAGTGCCTGTTTGGTCTTTGCTGTATTTAAAAAGAGCGCTGTTACAAGGAACATACGCTCATTTCGTGACTGCAGGTCTTCCAGAAGCCTTTTCGCTTCTCCGCCATACGTGTTCAGATCCGATGGGATAATATCCATATCATATCCGGCCCGGACTGCTTTTTTCTGTTCTTCGATTTTCATACGATTGATATCCGTCACTTTGCTTTTTACCAGCTTGATTGCCTTCATCTGATCCACAGACTGGACATGCAGGTTGACGATCAGGTTCTTATCGATATCCAGAAATTCTGCCAGCATCTTATCCGTAAGCTCCGGTGCCAGGATCTGCAGATAAGAGACAGCCCCGATAGTATTTCCCATCTGGAACGTATTTCTGTCTCGGAATACAAAACTGGTCGGTGCCACATAATCCTTTGTATTGAGTCCTGTCCGGATCATGGATCCATAGTCAAACTGGAAATCTGTCATCACATCCGGATTGAATGTCTCATACAGGATCTGCAGACGTTCCACGCCATTCAGCGGATATGCCGGAACTCCAAGGATCTTGAAGTTATTCAGGATATCTGATTCAATACGTTCCAGCTTTGGCTTTGCTTCCCGGATATTATCCGCTTCGATGGAAAAGGTGATATATTTTGACTTCACCAGACCGTTGTTTCCTTTTGCCAGCTGCTGTTTCAACATCTTTGCGTATTCCATACGGACATCATCAAAAGCATCCTCCTGTGGCCGGATCCGGATGACCTGCTCAAACTCCTTCATGCTGCTCTTATGGTTGATAAAGCTCAGCTGAAAATGGATACTGGCATCAAAGTAATTGAGGAAATCACACCAGTTTTCAAAGATTGCATTTTTATCTTCGTTCTGAGACAGCTGGTAGTTGATGTCATAGAAGCGGATGCACTTAGAATACGTTTTTCCCTGTACCCTGCAGATTCCATCTCTTCCCATTTCCTTATAAGCGATCGACTGCTGAACAGACAGTTTTTTCTGCCTGCGTTTTTCCTCCTGCTTTTCCTTTTTCTTTTTCTCTTTTCTGTCTACTTTTTTGTATCTGGTATCTGCGACAGTTTTCTTATTTTTCTTTTTTCGCAACCGTTTTTCCTCCTTTCAGTTTTCCTGTATCCGGAGACTGCTTGATCTGTTCCGGATCTGTCTCATAATAGTTTTCAGTTTCATATTTTCTAACGGGCGGACGAAGAAACTTCACCCGGATCATATGCATCAGAACATCTTCCAGATGCATCCCGTCTTTTTCGTACATGGCAAATAAAAATGCCGGTAACATCAAAAGCACCATGACCGTTGCTGCATTACTGTTTCCCATCACATTACGCAAGAGGAAATAGCTTGGAATTCCCATTGCAGCACCTATCCCGATACAGATCAACTGTCTTTTGGTCAGGTTAAATGCTACTTTATTCTTTACCTTCGTTAAATCTTTCGGTACGCTGACATATGCCATGATTTTCACTCCTTCCTGTAATTTAGTGCGCGTTAAATATCGACTTACTTAAGGATGCCGTCTTAAAGAGGCTGTAACATAAGATCACTGTGTAAGCCATAACGCCAAATAATGAAGAACTCAGATTATCTGAATACTGGATACCTGCAACAAGCACTGCATAGATTGCAACGCATACCATCATCAGAAATGCCTGGAAAGCCAGGGCAAAGAGTCCTCTGAAATAATTTGTGCCGATCTGTCCCCATTCTCTGTTACTCATAGTTGCGAATGGAATCGGCGCAACTGAGGTATATAGGTAAATCTCTATCATACGTCCATACATGATCACTGTGATCAGTACAGACAAGATCTTCATACAGAAGCCGACGATAAGGGTTTCCAGCGCCAATACAACAAGTTCTCCGATTTCCATACTTTCCAGTGTTGTGGAAAGATCCGTCAATGCCGAAGAAATATCAATGGCGGTACTTCCTGTGATAACACCGGCCGCAGAATTAACTACGTGCTGGCCCACATCGAATACCGCCATTGTGATCGTAAATGTGTTACTCACCAGATACACAGCGATCCACATTTTTACGAAGTACTTGAAAAACATCCAGGTATCAATATCATGCATGTTGTTACGCTCGGTCAGCATAGAAATCAATTCGTAGCAGAGTACGAGTGTGATAATAATACCTGCGATCGGCATGATCACGGAATCCGATAAGTTCCGGATCATACTGAATATGCTGCCGTTCCACCCTTGCGGGGTCTGTCCAACCTGGGTAGCGATCTCACCAGTCTTTTGATTGACATCAGTAAACATCGTGTCCAGGTTGGAAGTGATCATCCCGGTTAAGAGTTCCCTCATCCATTCCTCAATCGCATCAAAAATCTGACTGAACATGGATCTCTACTCCTTTCTCTTAACCAAATAATCCACTCAGAAGCGGGATCAGCTGTGTTCCGATCAGGATAACACCACCACCGCTCATCAGCTGCTTAATTCCCTGGGATTTTGCACCCGGGTTGTCGTTTCCATAACCTTCCATCAGGTTGATTACGCCCCAGACACCAAGGCCGGCACCGATTGCAACGACCAGTGTCTGAAGGATATTGATTGCACTGCTAAAAAAAGCCATAATCAAATGTATGAACAAACGCTTTTCTTATGGTCTGTAAGCGTTTGGCTCTACTCCTTTCCCTTTTATTCAGACCTTTTTGTACCCTTATCAGTAGTAGCAGGGTGCTCGAATTCTTTCTTTCATATCAGTCCTCACCTTCCTCAGCTTCAATCGCTGATACGTCTTCTTGTGTTACAGTTACTTCATACATTTCAAATTCTGTATCTTCGGACATCACCAGTCGGTGTGCCAGATACTTTTCGACATCAAACGCATTATTCTTATTAAAATCGGCAAGTTCCTTGTACCGTTTATGCTTTGTGATGTCATATTTGTTGCTTAAAAACGGCCGGACTCCACGAAGCTGTAAGATACATTTTTCTCCATCCATGACCGCCAGCTCATCTCTACTCATCAGTTCTTTTCCAGTCTTTTGATAATTCAGCCCATAGGACCGGTTGCTGCCTCTGGTGTCTGATGTGTTGTAAAGATCTATGGTTTCCTTTCCCAGGGTTTCTGATATTTCTTTCAGTGTGGAACTTTCCTTTCCACCCAGGAAAAGAACGGTGTCACAGTTACCCGTGATCGTCTCAGCCGCATCCTTATAGATTGTTTTCAGCTGAGATTGTGACTGCAGAATGATAGAAGCGGAGATTTCCCTGCTTCGGATCGTAGCAATCAATTTGTCGAATTTTGGGATCTGTCCGATATTGCTGAACTCATCAAGAAGCAGCCGTACATGATAGGGAAGCCTGCCTCCATGCTCATCATCCGCTTTATCACAAAGCAGGTTAAAGAGCTGGGTGTACATGATTGCTACCACAAAGTTGAATGTGTCATCTGTATCACTGATGATGACAAACATAGCTGTTCTCTGATCACCGATCATATCCAGTTCCATCTCGTCATAGGACATGATTTCTCTTAGTTCCTGAATATCAAATGGTGCAAGTCTGGCACCACAGGAAATCAAAATCGATTTTGCAGTTTTGCCGGCAGCAAGCTTGTACTTGCGATATTGCCTTACTGCAAAGTGTTCTGGATTTTCTGCTTCCAGCTCTTCAAACAATTCATCCACTGCATTTTTAAATTCTTCATCATCCTCCCTGGTCTCACTGGCATTGATAAATTCCAACAGAGTAGAAAAGTTCTGTTCTTCCTCTGGTGCCTCATACCAGATGTATCCGATCAGTGCAGAATACAAGAGACGTTCCGCTTTGACCCAGAAATCTTCATTGGATTTTTCGCCCTCACCCTTGGTATTCGCGATAATGGTATTGACCAGCTTCAAGATGTCTTTTTCACTCCGGATATAATGGAACGGATTGTAATGCATGGACTTTTTAAAGTTGATCGTATTTAATACCTTGATCCGGTATCCTCCATTTACCAGCATCTTCCCGCATTCAACGATGATCGTACCCTTTGGATCAGTGACCACATAGGATACGTGGTCCGTCATCTGCATAAGGTTGGGCTTCACATAGAATCTTGTCTTACCAGATCCGGAACCACCGATGACAATCACATTCTTATTTCGGGCATACTTTGGTGCTTTTGGTCTGCTGTTCATGGTCAGACGTTCCGTTTCTGTGAGGATGACATTGTTTTCAAAGACCGGATCCATGAAGGGTTCGATATCTTTTCTATTTCCCCATCTGGCCGATCCATACTCCACACCTTGTCGGAACTTCTTTGCATTTTTTGAACGATAGTAGACCACCAGTTTTAATGCACCTGCAACCAGAACACCTACTGCAAGGTCCTGCAAAGCGACACTTGGCAGCCAGCTTAAAAATGCCAGTCGGAAATTGACTAACATCACGCCAAGTCTCTGGACCATGCTTTCTCCCAGGCAATGCCGGTACAGCCAGGATTCTTTATCTGCTACATAGAAAATAAAGAAATATGGGAGATTTAAGACCACCAGCCGTTTGACCTGGATCTTCTGTAATTTTTCCCTAATCATCGTTCCTGACCTCTGGATTTTTGTCTCTGCTTCACACGCTGGCGGTGCTTTGCTTTTCTTTCTACAGATTTCTGCAGTTTCTTTCTGACAGATGGTTTCTTCACCTGTTTCTTTTTCAGTTCTACTCCGGCATATTCCCGGAAAGCCGCTGTCATCACATCCACGTCTTTTGCCTTAAAGAAGACCAGATATTTCGGTGGATCAGCACCAACTTCTTTCTTCAAGCTGTAATCAATGCCGTATTTTCTTGCCACACGGTCAAAGGATTTGATATTTTCATCTGTGATCTTTAAGTTGGAAAGCTGTACTCCCTGTGCATTCAGCTGCTTGATGGTCTGCTTTCCATGCGGCTTTTTCTTTTCAATCTTTTTTCGGGCTTTTTCCCTTCCTTTCTCCTGAGCCCGTCCGGTCTTTTCTGCCATTTTCACCTGCGTTGCTTTCTGTTTCCTGCGGTTGTCCATTTCCAGGAACTTCCGAAGGGCTGCTTTTAGCACACTGGCAGTGATCTTGACTCCCTGGATGCTCAGGCTGATCACTTTCTGATTTACTTCTTCCTGCAATTACCCACGTCCTTTCTTTCCTTTCATCTCAGAATAAAGACGGGCAATACAATATCCGATGCATGGAACATGTTTTCCATACGGACAGCCACCACATGGTGTTGTTTTTACTGCTTTTTTCTTTTCCGGAAGCAGATAGTGGCACTGTTTCAAGCTACAGCCTTTCTTTTTGCCTCCCCACCAGTAACAGTACTTGCAGGACCATGGCTTTTCTTCGCTGTACTTTCTTCCCTCAATAGCTGCATTTGGTTCTATGATCAGATCTTTATTAGTCTTCATTCTGTTCTTCCTCTTTTCTCATGATTTCTGTCAGTTTTTTCTCTGCCTGACTTCCGGCAGCAATGAGACAATACAAAACTGTAAATATTGCCGCTGCTCCCAGAAGAGCAACAAAAATAATGATATTTCTCATGGTTTCTCCCATCTAAAAAAGCGTCCACAGATTCCTTTCGGTTTCCATGAACGCTCATTCTTATTTAATTAGTGTTTCTTTTTTCTCATAAATGCAAGGGCTCCTGTACCAGTCGCACCAATGCCGAGAAGCATAAACCACAGCCACAGATTGGTGTTATCCCCAGTCTTTGGTGAATCACTGACAGGTTTTCCACCTTCCGGTGTCTTTTCTGCCGGTTTTTCCTCATCCACCATGGTTACATGCTGTACTACACTGGTATCCTTTACTTTGAATTCCACATCTTTTGCAACCAGATAGCCATCCGGTGCTGTTTCTTCACGGAGAGTGTATTTTCCGATCGGAAGCATTTCGATGTAATGTGCTTTCTCTGTACTGGTCCAGCTTTCCACAACTTTTCCATCCTGATCAAGGATTGTGAGTTTCGCTCCCGGAAGTTCTTTTCCGGCGATATCCTGTTTGGAGATTTTCACCTTCGTTACATCATCCTTCATCTCAACTTTCTGCACATCGGCAGTATCTTTGATCGTGAACTTCACGCTTTCAGCTGTCACGTAACCATCAGCAGGTTTTGTTTCAACCAGTGTGTATTCTTTTCCGACAGTCAGCTCACGGATCACATGTGCTTCTTTACCGGAAGTCCATTCATCCACGATATTTCCATCAGCATCTACCACTTTCAGCTTACATCCTGGAAGTTCTTTTCCGGTTGTCAGACTGGATTTGGTAAATTCTACAATGGTTGGCTGATTCTCAAAGGTAAAATCATAGGTTACAGTCGGCTGATCCTCACCTGCATACTCAAACGTAAATTCCTTTACTTCATCGTTGGTTACGAATCCGTCCGGTGCATAGAGCTCTTTTACATAGTAAGTTGCTCCTATTGGAAGATCTGCAACAAATGTGATCTTTCCTTCTTCATCCGTAGATTTCAGTTCAATGATCTCATCGGCTTCAATCAGGACTTTACCTGTTGTCTCAGACTTAATGTCTTCTTTGGCAAATAATCCAAAGATAGCGCCTTCCAATGTACGGTCAGAATCTTTTTCTTTCTTAAGTACAGTGACTTCTACTCTCTGGCGGTTGTTCTGCCAGTCTTTGTCATAGACTACAACTGGTGTATTCTGATCCACGTAAGTCAGATCTACATGACGGATCTCACCATCCAGTACATGACCGTAAGCAGTTCCTGTTTCTTTCACATAGTATTTACCAAGTGGAAGATTTTCCAGTTTTGCAATACCGGTTTCATCTGTCTTGATCGTTGCGATCAGTTCATCCTTTTTATAGTAATCGTCACTGACGCCATCGGCAGCCTTAATGTCTTCCTCAGCATAGACTTCAAACGTAACATCTGTCAGCTTTCCGGTTACATAGTTGAAAATGTGTTCCACCACACCTTTGACCTTATCGGCCAGTGTAACAGAATCCAGGAATTCTCCTTTTTTGTTGATGATGAGTTCACCAACCGGTACCTCGTCCTTCATTTCCACTTTCTGAACTTCTCCGGTATCTTTGACTGTGAATGTCACATTATTGGCTACCAGATAACCATGCGGTGCAAACTCTTCATGTAGGGTATAAGTCTCACCCACTTTCAGATATTTGATCACATGCGGTGCATCTTTGGAAGATGTCCAGCTATCTACTACATTTCCATCTTTATCCGTTACTTTCAGATAAGCTCCATCCAGTTCTACACCGGTTGTTGCATCTGATTTTGTGATCTCAACAGTTGTCGGCTGGTTCTTCACTGCAGATTTCAGTTTCACTGTCTGTACTTCCTGACCCTGATAAGAAGCATCAAATCTCAATACTTCCTCAGATAATACAAATCCGTCCGGTGCTTTCAGTTCTTTTACATAATAGCTTCCAAGTGGTAGATCCAGCGTACAAGCTGCCTGACCTTTTTCATCAGAAGTCATTTCCTGTAAAAGAGTATCTGCTTTGACGATCACGTTTCCATCTTTTGTCTGGATGTCTTTTGCGTTATAAATACCGAATACTGCTCCGGCTACTGTATTGCCTGTCTCGACATCCTGTTTTTCGACAGTAATCGATACTTTCTGTCGTTCATCTGTGACAGAGATTTCTTTCTCGATCACTGCAGTATCCTGATCCGCATAAGCAAATTCGACATTTTCCGGCACGGTATTTAACACATAAGTGTCCGGTGCATTCTTCTCTTTAACATAGTACCTGCCAAGTGGAAGATTCTTTACGGTTGCATAACCATCTGCATCCGTTGTGACGGTTGCTACCAGTGCATCCTTTGCAAAATACAGAGTTCTCTGTCCATCTGCATCTACCTGATGATCGGCAGTATAAATATCCTCTGCCGCATAGACTTCAAATTCAGCACCTGCAAGTCCAGCCATTTCATACTGGAAGTCCTTATCAAATCCCTTTAACACTTCACCCTGTTTATAGATCTTTAACTGACCTTTGACCGGGGCATTGGTATATTCCACATCAATGACTGCATCTCCTGTGACAGGATCGGTCAGATAAGCAGTATCTGTATCAACTGCAACTGTCACATAGTTTTTGGATATTGTGTACCCATCGGGTGCCGTCACTTCCTCAATCCGGTAGTTACCAGGTTTCAGATTTCTCGGCAGTACCAGGTATCCTTCCTCGTTTGTGAAATAAGATTTGTGTACTGTTGGCTTCGGATAGGATGTTGTCTGTTCCACATATTTCTGGTTATCCAGGTCGTATACCTTGAACTCAGTATTTGCCAGGAGTACAGATTTCTGTGTTTCTGCATCCTTTTTGATAATCTTTAATTTTGCTTTGAATTCTTTATCCAGAAGCACTCGCCATGTCTGCGGTGTATCCGGATAATTCTCTGTGATCTTCACTACAAAATCATCAACCGGTGCATAGTTGTGTTTGCTTGTGGTTTCTCTTACCACATAAGTTCCATATGGAAGCGGAATCGATCTTGCATATCCTTTTTCATCGGTAAACATTTCTGTCTGGCCATCTGCAGTCAGTACAACTGGTCTGGCCGAATCAAAATCATAACTTCCATCTGCTTTTACTTTCAGATCACTGACAAGCCATGCTGAAAAACCAACTCCCTGCAGAAGATCTGCATCGGTCTTTCCGTTGTTTGCTGCCTTGATGATCTGAAATGGCTGTTTGATGACAGTTTCTTTACATACAGAAGTTCTTTCTACTGTCGGAACAGTAGCACCTTCGTAAGTACAGTCCACATCATGTTCTGTCGGATCCAGTACATATCCCACTGGAGCACTAAGCTCTTTCAGATAATACTTTCCAAGATACAGATCCGATACAGAGGCTTCGCCATTCTTATCCGTTGTCAGGGATGTAATCAGGCTGTCTTTCTTATGGATCGTTCCGGTTCTTCCATCCGGATGAACAATATCTTCCCTTGCATAAAGACCATATACCGCACCTTCCAGTGTTGCATCACCCTGTGCTGCATTCCCTGTCTCAGCATCCTGTTTTGCAATGTTGATCTTTGCATTTACACGTTTGTCTGTTACATTTTTGGTCGTTGTCTTTCCGATAGCAAGAGTCACATTATAAGACTTTGTATCGATCTGATACCCTGTTGGAACAGAGATTTCTTTCAGATAAACAACTTCCTGTGTTTTCTCCATTGTGAGCTGTGAAGCACCATTCTGATCAGTTGCAGGCATCTCTGCGATCAGCTTTGTATATGCAGCATCGGAATAGATCCCGTACACTGCACCAGCCAGTGCATTGCCTGTATCCTGGTCTTTCTTTACAATGGATACTTTGCATTCTTTTGTCCAGGTTACTTTAAAATCCACATATTTCTCATTTCCGACACCTTCACCGAAAACAAGAGCCAGATCCTGTGTTCCAGATCCTGTTACAATCTTGTAAGCAGAGTATTCTTTATCAATGCTTCCCTTCATCCGAGAAGAAAATGTAGCACTGACGCTCTCTGCCTGATCAAGTGGTGCTGTCAGATAAAACTGTGTACCTCCACTGATTTCTACACTTGCTCCTGCAGCACTGGTTTTACCGGTTGTCACATTTACAAGCTTTACACCGCTTGGCAACTTAAATGTGATTGTCTGCAGTTTATCTGCTTTGAATGTGATCACGCTTGTTCGCTGGCTGTTTCCTTCCACATAAGCCTTTACATTAGATTCGGAAAAGCTCATATCTACAGACGGAATGTCCGGCATATTTACACAATAATTGTAAAGCTCCATTGCCAGGTTCTTTCCTGTTGCATTAGTTCCGGATGCCCAGTCACTGGATCCATTTGCATAAGCTGCTGCAAGATGGGTAATGATGAATCTCTTTCCTGCCGGAAAATCCGGATGTTTCTCATCGAAGAAACCATTCTCATCACTTGCTTTTGTTCCGTAATAGCAGACCTTTGCAAGTGTCTTTCCATCGGCAAGTTTCTGGATCGTATAAGTTCCATTTCCCGGTCCTTTTTTCGATGGTTCAACACAGTATGCTGTCGCATTGATGCTTCCCCATTTCACATAATATGGACAAGTCAGATAAGAACCTAATCCATAATCTGCGTAATAGTACCAGGAACCGGCTGTGACTGTGACTGATTTTGTTCCTGTTTCACCGGAAGCAAGCATCATTGGCATATCAAAAGTAATACTTTCGCCTGCTTCAAGATCTGCAAGAGCAACTTCCTGGTCAACAGCTTCCTGCATAACCTCTGAGAGTGTGATCCCTGTTTCCGGATCAACGGTCTCCTGATTCTCCGTTGCTTCGATCTCTGCATCAAATTCTTTTTCTGTCAGTTCTGTTTTGCTCTCCGTTTCAGCAGCACCAGTTTCCTCTGTAGACGAGTCAGCCTCAGAATCCTCTGTTTCTGTCTTATCGGAAGAACCAGCATCCTGATCAGAAGAACTTTCTGACTGCGAATCTTTCTGCTGATCCGCTTCTTTTACCACGATCTTTCGATTGATCTGGTAGGTTGGGTGATCCGTTGTCTGTGGTTCTACATAATAGACTGCCTTATAGGAATTGGCATAATCGGTAGAAAAGTCATTCCCGTCCGTATCTTTTGCTTCCTGAAATGTAACTTTTACTTTGCTGTCATCCTGGATCGTAAGACCGGTATAATCACTCTTTACATCGAAATTGTCTCCAACCTTGATCTCATAATCCTTTGCAGTTACCACTTCATCTTCATCCAGCTGATCCTTGATCTCCTCATAATACGGAATCTTTTTTACAGATCCGGCATCATCAGAAGCATAGGCAACTGCGGGAGAGAGTACCGTCGATAGAACCGTTACTGCAGTCAATAAACCGGACATCACCCTGCGTGCTTTCTTTTTCACGTTCATTCTCTTAAATCCTTCCTTTCTGATTTTTTGTGTATGGTTATCTGTTCGTGTCTGCGTATTATCTTTTATACGAAGATGATCGCCTCCTTTCCTGAAATTTGCGCTATTTGGGACAGTCAGCACAAGCTGAGATAACAGCACAAATATATGGCGGTACCTGTTTGTCACAAATACCGCCACATGATTTCTACTGTCATCCTCTTTTCAGATTCAGACATTTTATTTTGATTTAAGATTTAAGCGTTTTCCTGTTTTCTTTCCCGAATCCGTTCCTATATCAGTTTCCATCTCTGATACGTTTTCTTCTGGCAGACACGCAGCTTTTCGCTCTATGCATGTTCAAACCGAATATCACTCCGGGCAGGCTATTCATTTTTCAAGGTACATGAAGGTGTTCTATGCAAACCCTTCATATAACGAAACGCTCAGAGCCTGTTTTACAGTGGTCTAATTCAATTTTTTTAAAATTCTTCGTTTTCAGCCTTTTTTTTCATCGTTTTTAATGCCCTGTTCAGGAGGTCATTTACACTCTGCTGTTTGATTCCCAGGTAATCTGCAACATCCTGCTGACGCATTTCCTCGAAATAAACCAGATTGAGTACCGTCTTTTGTCTCTCTGTTAACTCTTTGATCAAAGCGTTCAGAATTTCTCTGTCGATAACATCGTCAACAAAATCTTTTGAAGATCCTCTCATAATCTCCGCATCATCTGTAACATCGCTGTTAGAAAATACACCATGATTGGTGCTGATTTTGCTCTGGCTGTATGCCATACGGTCTTCAGCCTCCATCAGCAGACGGATATACCAGTTTTCATTATCAAAGAACTCTTTATTGAATTCCTTGTTATCGCCAGTTACACTCACATATTCATAGTCATCACAACTATGAAGTGGAAATACGGTTGATTGATTTCCTGCTGTATAAAGTACATATCCGTGATCATAAACAGAGATTGTTGTATCTGCATTGATCATTTCCTTTACTACAACTTTGTGTTCCTTCAAGGATTTCACGCTTGGGATTCTCTTCTCCACATCAGCAACTTTCACGATTTTCTTCAGTTCTTTTAATGTCAACATAATGACCACCTTTCTGCCTTTCGGCTCCGGGTGGTTCTTTCCATCTTTTATGAAATTTCTGCACAGACATAAAGAACTGCAGCGCAAGAGGTCACGAACTCACCCGTTTTTTTTGAACGGGAGTCCGCGACTCCTTGATAACGCATAATCTGCTTACATAATTAGTATGTTAGATTACTGCTCATTTTGGGATTTGCACTGAATGCACTCTGATTTATTCTCTGTTTGCTGTTTGCGAAACATGGAATAATCGCCCATAGCATCGTAAGGACAACGCCTTACAAATTCCTGGTATTCGATTTCAGTCATCTTTGCTTCCTCCTTTGTGTCATATTATCAAAATCTCTATTTACAATTATTTTTGCAAAAAAGAATTCAACCTCTATATAACGAAACGCTGAGAGCCTGTTTTACAGTGGGGTACGACAAAAAATTTAAAAATTTTTCGAAATACGTCAAAAAAGCCCGACAAAACAAATACTTCAACAATCTCCAAAACCAGAAAATACTTCTGATCTTGCAGTGTATCCGTAAATGTTTTGCCGGGCTCTTAGTGATTCCAGTCAGGTTCAGCTCCTTGACAAACTCTTGCTGTCTGGTGCGTTCTTGATGGTTCCTGCCAAATCCAACGCTTACTACAGACAGCTCATTCTATTCTGTTATGATCCCTGATTCATCATCTTTCGGGAATACGTCCGCATCCTGGACTTTAATTGTTCATCTCGGATGTGGATCGGACGAACCGACACCATATCATCCTTTACAAATATCTCCAATGTACTGCGACATTTTTTGCACTCCACTTCTGAATCGCTTTGTGCGCTCTTTTCAATAAATGCTCCACATACAGAGCAGTGTACATGCCATTTAATAGCACCTGATCCCATATAGGCTTCCTCCTTTAAGCAATAAGATATTTCTCCATTTATTACTCAACGGACCAAAGGGAAATCAAATCCGCCTTATGAGCATCATGCCATCCATTCCGTAAGTGCCAAAGCTACACGAACAGCACGATTTCTATTCTGATCAGATCTGCTTTGTCGATCTGTGCATCCTTTTTTATCCTTTCACCAGCTACCACTCACTCTTTCCGGTATAAAAAATTCCGCTGTGATTAATTAACATGATATTTCAATAGTTTCAAATACATCACCAGTCAGATCACAGATGTCCTGGATCTGGATCTCGGTATCATCAATCCGTAAGTGGACTGATGGATCAAAAAATTCTACGGTTCCAGATAATGTATGGTACTGACCAATTAATGGATTCTTCCATGACTTTTGAAAATAAGTTGCCTGTATCTTCATTCCATATGCCAGGATTCTTAATTTCATATCCAGCTCATTTTTCTTTTCCTCAGATAAATCTCTTTTTGGTTCATAAATGATTTCCTGTTGCCGGATTGTTTCATCCAGTCCACGAAGTGCCGCAAATGGAGCAAACTGTTTTGCCCTGCGTCCTACATCCATGGGATGTCTCCTGGAAACCGGTCTTGGTAAATATAAATACGGTTGATATGCACTTGCCAGCACTTTTTGCACCTCCTCTAAGCACGGTGACCACCTATTTGTTCATTGCGTTCTCGATACGTAGAACACTCTAGCAGGTTAGATCCACGCATGATTGCATTCTTTCCATAACGCTGCTTTACATTCAATACTGCTTCCTGCAAATGTCGTTCCTTATCGGTCTGTTTTGGATCATCAAACAGGCTGTACTGCACATAACTTTCAGGAGCAACCCTGTTCGCACACACCTCGATTCTTCGAATTCCGATATATCTGTCTGCAATCCTGAGATATAAATCTTCCACTGCATCCATGATTTTTTTTGAACTGTTACTTTCTCTTTCGAGTTTTACAGTTCCTTTGGATGCCTCATGCTCATACCTGTGGTCATATGCGATCCATAAGGTGAGGGAGCTTGTTACCAATCCTTTTTCAAACAGATCCAGAATCAGGTTGTCTGTCATTTCCCTTACGATCACAAGTGCTTCGTCAAAAGAATAATTTCGCATCAGCACCTGACCATTTGAAAGGCTGTGTTCCTCCGAATGATAGTTCTTGATGTCACTCATCCGGCATGTTTCATATCCCCATGCATGATCGATCAACAGCTCTGCATCAATCCCAAACATCTTATACAGCCAGTCTTCGGATCTTAAAGAAGCCATTGCGATATCGCCCATCGTATGGATCCCGTAACCAGCCAGTTTCTTTTCAGTCCGGGATCCAATCCTCCAGAAGTCACTTAATGGTTTATGATCCCATAGCTGCTCTCTGTAAGAGAATTCATCCAGAATTCCGATATGGTCATCCACATGCTTTGCTACGATATCCATTGCGATCTTAGCAAGATACAGATTGGTTCCCACACCTGCAGTTGCAGTGATGCCAGTTTCCTCCATGACTGCCTGCATAAGCTTTACCGCCATTTCTTTTGCAGTGAGATGATAAAGCTGCAGATAGTTTGTCACATCAATAAAACATTCATCGACACTGTACACATGGATATCTTCTTTTGAGACATACCGCAGATAGATTCCATAGATTTTTGCGGAATAATCCATGTACAGCTGCATCCTCGGCATGGCTGTAATGTACTTCACACAATCCGGTATCTCATGGATCCGGCACCGGTTCTTGATGCCAAGCGCCTTCATGGCCGGAGTGATTGCCAGGCAGATTGTTGACTTTGATCTGGTAGGATCTGCAACCACCAGGTTTGTTTTAAATGGATTCAGCCCACGTTCTACGCATTCTACAGAAGCATAAAAGGACTTCAGATCAATACAGATAATAGAAGTCTGATCCTGACTCACATTGCCACCTCCCATACGTCTTTCCTCTTTTTGTAACATGTATCCCATTTTGACTATCAATGATTGTCTATCCTTCCTGTTTTCATTGAATTACAGGAAATTCATTTCACATATCCATTGACAAAAGAGGAAATATTGTGTATCTTATAGGAAAGATGTTTCCCTTATCTGTGATTCACATTATAGGAGAGATATTTCCCTTTGTCAAGATTAATTTTTAATTTTTAGGAGACACATTTCCCGTTTTGCCTTGAGGCGGCTAATGAAACTTATAAGACAAGGCTTAGAAAGAGGTATGTTTATGACATTCGGTGAAAAAGTAAGATCATTAAGAAAAGAAAAAAAGATGAGTCAGCAGGAACTGGCCAGTATGGTTGGTGTTTCATATAGGACCATTCGATCCTGGGAAGTAGAAGGACGTTTTCCAAAACAAAATGTTCTGTATCAGAAACTGGCAGATGCATTACAGTGTGACGTTTCTTATCTCATGAGTGAGAATGAAGCTTTTATCACAGAAGCATCCGAACAGTTTGGTAACCGTGGTGCCAGACAGGCTCAGCAGATTCTGGAACAGGCTGCAGCTATGTTTGCCGGTGGATCACTGACAGACGAAGATAAAATAGCTTTTATGGATGAGATCCAGAGCCTTTATCTGGATTCCAAAAGACGTGCAAAGAAATTTACACCGAAAAAATATCTGAAAAACCAAGAGGAAAAATAATAGAAGGCGGGATTATTGTACACCTAATCTGTTACCTTATAGTTACAAGGATATTTCTGCCCTTTTTATTTTTTACTTTTGAGGTGATTTATTTGAGAAACACTTACATATATACAGAAACAAAGAAATTAATCAAGAAATATGGAACCCGAGATCCATTTGAGATCATGGATCAGATGAACATTGTGGTCGGTGAAACTTCCAGATATAAGACACTGAAAGGATACTGTTTTATGAGCTGTAAGACAATCTATGTCATGATCAGCAGTTTCCTTTCAGAAGAAGAAAAGATGATCGTTGCCGCCCATGAATTAGGGCATATCATCCTGCATCGTTCCCAGCTGAAAATGGCTCCGATGCAAGATGATACACTCTACAATATGACGGATAATACAGAATACCAGGCCAATCTGTTTGCTGCCGATCTTCTGATTGATGATGAGGAGATCGAAGATATGGTTCAGAACGAAGACCTGGATTATTTCGGACTCTGCAGCTCTTTGAATGCGACTCCGGAACTCATGAGCTTTAAACTATACAGCCTGACAAAACGAGGCCAGGCTTATCATATGCCGATGGAGATACAGAGTAATTTTCTGGCGAAATAATAGCGGATAAGATTATTCTACAATAGAAAAACTATAGATTTATCTCACTGAAAGGAGGATCATTTATGTCAAGACATCATATAGAAAAGGTAACTTGTCCTTCCTGCCATCATGAGGGAGATTTTGAGCTCTGGGACAGTATTAATACTGCACTGGATCCTGAAATGAAAGAGAAGGTACTTAATCAATCTATTTTCCTTTATACCTGCCCGAGCTGTGGAGAGACCTTTCGTTTAAACTACTCCACACTCTATCACCAGATGGAAGATCTTGTCATGATTTATCTGGTTCCTGAATCAGAAGTAAAGAAGACATATGAAATATTTTATGAAAAAAATGCTTTGGCTGATTATCGTACCGAAAAGTACTTATACCGGATTGTGACATCAGCAAATCAGCTCGTTGAAAAGATCCAGATCTTTGATGCAGGTAAAGATGACAGGGTAATGGAACTTGTTAAATTACTTGCGACAGATTCTATTCTCAAAAATGATCCCGATATAGAATTTGATGAACTGCGCTTTGCTGTCGACGACGACGGAACAAATATTCTTGTAATCATTAATAAGGGTGAGATTACTGGTGCAGTTGACATTGACAATATGTATGAATTTGCTTCTTCACACTGCAATGATTTCAAGGATCTCCGCGATGATGATGAAATAGTTATCAATAGGGAGTGGATCCTTAACAAACTTGCCGAAGCAGAAAACGAATAGTATATTTGGTGGCTACACCCCCAAGCCCCTGTAGAAT
>OGIE01002541.1_pt1 | contig 22019 bp, 17 predicted proteins | sample 1571581 | NCBI WGS metagenome assembly OGIE01 (sample SAMEA2582021, study PRJEB24529) | metagenome | biome: Human gut stool | place: China | collected 2011
TACCTTCTTCTTCGTGACTGTAGGCAAATGCCCCCATACGCTCGAAGCGTGCTTTTTTGACAAATTCGACCAACTCTTCAAAATCCTGCTCCGTCTCCCCCGGATGACCGACCATCAGCGTTGTCCGGAGATGAATGCCCGGAACCTCTTTGCGAATACGTTCCAGTAAGGCGTATGTTTCTTCCTTGGTTATATTACGGCGCATCATTTTCAACATATGATCACTGATATGCTGCAAAGCGATATCCAGATATTTACAGACATTATCACGTTCACGCATTACCCGTAACAGATCATAGGGGAAATGAGACGGATAACCATAGTGTAAGCGAATCCATTCTACACCGGGAATACCAGAAATACGTTCGATCAATTCCGGTAACGCGTACCTCTTATATATATCCAGTCCGTAATAGGTCAAATCCTGTGCGATCACCTGAAACTCTTTTACCCCCTGGACAACGAGCAGACGCACTTCTTCTTCTATCTGCTCCATCGGAAGAGACTGATAATGCCCGGTACTGATAGGTATCGCGCAATACGAACAGGTGCGGTTGCATCCTTCCGCTATCTTCAGAAAGGCATAGTGTTTCGGGGTTGTCAGCACACGGTCGGAAGCCAGTTCGCGATAGTAAGATTTACCGATATCGGACAGGAGCTGTTTCCAATTGAACTTACCGTAAAAATGATCTACTTCGGGTAGTTCCTGCTTCATTTCTTCCAGGAAACGCTCCGTGAGGCATCCCATAACGTATAATTGCCCGATCTTTCCTTTCTTCTTGGCTTCCCCTAATTCCAGAATCATATTGATCGATTCCTCCTGGGCATCTCCGATAAAACCGCAGGTGTTTACAACGACAATCTCTCCGTTTATTTTATGGGGATCATGTTCTACCGTATAACCGTTAGCTACAAACTGGCGCATCAGCTGTTCCGAATCGACCAGATTCTTCGAACAACCAAGCGTGATTATATCTACTTTATTTTTTCTCATATGATAATATGCAAACAAATAGTAACCAATTCCCCTCTTGAGCGGGGAAAGGGGTGTGTAAAAGTATCAAATACGTAATTGTTACACACCCCCTGCCCCCTCCCAAGAGGGGAAAAGTTACTTTTAAATATTATTCTCCAAATAATGAATTGACAAATTCCTTTTTGTTAAAGACCTGCAGATCTTCCATCCCTTCACCTAGACCGATATATTTCACCGGGATACGGAAATGGTCGGAAATACCGATCACCACACCTCCTTTAGCTGTTCCGTCCAATTTAGTGACAGCCAACGCATTCACCTCCGTTGCGGCCGTAAACTGCTTAGCCTGTTCAAAAGCATTTTGCCCTGTGGAACCGTCCAGCACCAGTAAAACTTCGTGGGGAGCATCCGGAATGACTTTCTTCATCACATTCTTGATCTTGGTCAGCTCATTCATCAGGTTTATCTTGTTATGCAGACGACCTGCCGTATCGATAATCACCACATCGGCATTATTAGCCTTGGCCGAACTAAGCGTATCGAATGCCACAGAAGCCGGATCTGAACCCATTTTCTGCTTTACGATAGGGACACCGACACGTTCACTCCAGATAACGAGTTGCTCCACAGCCGCGGCACGGAATGTATCGGCAGCTCCCAGGTAAACATTTTTCCCGGCTTTCTTGAACTGATAAGCGAGCTTTCCGATCGTAGTCGTTTTACCGACCCCGTTCACACCGACCACCATAATGACATAAGGCTTTTTATCTTCCGGCAGAGTAAAACTTTCAGCATCTTCCGTATTATTTTCGGTCAGCAGAGTTGCGATTTCATCACGCAACAATGTTGTCAGTTCCTGGGTAGTCACATATTTGTCACGGGCTACGCGCTTCTCGATGCGTTCGATGATCTTCAACGTTGTGTCTACACCGACATCGGAAGTAATAAGCACCTCTTCCAGGTTATCCAATACTTCATCATCGACTTTGCTCTTACCGGCAATGGCCCTGGTGAGTTTAGAAAAAACATTTTCTTTGGTCTTAGATAACCCTTTGTCTAAAGTTTCCTTTTTTTCTTTACTGAAAAAGCTAAAAATACCCATATATTAATCCGCTTAATTTATTTCTGCTTAGAATGAGACCGCTAAGTTACAACTTTTTTAGTTGACAGGTGACAGTTGACAGTGGAAAGTTATCTAAAAACTGTCACTTGTAAACTGTCAACTTAACCATTTCTCCCTTTATAATCTTCGTAGCCGAATGTCCGGTATAGAACCAGTTTGTCATCCTTACTCCACAGAGCCAATGACGGATGTGGTATTCCGTTGAACATGGACGTTTTTACGATTGTATAATGGATCATATCTTCAAAGATAATCTTATCTCCTATTTTCAACGGTTCATCAAACGACCAGTCTCCCATATAATCACCGCTCAGGCAACTGTTTCCACCGATACGGTAAGTCGGTTTTCCTTCTATCCGGTCAGTGGCATTACGGATGGCCGGCTTATACGGCATTTCCAGGCAATCCGGCATGTGGCAGGTAAACGACGCATCGATTATAGCAGTCTTTATACCGTGGTTCTCCACGATATCCACAACTGTGGTCAACAGGAAGCCTGTTTGCCAGGCAAAAGCACTTCCCGGTTCCATAATGATTTCTAAATTAGGGTATTTAGCCTTGAATGACTGAAGTAAAGATATCAGGTGTTCCGTGTCATATCCTTTTCGTGTCATCAGATGTCCGCCTCCCATATTCAACCATTTGATATGAGGAAGGAAACGTCCGAAACGCTTTTCCACTTCCCCAAATGTTTTTTCCAGATCATACGAAGAAGATTCGCAAAGCGTATGAAAATGGAGTCCTTCTACTCCTTCCGGTAACTTGTCGCCCAACAGGTCTGAAATAACTCCCATCCTTGAACCCGGTGCGCAAGGATTGTATAACTCGGTTTCCACATCCGAATATTCCGGATTGATGCGCAAACCGCATGAGACCCGGTTCCCATCCGCTTTTACCATCGGATAAAAACGCTCGAACTGAGATAACGAATTGAAAGTTATATGACTGCTATATTTCAATATGGCAGGAAAATCAGCTTCCGTATAAGCCGGGGAATACGTATGAGCCGGACTTCCCATTTCTTCAAAAGCCAACTGTGCTTCAAACTTCGAACTGGCCGTTGAATACGGTATATACTCACGAACGATCGGAAAAGATTTCCACAAAGCGAATGCCTTGAATGCAAGAATTATATTCACTCCTGCCCGCTCCTTTACACTTTTAATAAGTGCCAGGTTATTACGAAGCAGTTTCTCTTCCATCACATAACAAGGAGATGGTATTACGTTGAAATCGATCATTTAGTTTCTTTATTCAATTAAATAAGCTACAAAGATAATGTTATATTCAGAATATCCCAGTATACCAAGCGGAAGAAGATAACGTCAGCTACAAATCTTAATACAGATAAGAGCGTAAACCCTCTGCCACAACGTTGGCAGAAGAGTGCCAAGCTAGTGGCATTACTGTGCCATGCCTGTGGCACTCTTTTGCCATAGTAATGGCACCAGTTGTCAGTAACATGAAAAAAGTACTTTTATATAGGTATTACATAGGCAACTAGCAAGCATCCGACATTTGCAGTAGTATTACCCCTGCAATGACACAAGAGTATTTTTGTCCCCTTTAACAATATTTACAAGGCTTCCGGTTGTATATCTACTAAATATTAGTAGCTTTGCTAAAAAATAGTAGACTATTAATCAGAAAATTATAGACAGATGGAACGATTGACAGCACAAGAAGAAGAGATCATGTTGTATATATGGAAGTTAGGTCCTTGCTTTATCCGGGATATCCTGAATGAAATGCAGGAACCCCGTCCTCCTTATACCAGTGTCGCATCCGTTGTGCGCAACCTGGAACGTAAAAAATATGTCTCGCCGAAGAAGTACGGAACAATTACCGAATTCTCACCTTTGATCAAAGAGGCAGACTACAAGCGGACTTTCATGTCGAATGTTGTCAGGGACTACTTTACGGGCTCTTACAAAGAAATGGTTACGTTTTTTGTAAAAGACCGGAAGTTATCTAAAAGCGATCTGCAGGATCTGATGAACCTGATTGAAAATGAAGAATAATTAAAAAACGCTTTGCTATGACGCCGCTATTTATCTATTTCATCAAAGTAAACCTGGCGTTGGCTTTACTTTATATAAGTTACCGCCTGTTATTCCGTAATGATACATTTTTCGGACTGAGACGGATAATGTTATTGGGCATGTTGCTGATCGCTTTTCTATATCAATTGCCTGATATCAGTAATTGGCTGTCAACACGTCCGACCATATCGGAAATGATTTCCTATTATTCAACGATCTTACCCAAGGAGATACCTGTCGAGGCTGCCGCAAGTATGGACAAAACGGCCAATGAAGCGAATATGGATTGGGGAAAAGCAGGCATGAACGGCTTTATCATCATCTATCTGTCCGGAGTGCTGATCTTAACCATCCGGTGCATAGCTGAAATGATAAACTTATTCGTAACACACCGGCGGAGTAAAAAGCGTATGATCGACGGAATTAAGGTATATCTGATCCCGGAAACGGAAGAACCTTATTCTTTCTTCCGATGGATCTTCATCCCTGCGAAACTACAGAATGAGCTTATATTGGGAGAAATACTCCAGCATGAAGCGGCCCATGTCCGGCAAGTTCACTCTTTCGATGTCTTGCTCGGAGAGTTGGTTTCTGTTATTTGCTGGATAAATCCGTTTGCCTGGCTCTTCAAGAAAGAGATCGGCATAAATCTGGAATATCTGGCAGATCAGGAAGTTATGCATGCCGGATACGACAAGAAAAAATATCAGTATCACCTCATAGGATTGGAACATTCAGATACGGCTATAGCAAATCTATATAATAATTTCAGTGTCTTACCATTAAAAAAGAGAATTTCTATGTTAAACAAAAAAAGAACGAATAATGTCGGAAAAGTAAAGTATCTGGCATTAATCCCGATGGCTGCTGCCATGTTGTTATTCAACAACATCGATGTAATGGCGCGGATTGTAAATAACCGGACAACGGAAGCCCCTAAAGCGCTTGTTGCTGCAACGACTCCCGAATTTGTCCCGGCAACGATAGCGGAAGCACCGCTTCCTCCGGATGATGACAAAGTGCACACTGTTTGTGAAGTGATGCCTGAATTTCCAGGTGGACAGGAAGCGCTGTTACAGTTTTTATCAAAAAGCATAAAGTATCCGACAGAGGCTTTTGAAAAGAAAGAAGAAGGGCGTGTGTCTCTGACATTTATCGTAGAGAAAGATGGTAGCATATCAGACATCAAAGTTGTACGCAGCATCTCTCCTTCGCTGGATGCAGAAGCCTTACGGGTTGTTAAATTAATGCCTAAATGGACTCCGGGTAAAAACAAATCAGGCGAAATCATAAGAGTCGCTTATACTGTACCTGTTACTTTCAAATTACAATAATCAATCCGGTTTAACATCTATTTCCCTTTTTTGAGTAGACACAAAGAAGGCATGAAATCTTCAAAATGCTGCCAGGCGATAATAAAGATAACATGCCCCACCCTCTCGAAAAAGGGAAATATTTTTTATTCGAAGTTAGTACTTACAAAAGTATAGATTTTTATTAGATTCGTACTCCTTACTCGATATAAAATCGTATTTTTGTTTACAAAGTATCTTGTAATCCCGAATCCCATGAAACGACTATTATTACCTCTGATTCCTTTTTTATGCCTGTCTTGTAATCCATCCGACAAAGAATATAAGGATTACTCGAAGGAAGTTATTATTACCGGAAAAGTCTTGAACAGTGATTTTTACCCGCAGGAAAAAGACTTAACACTTATCGTTCCGTTTTTCCGTGACCAGGAGACGAAATATGTTGTACCTATTGCTGAAGACGGAAGTTTTTCGTTCCATTTCTCTCCTTACGCCAAACTCCGAAATGTGCAGATCAGTAAGTATGCAGACCATTTATTTGTCAGTCCGGGCGATAGCCTGCATGTGGAGATAGACTTTAAAAACATTCTTAATCCGAAGATATCCGGAGATGCCGAAAAAAGGAATCAGGAAATAAATACTTTCGCACAGAGCGGACGCTATTATATAGAAGACTATTTAATCAGAAGAGATCTGGAACCGGAAGCCTTTGAGACTGAGTTACAACAGGAATATCAACTGCGGCAAGAACGCAGACAGGAGTTTCTCGACACATACAAACCGGACGAAGAGATACGGCAATATACGGACAAACTTTTGAAAATCGATTATTATCGCATATTGATCGACTATCTCAGCACCCGGAGCTGGCAAAATAAAGATATCTCAAGATACAACGAACAGGAGATATTTGCTAAAGCCGACTCTCTTTTTGAAGGGGAGATCATTCCGTCAAATATATTCAAGTTGACAGAAACCATTAGTTCTTTTATTACTTGTCAAATATATAAAGTAAAGAAAGATAAGACTACTTTCGATGATTTCGTGGCTTATCCCACAGGGGAAAATATCAAGCAATATCTTTATGCTGCATCAATCTCACGGTCGCTAGTATCAAACGACACAACGCTTTTCTCCAGTCGGCAGAAACAACTTGATTCGATTGTATATATTCCTGTTCTAAACCAGGTGCTTCATTCGGCTTATCAGAACAAAAAAGATTTTCTGAAAAATCCCCGTACCGTATCTAATTATATGCTTTACGGAAACTATTCCGATATGCCGGGTTTGAAAGCCGATTTGGATTTTATGAAACCTGTTTATGAGATAATGGATAAATATAAAGGAAAAGTAATTTATCTGGATTTCTGGACTACAGCTTGTTCTCCCTGCCTGGGTGAAATGGAACCGCTCAAAAAACTTCGTAAAGAGTTTTCTCCGGAGGATGTCGTTATGGTAAGCATTTGTGCCGGTGGTCCCAGAAAGACATGGGAAGATTTAGTGAAACGGCTGGATCTGCAACAACCGGGAATCGATTGCCTGTATCAAACGGACTTTGCGGATGATAAATCTTTAATAAAAATATTGAACCGACTGGAACTAAAAGGCTATCCTCATTATCTATTGCTCAACCGCGAAGGAATCATTGTGGATTACGGAACAGTAGTACGCCCCAGTGATCCTCGAACCAAACAAAAAATAAACAGTCTGTTATGATATAAAAAGCCAATAGATTCATAATTGATCTATTGGCTTGATTTTATTTGTTTTGGAAATCTCCTTTTACAATTTATCGATCCACCGCTTACCTGCTGGGGTTATCGTATAAATATAAATGCCAACTGCGACGATTGCTAATATTCCAAAAGTTATCATTTTCTTTATTTTAAGATGTTATCCATAACGTAAGATTTTAATTGTAATCAGTTACAAATGTAATTATTTTTTCATCTATAAGGATAGATTATCAAATTATTTTCATTCAAGTAAACCGGATTTAGTATTAAGATATTGCAAGATACAAATTAGACTGGGGCATTAATGGATAATATTCTTTGAAGGTGATGCCGATCTCTATCCCAAAGACGAAAATCAGAACTATATCCAAACGGATCTTTTTGAATGCTGATGCACCATTCCAGTTCGTCTATATGAAGATGGTAGTTATGACCTTTTCGCTCGAATCCTGCATTTTGAGAATTTGTGAACTTATTTACTTTATGATTGTCAACCGGGCAAATTTTAAAAGTAACTGTTTTTGTCCGAAATGAGTGAATGCCACTGTTGCTTTGGCATTGCCTCCATCTCCTTCGATAGCAATAACTTCACCTTCCCCGAAGCGGTCATGGCGTACTTTGGCTCCGACACATAAACCGGAGAGATCGGAAGCTGGTGCAGAAGACGATACCGGAGAGGAAGTTGTAGTTTCCACCTTTCTCAAACGCTGACGTTGTTGTGCCTGTGCCACAGGAGAGATGAAAGACGGTTCTTCTTTCTCCACTGCCCGAGGCTGCTGGAAAGGTGAAGAAAAAGCCGGACGTTCAAAGCGTTCACGGGCAGCAGCAAATGTATCTGCTGACGAGTCTGCCGGAAGTTCCAGAAACTGCACATCGATATCTTTCAGGAAACGGCTGGGAGAACACATAGCACTCTGCCCGTTCCGGAAACGGCTCTTGGCATAAGTCAGTACACAGTTTTCTTCGGCACGGGTAATTGCTACATAAAATAAACGACGTTCTTCCTCCACCGCACGCGGATTATCTTTCGACATGGACGACGGGAACAGTTCTTCTTCCAGACCGACTACAAACACATTTCTAAATTCCAATCCTTTGGCAGCATGAACAGTCATCATGGTAACTTTATTCGCCTGTTCGTCTTTGTCATTATCCTGATCCGTCAACAGGGATATTTCAGAAAGAAAGTCTGCCAGAGAAACTTGTTCGACTCCTTCCTCACGTCTCAGTTCGCAAAATTCAGCGATACCTTTCAATAACTCCTGCAGATTCTCCTGTTTACTGATCCCTTCTACCGAACGATCCTGAAAGAGCGTACTGACGATTCCACTCTCCTTTACGACCATAGCAGCCATTTCTTCAGCGGAAAGACGTGCATTCTCCTGTATAAACCGTTCAATCATTTCACGGAAGTCGGACAACTTCTTCGCCGTCCCACTATTGATCGGCAACGCATAATCAATCGGCGCATTCAGTACGGTCCAAAGACTTACGTTATTTTCCGTAGCAGCACTGATTACCTTATTAACCGTTGTATCACCGATTCCCCTGGAAGGATAATTGATAACACGTTTAAAAGCCTCTTCATCATGCGGGTTGACTATCAGGCGCAGATAAGAAATTACATCCTTCACTTCTTTACGCTGATAAAAAGACAAGCCGCCATATATTTTGTAGGGTATTCCTCTTTTACGAAGCGCCTCTTCCAGAATACGCGATTGGGCATTTGTCCGGTACAGAATGGCAAATTCGGAATAATCATAATCCTTGCGCATCCGCATTTCATTGATCATGGCTGCTACTGCGTATCCTTCTTCATAATCGGAATAGGAAGAAGAGACACGGACTTTACTGCCTTGCTCCTTTTCCGAATATACGTTCTTGAATATCTGTTCTTTATTCTTATGGATCAGACTGTTTGCCGCATTTACGATATTCTGTGTAGAACGGTAATTGCGTTCCAATTTGAAGATACGGCAACCCGGATATTGATTTTTGAATTGCAGGATATTATCGATATTGGCTCCGCGGAAAGAGTAAATACTTTGAGCATCATCTCCCACCACACAAATACGGCGATGTTGCTCGCAAAGTTTCTGAACGATCAAATGCTGGGCAAAGTTCGTATCCTGATACTCGTCGACCAGTACAAACAGAAAGAAGCTACGATATTTTTCCAATACTTGCGGATGGTCGCGAAACAGGATATTCGTTTGAAGCAGCAGATCGTCGAAGTCCATTGCTCCTGCCTGCTGGCAACGGTTCTGATAGCGCTTATATATTTCACGTAACAAAGGGACTTTCGAATCTATATCATGCTGCATCAACTCCTTGGATTGCTCATAAGCCTTCCAGGTGACCAACGCATTTTTAGCGTTCGAAATACGGCTCTGTATCATTCCGATACGATACACTTTATCATCCAGCTGCATCTCTTTGATAATCGCCTTCAGCAGACTCTTCGAGTCGGATGCGTCGTAAATCGTGAAGTTGGAAGGGTAACCGATATGTTCTGCTTCATAGCGAAGGATACGTGAAAAGATCGAGTGGAACGTTCCCATCCATAACCGGCGTGCCGTCTGGTCACCGGTTATCTTTGCAATACGTTCTTTCATTTCACGTGCCGCTTTGTTGGTAAAAGTAAGTGCAAGAATACTCTGAGGTGCCAGCCCCAAATGTACCAGATAAGCTATCTTATAAGTAAGTACTCTTGTCTTACCGGAACCGGCGCCGGCAATCACCAGCGACGGCCCTTCATTATATTTAACAGCTTCGCGCTGACTCTCATTTAGTTGATCCAGATATTCTTCCACGTACCTTCTCTTTTTAGGAATACAAAGGTACTAATTTTTATTTATTTGAACGTTCCAGATCGTCGTTCGTGATACTACGGGCAACCTTCCTCACATTCTCCTTCAATTCCCCGAAACGGTAACTTACTGAAATACCGAATGTATTATCGTAATACCGGATTTTCTGGGTAAGATTAAAATCCGGATAAATTTGTTTACCGGTTCCTTTCCGGTAAGGTTGCAGGAAATTTTGTCCGCGTAAAGCCAGCGTCAGTTTCTCTTTCATAAACGATTTAGAGATCGTTGCTCCGTAATAGTAAAATAAATCAGGATGATAACCCAGCGATATTTCCTGTTTACCGCAACCACCGGACAAATTGATACGCCATCCCCGGTTCAGCTTCTGTGAGAAATTGGCATATATACCTCCACTTACTCCCTGATTATCCAGTCCGGGAAGTAGAGTTTCATACTTCTTGTCGACCCACAAGTTCAGATAATAAAGAGATGCATTGACCGACAACGAAGTCTTAGCGGAAGGATTATATCCAACATAACCACCTAGTCCTCCGCCTCTTATATTTTCCAGATTTGCATAGGTATGATTCTGCACATTATTCGCATCCAGGAACTGATACTCACCGACCCCTTTGCGGGATTCAGTATAAAGCACGGTTGCCTGCATATTGAAGTTGGAGGCAAAATAGCTATATGCCAATGTAATGCGATGATGTTTCTCCGATTTCAAATCCGGATTTCCGTAGTTGATACTCTTTCCCGTTATCGAGATATAAGGATTCAGACGGTCGATACCCGGCCTGCGCAAACGTAAATTATAAGACAAACGAAGACTCTGAAGATCGCTTATTTTAAATGATCCGGACAAAGACGGCACCCAGTCGGTTGCCTGATAACCGAAATCCTTTCCATACCCTTCCTTATAGGTTACGTCCTGCCAGGTATGTTCCATCCGAAGACCGCTTTTGACTCCCCATTTTTTATATGAATAACCATAACCTGCATAAACAGCCATTATATTCTGCAAATGTCTATAATCGAGAAAAGGTTGATAATCCGAGGGGCTCCAGTCATCCGATTCCTGTCTTTTCACTTCTGAAATCGCTTTGCTGCTACTGACCCGGCGTATATATTTCAATCCGCTTTCCATACTATGTTTTTCAGTAAACGGATTTGTATAATCCAGTTGTAATGTATGTTCATCACTCTTTGCTTTATTCCGTTGATGGTTAAAATTTTCCAGATATTCCAACGAAACAGCATCTCCTTGTTTATCTATAATCTCTGAATAATTATTGGTGTTTTGTGGAGAATAACCATACTGATAAGACAATGTAAGCATCTCTTTCTTATTTCGCCTGAAAGAACGTTGATAATCTGCTTTTATCGAATTATATCCCCATTTATCATAATTATTCCGGTCATGCCCATAAGAATATACAGGTTCATGTCCGGCGTCTTCCATGGAGTAGCTAACGAAACTGTTCGATTTGTTATGCCCATTATTCAAAAAGCCAGATAAGGTTATCAGGTTAAGAAAATCGATCTCCAGACTAGCTTCCAGGCCTCCATAATGTCCGGGTGTTTTATAGGAACTATTGTTATATTGGTTCAGGTAAGTTTCTTCAGGCCTGTTAAACTGCTGCTGAAAAGATTCGGCCTTTATCTTACTTTTATAATGGCTGAAAGAATAATTGGCAGAGAGTGATAATTTGCCGTATTTGATCGTAGCGTATCCTCCTATCATCTGCATTCTGTTCAACAAGATCGTGTTCAGGTCTGCATTGTATCCTTCGAACTCCGAACCTTTGGTTATAATATTCAGTACCCCGCTAACCCCTTCTGCATCATAACGTGCCCCGGGATCGGTAATGACCTCTATCTTTTTAATCGTATTAGCCGGTATACTCCGCAATGCTTCTTTCGGATTATTCGATAATATACCGGACGGTTTACCATTCATATAAACACGGAAGCTACTGCTGCCGTTCACTTTGATATCGTCATTACCGTCGACAGTTACAAACGGGACTTTCCGAAGCATCTCAAGCAATGTATTAGTTTTCGAATCGGGATCGTCCGCTATATTATAAACGGTCTTATCCACATCTGCCTTTATTAATGGCTTGGCTGCAACCACACTCACTTCCGATAGTTCGATTTCTTTGAGGGACAGGGAATCAACCTGTCCGTATACTTCGATACTTTTAGAAAGTAAAATCAACACGCATAAACCAACTATTTTTTTCATATAATATATTTTAATTGAATTATCCGAAACAAAAGTAGACGGCAAAAGGAACGACAGTATAAATAATTGGCGTACATCTGTCTGACATTTATCTGACAATTGCATGACATCCCGTTATTTAGCGGATTTCACGAAAATAGATACGAATGTTACCGGTACGGATTACAATAAATTCTTATCTTCGGGCGTTAATAAAAGAAAAACGATGAACACACGGTTAGCAGCAAATCTATCGGTTATTTTTACAGCCTGCATGCTTGTATTATCATTCAGTTTCGGCTTTCATAATTATTCGGAAGCACAGAAAGCAATCGTTTCGGATCTGAATCAGGCATTGCAGCAGACTATTATGCAAAAGTCCGGACAATGGATGAATCAGGATACACTTAAAACTTATTCGCGCTTGTCTGCTCTTTTCGGAAATCCGGTCTCTATCGAAAGTTATAATAAAGATTTTGCCGAAGCATTGAAGTTTGAGCAACTGAAAAAGAAAAGCGGTATTATTGTACACGTAAAAAATAAGAAAACAACAGATAAATCTATCGCATACGTAACTCCGGAAAAAGACCAAACACAGAATTATCTGGCAAGCGATACCGTTATCTGGCTGAGTGCCAACCTGAATATCCCCGAAGCATCACAGGAAGAACTGGGAATTTCTTTTCAAGGATATATCAATTACTCGACTACGGATATTCTGGCACTTACAGATAAACAAACTCCTTTGATACTGTTGATCGTTGCCATCTTGTCCGGTGCCCTTTCTGTCTTTTTATTTCGTCGCAGAAGCGCAAGCCAGCCACAAGAAGAAAAGACATTGGTCTTCGGAAACCTTACTTTTTCCTGTCACCATGCATGTTTCTATAAGGAAGACCGGGAGAAACTAAAACTTACTCCGCAACAATACAAGATCATGGAAATGTTTTTCCTCTCCTCCTCCCATATCCTGCCGAGAGCATATATCTGCGATACACTATGGCCGGGGAAAGACAATGCCGACGAAACGTTGAACACTTTGATCCGACGTCTGCGTCCGCTGGTAGAAGATAACAGCAATTTAAAAATAACGACCGACAGAGGAAGAGCTTATCAGTTGGAGATCAAAGAAAGCATTGCGGTATAAATATTATTCATTTTATATTTATGAAACACATACGTATTATTTTTTGTACTCTTTTCTGTTTCTGCTACATTGCCGGTTTGCAGGCACAATCAGAGCAATTAAAAGCCAATATTCAAGAAATTATCAAAGATAAAAAAGCCCGGATAGGTGTAGGTATCATATTAAATGGTAAAGACACTGTTACCGTTAATAACGAAGACCGGTATCCGATGATGAGTGTATTCAAGTTTCATCAGGCATTGGCTGTACTCAATTATTTGCAACAAAACAATCTGCCTCTCGATACCCAAATACGGATAGAGAAAGAGGATATAATCGAAAACACCTATAGTCCGTTGCGTGATAAATATCCCCAGGGAAATGTATCCCTTCCGATCAGTGAACTGTTGAAGTACACTATCCAGCTAAGTGATAATATAGCTTGCGACGTCTTATTCAAATATATAGGCGGTCCTTCTGTTGCGGATAAGTATATCCGTTCCTTAGGTCTACAGCAATTCTCTATTGTAATCACCGAAGATGATATGCATCTGGATTTATCAGCTTGCTACCTGAACTGGAGCACACCATTGGAAGCTGCCCGTTTATTAGACATCTTACTTACCCGGTCATTATTTAAAGAGGAATATCAGGAATTCATCAAAAATATCATGATCGAATGTGAAACCGGAAAAGACCGTTTGCCACTGCCATTATTAAAAACAAAGGCAGTTATAGGACACAAAACCGGTACCAGCGATCTGAATGAAAAGGGACAATTTATTGGTACAAATGACATCGGTTTTGTTCTGCTTCCGGATGGAAGCAGATACACTGTTGCTGTATTTATCAAAGATTCAAATGAAAGTATGGAAACAAATGCGAAAATCATAGCTTCTATATCGGACGTGATTTATAAATACCTCACTGAGTGAGGTATTTATATCCTCTTATTTCAAAGCACGTCTAAGCCTGCCTAAACCATCGATCAGAAGCGCCCTCGGACAAGCAATATTGATACGAATAAAGTACTTACCCACTTCACCATACATGTTTCCTTCGTTTACCAACAGTTTTTCCTTATCCAGCAAAGTCTTTACAATCTCTTCCGAAGATTGTTTCCGGGCGTAACAATCGACCCAAACCAAATAGGTCCCTTCTAACGGTAAAACTTTCAAATGAGGGAGATACTTTTCAAAATATCTTTTCAGGTAATTATAGTTGCCCAGCAGGTATTGTTTAAGTTCTTCCAACCATTCTTCACCTTCATTGTAGGCAGAGATCAGGGCTTCAACTCCAAAAGGATTCACATCGCAGACCTCGTTGATATTAATCGCCTTGTCTATTTTCATACGCACATATTCATTGGCAGAAATAATGTTTGCTATCTGTAATCCAGCCAGATTAAAAGCCTTGCTAGGTGAAATACAGGTAACGGAATTCATCAGGAACTCTTTCGAGATGGAGGCAAAAGGTGTATAAGAATGCCCCGGAAAAACGAGTTCGCAATGAATCTCATCAGCGACCACCCATACGTCATTCCGAAAACAAATTTCGCCGATACGCGTCATTTCCTGCCGGGTCCAAACTCTGCCTGCCGGATTATGCGGGTTGCATAAAAGTAATAATTTGACTTTAGGATCGGAAGCTTCTTTTTCCAAACCATCGAAATCGATCCGGTAAGTTCCATCGGTATAAAGAAGTGGATTGGTGACCACTTCGCAACCGTTATTACGAATAGAGGAGAAAAAGCAATTGTAAACCGGAGTTTGTACCAATACACGATCGCCCGGCATGGTCAGAGCTTTGATTATGGCTGATAAGGCCGGAACTACACCAGAAGTATAGATAATCCAATCTTCCTTTATTTGCCAACCGTGCCGTCGCATGAACCAGTTCGTTACAGCTTCGTAATAAGCGGAAGGCACTTTGGTATAACCGAAAATGCCATGTTCCACTCGTTTGTGCAATGCTTCAACCACACAAGGGGCTGTGCGGAAATCCATATCGGCTACCCACATGGGAAGAACATCCTCTTCTTTCGCTGTATCCCATTTATAGGAATTACTTCCACGACGGGGTATTATTTCATCAAAATAGTATTTCATTGATTGAAGCAAGTTATGTTATCCCACAGTCTCAGTTCACAATTTGCCGGTCGCAGGATGTTTTCATCAATAATGATTTCATTATAACTTTCAGCCGTAATACATCCGGTACGCGGATTTTTTATGCTATGTACCGGGCTGTTAATGGTAGCTTGTACACTGCTATATTCAAAACAAAGATCAGCATCATCCGCCATTGTACAGTTCTCCATCACCAGGTCATGTGCATAGCAAAGAGCCTGTGTTCCTGATATTTTGCAATTTACCAGACGCAGGTTATGTGAGTGCCATCCCAGATATTCACCGGTCAGTTCAGAATCGTACACTGTCACATTTTCAGTATTCCAGAAGGCATCTTTCGAATGGATAACGGCATTACGGATTTCGACATTCTTGCAGTACTGGAATGAATAATTCCCATTCTGGCTGTAATTCTCAATATGAATATTCTCTCCGTGCATAAACAGGTAATCTGCTTTGTCGACCTGTACATTCTTCAGTTCAACGTTGCGGCAATGCCAGAATGTTTCCAACGCATTGGATAGTTGCACATTCTCTAATTTGATCCCATCCATATCACGGAACATCTTCGGGGCTTCTACAATAGTGTCAGTCATTTGCAGATTCCTTGAATACCATAAGGCAGCACGTGCTCCATCAGTAAAAAGACAATTTTTCAGGATAAAGCCATCGTTATGCCAAAAGGGATATTTACCCTCGAAGCGGCAGTTTACCGCGATGATATTACTGCATTCTTTTAAAGCAGATTCACCTGTATGAATCGTTACATTTTCCAGTTGTAAATCATGTGCTGCAAATAAAGGACGTTCGCCTTCATATTCTCTGTTCTTAATAATTTCCATAATTCAATTAATTAGTTTATTCGTTATTTTATAATTTCTATTTGTTTTTTATAGCAAGACTTTACTGAAGAAATCCGTCTGCTTTTCCGCATGGCTATTTTCTACACTACAAAATTACAATTGGGGTATAATATCCTTTGTAGACAAATTACTGGTATCATTACCTAAATTACAGAAATTCAAAATATCGTATTTTCATGAGGAATATAATAATACATATAGATTTATTCGTACTTTTACAGGTGTACAAGTCTACAAAGCAGATTGCCATTCGACTATGCATTTAATACAGTTATCAGAACATGAAAACCAATTATCAAAAATTTTTAGCCGGTGAATACTGCAACCGGCTCGACAAAGAGGTTTTGGATATGATCATCCGGAATAAAAGATTACTCTCGAAATTTAATGCAACGGATATTTCCGATACGGAAGCGAGGACGGAGCTTTTGCATGAAATGTTCGGGAAAGTTGGCAAGTATGTCAGTGTGGATATCAATTTTCATTGCGAATGCGGTAAACATATCTTTATTGGGGATAAGGTCGTTATAAATATGAATTGTACCTTTTTAGACGATAACATTATTACGATCGGAAACCATGTTTTAATTGCTCCCAACGTACAACTATATACTGCAACACACCCGGTAGCTGCCAACGAAAGATTTGTAGAAAACTGGGATGAAAATTCAGGGGAACTCTTTTTCAAAACGAAAGCCCTCCCGATCACCATCGGAAATTATGTATGGATCGGAGGCGGCGCTATCATCCTTCCGGGTGTCACGATCGGAGATAATTGCGTTATCGGCGCCGGAAGTGTGGTAACCCAATCAATACCCGCCAACAGTATAGCGGTTGGAAATCCTTGTAGAGTTATCAGAAAAAATTCCAATTGACAGGAATAGTCATTTGTCCCCTATTGTCTATTTCAACGTACCCAACTAATTGACAACCTATTACAGTTTCCTCGTAATTTCCAGGTTTGGAAACTCCAGTTCCCTCCGCAGGAAACTGTAATTTCCCAGGCAGGGAACTGGAGTTTCCTACTTAGGAAATTTACGGAAACTAACTATATAATTGTAATACTCAACCTGCGGCTGTCACCGCCGTCGCGGAATTCACAAAGATAGATACCTTGCCAGGTCCCCAGGTTCAGACGATGGTTCTTTATCGGAATAGTTACAGACGATCCTAATAGCGAAGCCTTGATATGGGCAGACATATCATCGTCTCCTTCCAGTGTATGGGTAAAATAAGAAGCTCCGTCGGGCACCAATTTATTGAAAAAGGTACTGAAGTCGTGACGGACAGACGGGTCCGCATTCTCATTCAGGGTAAGCGCGGCAGAAGTATGTTTGATAAACAAGAATAACAGGCCGTTTTCCGGTAGTTCCGGCAGACGGGAAACAATATCCCGTGTGACGAGATGGAATCCCCGGTTATAATGAGGCAATTGTATATCGAATGTTGTAGCCATGATAAATCTCCGGTTTATTGTTCCAGTAATCCTTCCAGATAACGTTCCGGTGATAAACCGACCTGTTGCATGAATCCGGCAAGGGCACTAAAGTTCAGTTCTTCAGTCTCACTGTCAAGTAAAGTTACTTTGCGGATGACATTCAGGGGCAAAGAGATGGGAACGAAAGGTCGCAATTGCCCGTCCTCGTACCGGTAACCGGCATCGGCAGGATTGCGAAGGACTGTCAACCGCCATTCTTTCTCCGGTGCACATGCCGGATTCTTTACTTCCAGGCAAGCATTACATAAGAGTGAGAAAAAACGTGAATCAGCCGTAAAACCACTGTGCTCTTCATCGAAAAAGAACTTATCGTATTCACGCTCCATCTGTGTAACAAAATTGGCGAGCACCTGCCCTTCATCGTATTTACAGCGGATCAGGAACATGTTTTCAAAAAGACAATGTTCAGCCAATTGCTCATAATCGAGTGACAAACGCAGATATGGCAATCCGGAGTCTTTTACTTTCCCGGGAAGAAAAGTGCCGTCTTCATAAAAAGATAACTTATAAAGATCCATCTCCGGCCCGATCAGCATCCGCCGCTTTTCACGAAAAAAAGGAATGGCTTGTTTACTCTCTTCCTTTGGAATTCCTTTCTGTACTTCATACTCACCTATGGCTTTCCTTAGCAACGACAATCCATATTGATATTCTTCCTTGGCAACGGTATATAATAAATTTTCAGCTTGTAAGATAAATGCCGGTTCCCCAGCCGGTTTCATGCAACCTTCGACAAAGGAATGCAGTGATATATAAGTATATAATTCCATTAAATTAATATTTTTTACGGGCAAAGATACACTATAATTCAGAGAATTGCTACCTTTGTTTCAACTATCAATAATTCTAATAACCAATTACAACAAGATGAAACGTCGTGATTTCTTAAAGACCAGTGTAGTAGCTGGTGCCGCTCTTTCAATAGACTTTAAAGGGTTGCAAGCTGCCTTATCAACCAATACGATGGCAGTGGAACAAGCCCCTGAAATGGTAGCCGTTATGGGTGGCGAGCCTGAAGTCATGCTTGACAAAGCATTGGAGACCCTGGGGGGAATCGGAAAGTATATCAAAAAAGGGCAAAAAGTCGTTATCAAACCGAACATCGGATGGGACCGTACACCGGAACTGGCAGGAAATACCAACCCACAGCTTATCAAGGCGCTGGTAAAGAAATGCCTGGATGCCGGAGCAGAAAAAGTAACCGTTTTCGACCATACCTGCGATAACTGGCAGAAATGTTATGAAAGCAGTGGTATCGCTGCAGCCGTAAAAGAAGCCGGAGGTATTATCATGCCGGGTAATGACGAAAAGTATTTTAAAGAAGTATCTATCCCCAACGGAGTAAAAGTAAAATCAGCCAAGATACACGAAGCACTGATCGAAGCGGATGCCTGGATCAACGTTCCTATCCTGAAGAATCATGGCGGAGCAAAACTGTCCTGTGCCATGAAGAATTATATGGGGATCGTTTGGGACCGCCGGTTCTTCCATCAGAACGACCTGCAGCAATGTATCGCCGATATTTGTACCTGGCAGAAGAAACCGGTACTGAATATCGTAGATGCTTACCGTATGATGCACCAGAACGGGCCGCAGGGTAAAAGCGCTGCCGACGTAGCAACATTGAAATCCATGATTGTCTCTCCGAATATCATTGCGATCGACACGGCCGCTCTGGCTCTGTTCAACCAGGTAAAGAAACTGGATATGGAAGCTGTCGGACACATCGGTAAAGGAGAAGAATTAAAACTGGGAACAACGGATTTAAAGAAAGTCAATATCAAACGTATTAAGATTTAATGAAGCGACCTAATTATTTAAAAGGACTGAGAGTTCTGCTCGCAGTCCTGTTTTTTGTACCCATCCTTCTTTTCTTCCTGGACTTTACGAATAAGATGCCGATGGATATACATAAACTGCTGCATGTCCAGTTACTGCCTGCTATTTTGGGCAGTATGTTCGGGATCGTAGCCGTTCTACTTCTGCTGACGTTATTCTTCGGGCGTATCTACTGTTCGGTAATCTGTCCGGCCGGAGTTTTCCAGGATATGATTAATCGCCTGTTCTGTATAGGCAAAAAGAAGAAAAAAGGGATACGACGGTTCAAATATCATAAACCCTTGAACTGGGTACGTTATGTTCTACTGGCGGCAACAGCGATAACGGCTGCACTGGGATTTTCCGGTCTGTGCCTGTTACTCGATCCGTACAGTAACTTCGGACGCATCGCGGCGAATTTGTTCCGCCCTTCCGTCATGTGGGGAAATAACATATTGGCCGACTGGTTGATGAAAATGGATAACTACTCGTTGTTTCATGTAACGATCAGTACCGTGAGTATTGCAGGTCTGATGGCCGGCATCGTGGCATTGGTTGTATTTGCCGTGATGGTTATTTTCCGCGGCCGTCTGTTTTGTAACTCGTTATGTCCGGTTGGAGCTTTGCTTAGTCTGGTTTCGCGTTATTCATTCTTCCGCATTTCGTTCGACAAAGAGGCTTGTACTCATTGTGGGAACTGTGAACATACCTGTAAAGCAGAAGCGATCGACGCTAAAAATCTGACGGTCGACACATCGCGTTGCGTGGATTGTTTCAACTGTGTTTCATCCTGCTCCAAAGGCGGATTACAATACCGTTTCAACCCTCCTTTCAGGAAAGAAGAAAAGAAGATTGCCGAAGCTGCCATGAATATGGAAGCAGAACCGCAACCGGCAGTGAACAGCCGTCGTACTTTTCTGGCTACCGGAGCTACTGTTGCCGCTACCCTCCCGATCGTTTCGGCTATTGCGGAAGGAAAGAGAAAAGGCCGTAAAAAATGGCCGCCTGTTACACCTCCGGGATCACTGAGCCTGGAACGTTTCAAAGACAAATGTACCGGATGCCATATCTGTGTGGTGAAGTGTCCGAGCCAGGTATTGCGTCCGGCCGGACTGGAATATGGTTTCGATTATCTGCTGAAGCCGCGCATGGCCTATCTCAGTAGTTATTGTAATTACGAATGCACGATATGCTCGGAAGTTTGCCCGGCCGGTGCCATTATGCCTATTACGGTGGAAGAAAAGAAATCGTTGCAGGTAGGTATTGCCACCTTCTTTATCAACCGTTGTATTGTGAAGACGGAAGGAACCGACTGCGGTGCCTGCTCCGAACACTGTCCGACACAGGCTGTACACATGGTGCCTTACGAAGGAACACTGACGATCCCACAGGTAAATCCCGACTTATGTGTAGGTTGCGGCGGCTGCGAATCGATCTGTCCGGTGCGTCCGATGCGGGCTATTATCGTGAAGTCGAATGTGGTGCATCAAACCATTGTTTTACCGGAAGAGGAAGAAGTCAAAAACGTAGAAGTAGATGACTTCGGATTCTGATAGAATTATATTACCTTTGCGCCCAAAGCAAAGATAAAGAATGAAATTCGAATTACAACACAACGATACTAAGACAAATGCAAGGGCGGGCTTGATTACAACCGATCACGGGGTAATCGAGACGCCCATTTTTATGCCTGTCGGAACACAAGGCACAGTGAAAGGCGTCCACATGACCGAACTGAAAGAGGATATTAAGGCACAGATCATCCTGGGTAACACCTATCATCTATACCTGCGTCCGGGTCTTGAAATCCTGGAGAAAGCCGGGGGATTGCACAAGTTTAATACATGGGATCGCCCTATCCTGACCGACAGCGGAGGTTTTCAGGTATTCTCGCTTTCCGACAACCGCAAATTGCACGAGGAAGGAGCCGAGTTCCGTTCTCATATAGATGGTTCAAAGCATCTCTTCACCCCCGAAAAGGTAATGGATATCCAGCGTATCATCGGTGCCGACATCATTATGGCTTTCGACGAATGTTGTCCGGGAGATGCCGACTATGATTATGCAAAGAAATCGCTGGGGTTGACCGAACGATGGCTGGACCGTTGTTTCGACCGTTTCAATTCCACGGAGCCGAAATATGGCTACAGCCAATGCCTCTTCCCGATCGTACAGGGTTGTGTGTATCCAGATCTGCGCCGTCATGCGGCAGAGAACATTGCAAAGAAAGGGGCTGACGGAAATGCTATCGGCGGACTGGCTGTCGGCGAACCTACCGAGAAGATGTACGAAATGATAGAGGTTGTCAATGAAATCTTACCCAAAGACAAACCTCGCTACCTGATGGGGGTTGGGACT
>OGIE01002545.1_pt1 | contig 21991 bp, 13 predicted proteins | sample 1571581 | NCBI WGS metagenome assembly OGIE01 (sample SAMEA2582021, study PRJEB24529) | metagenome | biome: Human gut stool | place: China | collected 2011
TACCGTTGGTCACAGCACTACTCCACACGTTCTTATCCGCAAGCGAAAGAAAACGAATCTTATCCAGATAAGGCTTCATGTCCAGAAAAAGCCGGCTGCCCGACACAAAATCGACCTGCAAAATATAATCGGGCAGCGGTGTAACATCCTTAAGATACCTCCGTTTCAAGAGCCCCCTCCTTTCCGCCTGTGTCATAAAGACATGAAAAAATCCACCGTACTGTTATTGTACGGTGGATTCTTCGGGATAACCATTAACTAAAGGTTAGGGTTTTGGTATGAGCAGTTCTGCAAGCTGACTCCTCTTTGTTCTGGTATCGCCCTCAATATGAAGCTTGGAGTAAATCTGATTTATGTACTGCTTGACGCTGCCTTCCGACAGAAACAGTTTTTCTGCGATTTCACGGTTGGACATCCGCTTGGCCATCAGTTCCACAATTTCAAATTCCCGCTTTGTCAATGCATCAAAAACGGCAGGACGGGAATTTTCCGCTTTTCGCTGGTTTGCTGCTTCCCCCAGTTCCATGATCTTCGCAATCAAATCCGTCCTGATTTCCCGCGCAAGCATTGTTTTGAGCCTGTCATAGTTTTCCACGAACGGCATCACCAATCCATCCGGCCCGGCATCGGACAGCGCCCGGGCAAGCAGTACATGTGCCTCTTCGGCCTTTCCTAACATCTCATATGCCACCGCGGCCTGAATGCGGATGTGCAGCGCCACCAGCGCATAATGCATTCCCTCACATACGGCTAACATCTTCTCACTCAGCGCAATCACTTTTGCATAATTCTCCTGAGCAAGATACACCTGATTTTCAATCATTTCCATCATAGGCCTGCCCGGTGCGAGCATATTGATATTGGACAGTTGGTGGTGGGAAAAAATTTCCGGAATTTTCTCAATTTTTCCCTGGAGTGCATGATAATAGGCACTGGTAACGCTCCAGATATTCATCCAGGAGGCATCATGGAGCTGCAGCAGCGTAGCATATCGTTCTTCAAAGGTATACCGCTTTTGTACACTGGCATATAAGGAGAGGCGCCACAGCAAAAAATCGCAGCAGAGAGCCATATTCTGCTGTCCATTTCCTTCAATCTGGGCATAAGCGCTTTCCAGAGCAATGTATGCGTCCATAAAATTTCCCTGCATGTAAGCCGCCTCTGCCCGCATGATCTTTTCCGCTCCCTGACCATGGTTACCCGTGATCTTATAGTAATGAGGCATACACTCGTCCATCTCGGCAAGCTCACTCTGCAGTTCTCCCGGTGCCCGGTAAAACATCATCAGCACAGAAGGAGACCCGAATGTCCAGCCGCCACTATTCTGGATACTGATTGCAAGCCGGGACATCTGGCTGCTGGCGCTGCGGTGCAGGCGGCTCATGGCCCGGATATCATTGTAGCACAGGAAGCTCATGATCAGGTCGCACTCTCCAAGCAGGTTGCCCCGTTCTTCCGCTGATAATTCCGGATGTTCCTCAATAGCCCTCAGAAGAAGGGCCTTTAGCTCCATCATTTTCGGGATCTGCCGCCAGGTAAACATACGGCGCATCAGCACCAGGATTGCAAACGGATTTGATTTTAGCGTTTCCTCCGGGCATTTATCCAGTATCTCCAGCACATCGGAAGGTTTTAACGATGCCAGAAGGATGCCGGCATCATTTCGGATAATCCGCAAGAGCGCATCATAGTTTTCGCTCTTCCGAAAGGCCGCGATGGCATGAAGATACTGTCTGCTGTTTTCATACCATAAGCCGAACCGTTCCCAGTAAAGCTTTTTCGTTTCTGCCTGCATCGTCAAAAAGCAATGTTCCGCACACTCCTTCATCATGTGATGAAACCGGTACGTGATACCATCCGGAAGACGTTTTACAAAGGCGTTTTGTTCCGTCAGCCTAGAGAGCATCTGCTTTGCCTGCGCATCACCGGTAATAAACTGCGCCATTTCCACCGTAAACTCATCGGCAAGGCCCATAACTGCCAAAAACTCCCGCTGTTTCTCTGGGAGCGGATCAATCATGGCCGCAGTAAATGTGGTATAAATATCTGAAGTGCGGTCCGGCAGTACCCCGTGCTCGGAAAAAGTCAGCAGATTCAGGTAAACCGCAGAAAACCATCCTTCACTGGAATAAAGAAGGCTTTCGACCTGCGATTCAGAAAGATTGGTTCCGCACCGATGTGCGTAAATGGTCAGCTCCGTATGATTTAAGCGAAGCTGCTCCATGCCGATCTGATATACCTTTGCCCCAAGACGGAACGCTTCGGAAGCTGGTAAAAAGCGGTCCCGGCTTGCAACAATCAGGTGGACATTCATGGGCAGCCTGTTGGCCAGTATGCAAAGAAACATGGATGCCCGCCGGTCCGTCAAAAGGTGAAAATCATCTATGAATATGTAACAGGGGGTCTCTCCGGCCAGCTCATGGCAAAGATCATCTACCAGCAGTCCGCCTCCGGCGGTATCTTCCGGACAGATATAATCACGTAAAAATACAAAATCGGTGCGGGCAAAAGCGTCCTGAACACTTTTCCAGAAGATTGCAAGATTATCAGAATAAACACTGATGCGGATAACCTTTAATGGCTCAGCCTTGGTGCGCTCAGCCAGATACCAGTTTACTGCCGTTGTCTTTCCGTAGCCCATGGGAGCAACCACCGTGGTCAAAGCACTGCGGGAGATGGACCGCAGACTTTCCTGCAGTCTTTCTGATATATATATGGTATTCAGATTCCATTTTGTTTTTGGCATACGCGCACCTCCGACCATTTATATTCCGGATGATTTATCTTTCTTTGCCATCCCATGAACCATTTTCATCTACATAATATCCATCTGGTGTTTTCTGTCCGGCATACATAATGCCCTTTCTACCATCAGATACCGGATGGAAATAGTACCATACACCGTCAATCAGAACCCAGCCAGTCTGCATACCTCGTTTTGGATCAATATAGAACCAGCCGCCAAATGTTTCATCCCGTAACCACCCAGTTTTGGTGTAACCATTCTCATCAAATGCCCACCAGCTTCCGTTTACATGTTCCCATGCATACGAAATACCGGATGTTCCACGCTTTTTGGCTTTCGGATAGCTGTTATCCGCAAAACGAAGCCACCAGCCATATGCATCCTGCATCCAATGACTGTAACCGTCATTGGCCGTGCTGTTAGCTGCGCCGGTTATGATGCCACGATCACTGCTGATCCTTCCCTCGATCGGATCTTTTCTGATTGCGGCAGAGGATGCATCACGGTCAGAGGAAGAATCTCTGTCAGCTGTATTGTGATTCCTGTTATCTGATGCTGGCATTGTTGCTGTAAGTTCTACAACTCTGATCATCGGTTGGATCTCATAATTTAGGGCTGCCCCTGCATTCGGTGTGAATTCCACTTCATAGCTGTGTGTTCCTGCTTCTGCCAGCTGCGCTGGATCTTTCCAGGTAACGCTTCCATACTCCGTGCTTCCTCCGGCCAGAACAGATGCGCTTAAGGAACTTCCTGCCTCTACACTGGAAGCAGTTGGCCAGATGATCTGCGGTGCAGCTGCTTTACCAATGGTGATCTTTCTTGTCACAGTCGTACCATTACATTTCTCATCGCCTGCAATCTGAGCTGTTACCATGACAGATCCGGCACCGATAATCTTCACATCGCTGCCATGATTGTCAGGCAATTCTAAAACGCCGTTATCTTCCGGCACTGAATAGATTACTGCTCCCGTACCTTTTTGTCCGCTTACTTCCAGATCAAATGGTGCATCTCCATAAACCTTTCCATCCACAGTCACGATCTGAACCTCGTTTTCATCGGCTTTACCGATTTCAAACGAAAAAGCTGCCTGATCTGGTTTCTGATAATTTGTGCTCTCTGTATTTGTGAGTTCATATTCTGCCGTCATCGTATGCTGACCTACAGCGGTTGGTGATAGTTCTCCTGGATTTACCCAGTGAGTAACTGCTTTTCCATCTGTCAGCTGCGCTTTGGCAAATGGCTCTCCATGATCATAAAATGTGACCATTCCATTCAGTCTGTCATCATAAACTCCCTCAGCGCTTGCAATAATATCATAGCTGTCCTCATGGGTTCCAAGGGCAGTCTGCGGCGTCTGTGTCTGACTGTTTCTGTTTACAGCAGTCAAAGTAAAGGTAATTGTACCCTTTTCAACTAGTATACTCCTTGTTGCCGGGGCACTTGTGCCAATATAGTTGGTTCCGTTTGCCATTGAAACACGAATTTCTGCAGAACCGGCGCCTTTGATGGTTACCATGCCCTGTTCATCCACTGTGAGAACTGATTCATCGGAGCTGGTATAGATCAGGTTTCCATCCCCTGACTCAGCTACTCCGGTTAATAAGAACCTGTCATCCCCATATGTTTTCTGTCCAGGCCATTCCTTCGGATCAATAGTGACTGTTCCCTGGGCCGGAAGGATCGTGCCGGTTGTCTCAGCCGGGAATGTGATCTGGTAATTCTCCGGTTTCGTTGACCTTTCACCGGCTGCAACCTTTACTTCAGAAGGATCAATTGTAACTTTCTTATCTGTTCCCACATTTGCGTCTTCAAATCTCCCTTTCAAACCGGAGATAGTAAGTGTCTGTCCCGGCATTCCTGTATCAACCGTAGCATTGACCTGGATCTCTGAACTGTTGTCATAAGTCTTTTCAATGGATGAAGAAAGAACAGCAGTCAGCTTCTTCGGAGAAATATCCGGATTCACACTCTTTTCTAAAGAGTATCCATATAATCCAGCTGGATTATGATCCGGCGTAAATTGTACCCGATAACTTTTTCCATTTACCTCTGGATAAATCTCTTTAGAAAGCCCCTCAGACTGTGTTTCGCTCCAGTTCCAGGTTCCAGAAACCTGCTGATCATGGGCATTGACAACGCAATATCCATCTGCCATCTGTACTGTAACCTGGCTCAATGGCTGACCATAGGTTCCGCTTGTTATAAATTCTTTGTCACCGCTTCCCGCAATCCTTAAAACATCCTGGGTTGTCACAGTCTTTATATCACTTGGCTTTGATGCAAACTGGCTTTCTGTTGCTTTTATACGAGCCACTAAATGATATGTATGCGCTGCCTGTAATCCGTCAAAGCGGTTTGAATCCTGCCAGCGAACTGCACTAGTCGCAGATCCTCCATCTGCAATTCCATATTCATAAGCAGCATTATAATTGAGCACTGCAATATAGTCATGTGAGCGCATTACGTCGTCTACCTGCTTCGGTTTTCCTGGTCTTGCCGGGATCTTTATCTCAGTTGCCTCACCAGATCCCTGTTTGCGGACATACAGAGAAAACTCCGCTGCCTTATCCGGCTGAGCGTTCAGAATGTCTGTCAGGGATACAGCACCGCCTACCGGAATGGGTGTCCACTCTGAAGCAGCTTTTGACTGGGCAAATTCCACAACAGTCTGGGAACTGTTATTCAATAGTTCTTCTTTATAATTGATCGTGGTCAGATCACGTTCCAATACATTGCTATCGCTTCCTGCTTCTACTTTTCCGTTATAGTGAATGCCGCCAAAGGTTGCTTTTACGGAAGCAGCGGCTGGAAGATAGATACCGATTTTGCCTTGAGAATTGGTATATACGTCCTCAAACCCATAGGAAATATCCTGCAGACTGGCATTTTCAACCTTAACTTTTGCTCCGTATACAGTGGACAGATCGGCTGTTGTATAGTAAACTGCTGAATCTTTCCCATCTGTCGGAAGCTCTCTTTCCCATCCTTGATTTTCGTTCTGTTTCCATCCAGCCAAAACAGGGTTTCTTCTGACATCGGTTATATAAATACTTCCACCTTTTACCATTACACTGGTGATCGCATAAGAAGAATTGCTTTGCCCTTTTCCGATATCGGCACATTGACTTGGTAAACTCTTTGTCCCCTTCAGGCCAATTGTTCCTCCATCAATCATGACATTAGCAGCACCATCGTCCCCACTTCCAATTGATGCCCCACTGCTGGATCCAGCGATAATCGATCCTCCATGAATTTCAATATTGGTTTTGGTTCTTTCTTCAACGGCCACCTTCTTTGAAACACCTACACCACTTCCAATTCCGGCACCCTGATATGAAGTTGCTTCAATCGTTCCCCCATTGATCACAATTGTTCCATTTCTATCGTTTCTGCTTGCAACTGCTGTCCCAATTCCTGCACCACGGCCATTGGTCGCTGCTGTTACTGTTCCCCCATTAATTTGTATTAATTTTACACTTTTTCCAGCAGAAGAACCTATTGCTGCAGCGCCAGATCCATAACCTCTATTAGAGTTTTCAAGTTTTGCTGTGACACTTCCTCCATTGATGATAACAGTTCCCGTATCCTGGTTCTTTGAACCACCAATGGCAGCATCACTATCTCCTGTAGACCTATTCACGATCTCTATGGAACCATCCTGACCAGCTTTGCTGTCAATTGTGATCTTCGCATCCTTACCCACACTGATTCCAGCCGGAGAATCCCCGTCATCTTCTTTTTGGATCAATACGCTGTTGGAACCTTCCAGATAGACCGCAGCGCGGGAATTGCCATTGATCTGAATTGGTGCTGTATTTCCTACTGCTTTGATATTTACATTTTTCAGTACCAGATTCACGTCCTTATTTGACGATGTGTTCGTGAGTACCAGGCTATGCCCCGTATTAGTCTGACTGGTCACAATGGTATACCATGTATCATAGGACTGACCGCGTACTGTTTTTAGAACAGCCGTTTTCGAACCTTCTCCTTTCTGGTAATAAGAAACAACCAGATTTCCCGCTTCTTCTGTAAATGTAATATCGCCCTGTGAAAGATCAAGTTCTCCACTTAATGTTTGCATATCATTCAGCGCACGGATATCCGTTCCTGACATATCAGCCTTAACAGTCTGCTGTTTTAATTGAAAGCTTCCTTTCGAATCTCCAAGTTCTGCTATTCCTGTTTCAATATCAAACTCATATTCTCCCGCCGGAAAATATGCCGTTGCGACTGCGTAATTCTCATCCGCAGCATCTTTTACCAGTTTTCCATCAAAAGCAAACTGTCCCTGTTCCCGGTTTAACTCTGTCTGAGTTCCTGAGCCAGATGTATCTGCTCTTTTTGCTTTCAATGTCACTTTATCTGTATCTTGAACCTGTGGTGAATAGAACAGGAAGCGTACCGGATACAGAGGTTCCCAGATGGAAAGCGTCAAATTTGCTTCAGTCTCAGCATTTAATGAAAGGGTTCCAGATACCGTATAGGTATTTTTACTTTCTTCTTCCTGAATTGTAATCAGAACCGGCTGCTCTCCTGTCAGAGAAGAATACCAACTGATTTTCCCTGCCTCAATCTGATGGTTTGCCGCTGCTTTTGCCGGATAAGTCACACGATCCGGCTGCATGCCACTCTCGCTGATTTCACCCACCTGCACGGATAGTGTGTAATTTTTTCCATCTTCCAGGCGTCCGTCATAAACCGTCAGATTCATCGTTTTTTTATACGCATTTTCTCCCAGCGTAATATTAACTGTCTCATCCATTCCTTTATGTACGAGGGCTGTTCCTACCTTTTGGGAGGTTCCTGCTTCAGAAGCCGTCAGTTCCACAACAACCTGCATATTTCCGAAAGAACCGATCCATTCTGTTATATCTGGAATGGTGCCCCGAAATGCAGATACCGTCATGGTTGTATTTTTTTCAAAAACAGGAGTAAGTTTCTCCGTATCTGTTTCTTTGTAGAGCTTTACTTTTGCTGCATATTCTCCATTCTCCAGTTGATTATCATAGGCTGTTATCTGAAATGTTTTTTTACCAAATGTGCAATTACCGCGAGGTGTTATGGTTCCTTCCGTTAATTTCAAATTCACTTCATCTGAAATTTTGACATTTCCACCGGAAAACATATTCCCATTATAAAATTGAAGTGCTCCATATCCAATATTTCCACTGGCTGTTACATCTCCACTTAAAATTTCAATCGTTCCACAGGACAATTTTAATCCGCCAGTTGAGTTTAATCCCGTTCCAATTGCAGCACCTAATTGTGTATTATAAGCAGAAGCTGTTACCGTCGGTCCTTCTGTATCTGCCCCGCCAATTCGGATCAAATCCACCATTCCATTCGATCCGCCACCAATTCCTGCTCCATCTTTCATACCACTCGTTGCTTCTATATTTCCTCCAAGGATACGAATGTTGCCTCCGCAGCCGTGTACTCCTGTTCCAATTCCTGCTCCGCCAAAACAATCAGAGTATATCTGGTATCGTCCGCCTTTTGCCTGGATCGTACCGCCCAAAATCTCAATGGTACCAGTTTTATAGGCTTCATTTTTTGCGCCACCTCCCTCGGAAGAAATAAAGGCTCCTCTTCCACCGATACCGGCAGCGCCATATGCTCCTCCTGTTGCCGTCAGAGTTCCTGTACTGTCGCTGGTGATCACCAGGGTTGCTTTTTCCCCAACTTCAATTCCGGCTCCCTGATCTGCTCCGGAAAGTGTATTTTCCCCCTTTATAGTCAGATTTAATTTTGCGTTTCCGCCCAGATAAATACCTGCCAGATCCCAGCCAGAATTATTATAGCCAATGTTTACATTCTCTATTGTCAGATTGACTGTAACATTATCAATCATGATGCCGCCTTTGACATCTTTAGAATTAGAAGGCCTCTCCTGCGGATTATAGGTGCCAGTAATTGTCTTTCCTTCAAACTTGCTTACATTTGTGCTGTTGATCAACAGATAATCATTATTCAGATCACAGGTCTCTCCCAGCGCCATCGTCGCCAGCCCTGCATCTCCCACCAACACATAAATCTTTGGCAGTTCAACTTCGGCTATTTCAAATTCTTCCGCAGACTCCGGCAATACTGGTGTATACACATATGCGCGGCCATTGTAGTCCCGGTTTTCCTCTGCGTAGCCTGCCCAAGTTTTCATAGATGTCTCAATAGGCTCGCCATTTTCATCGAACTTTTCAAAGTAGTCTTTTTCAGAAATACCACTGTGAAATTCCGGAAAATCACTCTCTTCCCCGTCCAGTTTCCAAGCCACACCGGTAATCTGGTACGGTGCTTCGTCATCTTCCCCACTCTCATTCTGTTTTTCTGTCCGCACATTCAGCGTTTCCGGCAGAAAAATATTGTTTTCGTTTGCGCCCAGTGGCAGGTTTTGAACTGCGATATTCTCATCCAGCGGCAAAAATTCTGTGATTTCCGCTCCCTTTTCTTCTGGAAGCACGGTCACCTCGATGCGTGGCAGAAAATCGTTAACAAGTTCGTAGCGGTCATTTTTCAGCTCCGCATCGAATACATAGATACCCGGAGTTTTTCCATCATATGTTTCTTTTTCACTGCGATTTTCGCACAACACCCAGCGGATCTTAACATCTTTCCAGTCTTCGCCGGAATAAATATCATCTGCATCGGACGAAGTTGCTGTTTTGATTGTCTCATCCGCATCTGACTGCGATGCTTTACGGATAGGTTCATCTGTTTCGGCTTCATCAACCATACGCCGAAGCTGGGATGGAGTAGCAATATCAGCACTACCAGCCCCCCCGTCATCCGCTTCCTCGTCCCATGTCTCTTCATCTTCTGTCAAAACAAGCATTTTCAATTTGTCCGGAAGCTCCAGATCTTTATACTTTGTTCCATACGGTACTTCCTGATATAAAACTTCCTCCGGAAGCTGCTCGATCTCCTCAACCTGATACACCACACTGGCCGCCAAAGCGGGGACCTGCCATCCACACGTATTCCAAATCAAAATTGCCGCCATTGCTGACGCCAGTACGCGTTTATATTGTTTTCTCATAATGCTCCTCCTGTAATTTCCCGATTCTTCCCTGTCTTTCCGTCCTCGAAAGACAATCTGTTAAAAATTCCTCCAGTTTTTCCCTCCTGGGTGGAAAGAGGCCAAAAGCATTTGCGTGAAGTTTCCAAAACTCCAGTGCATTTCCTTCATCTGACAACCAGATCAGAGAAGCGGCGGGATTATTTTCCCGGATCCTCCGAACGGTCTGTGCCCCTTTCTTTCCCATCACGGAAACTAGCATGATCAGATATGGATTTCCCCGAACAAAATGCAGATAGCTTTCCAAATTCCCAATATAGGTATGGATGACCGGCCACCTTTGTTTTTCCGTTAAGATTGCGCGCAGCATCATTTCCAGTCCATCCGTCTCTTCCGCATGTTCTCCATATATTACAATCCGTACCATCACTCCACCTGCCTTTTGGATTATTCATATCTCATGTCTGCCATTATGATTCGTATCATTTTTTATTATTGTCCTGTCATTTACTTTCTCTTCGGATAATTTTGTATTATAATCATACTAAATACGAATATTTCTGAAAACCACATCGACGTTAACGGTCAATCCTCGACCAAATTGGTCATTGGCTTTCTGCTTATACTTACAGATAATGGAGGTTTCTGCCTTGATGCACTTTGCAATTGTAGAAGATCTGGCTATGGATCAGGAACATCTGATCCGGCTGATACAGGAGAATTTTAAGAAACATAACGAGACGGCAGATTTTGACTGTTATGAAAGCGGTGAGGATTTTTTAGAACACTTCCGCCCCGGCCTTTACCATGCGGTTTTTATGGATATTATGCTGGATCAGAGCGGTTTAAATGGCATTGAAACTGCTGAAAAACTGCGCAGCATCGCAGAACGGATCCCCCTTGTTTTTATTACCTCAGAACGTGACTATTCACTGCAGGGTTACCGTGTCCATCCACTTGATTACCTGCTGAAACCCGTTGATGCAAATGCTCTGTCCTGGTGTCTTGATGAAATCCGTACATTTCTTGCTGAGCCGGCTTATATTGAGATTCAGGCTGCACTTGGTCAGGGACAGACCTCGGCGAAACGGATTTTTCTGGACGATTTTCTGTATGCGGAGACTCAGAATCACCGGCTGATCATCCATACTTTAAAAGAAGATATCTCTGCGCGCCTCTCGTTTGCAGAACTTCTGGCCCTGCTTCCCAAGAGCGGACGCTTCTATATGAGCGGCCGCGGACTTCTCCTCAATTTTTCACAGGTTGGCAACTTTCAGGAGGATGGTACCATCCACCTGAAAAATGGTGAATGCATCTTCTGCAGCCGACGAAAGAAAAAGGAAACCAAAGAAGCATTTGTAGCGTATCTGTTTGACTCTCTCCGGAAAGGAATAACTTTATGAACTGGCATGTATTTGGAAAAGCTTTTCTCTGTGAAACGCTGTACTCGATTCCATTTTTTATCCTGGCACTGTTTCCATTCCGGAAACAGCTGCGCTTTTCTCTGAAAAGCATTACGTTTTTCATTTTTCTGGGACAGCTGTTCCAGTCATCCTGCTATGTATATCTTGTTGCACACGGAAAACCTACCCGGATAACGGATATGATCTTTGCCGTGGTCTGCCTAAGCCTCTACTTTTTATGTGTAAAAGCCAATGCATGGAAACTGCTTTTCCTGTGCTTTTTCATTTTTAACTTTATGGTCACACTTCGCGGAATCTGCTTTTTTCTGGAAAGCTGGTTCTTTTCCGGTTCGGATCTAACGTTTTATTCACTTCACAATGAAAGTATGCTGATTATCTTTGTCTTTCTGTTTTTCACGCTCCCCCTGGGACTCAGATTCATGAAAAATGCCAGGGAACGGGTTTTTGAGGTAGACAGCCCAGCATTCTGGCACAAGGCCTGGTTTCTTCCATTTTCGGGCACTTTTATTGTCTGCGTTCACAATTTTGATTTGAGTATTGATGTGGTCCGCACCCCACGTTTTATTCTGACAAGGATATGGCTGCTGCTCATGACGGTCCTGGTCTATTCCATTCTTCTGGAAGCATTTGATATCATCCGCCAGCAGACCGTGCTCAAAGAACGGGCGGCCCAGCAGGAAACACTCCTGGCCATCCAGCGCACGCAGTATCAGCAGCTTTCCAGACATATGGAAACCGTCCGCCAGGCGCGGCATGACCTGCGTCAGCATTTAAATGTGATCGACCATTATCTGAGCAGCGGGAAAACCGAGGATCTGAAATCGTATATCGAACAGTACCGCATGACGCTTCCCCCAGACACCGGCCGGACCTGGTGCGAAAATTATGCAGTCAATACCATTGTCTGCTATTATGGGGAAGAAGCACGCAAAGCCGGAATTGACTTTTCCGTTCGTCTTGAGCTTCCAAAGCAGCTTTCCATCAATGAACCGGAATTATGTTCCATTCTCGGTAATCTCCTGGAAAATGCACTGGATGCCTGCCGGGACTGCACGGACACTGCACCTTTTATCCGCATCCGCGCCCGGGAAGAAAGCGGGCATATTGCACTGGCTGTAGATAATACCTGCGGCAGCGCTCCCATCGAAGAAAACGGCCAATTCCGTTCCACCAAGCACGAGGGCTTTGGCACCGGAACCGCTTCGGTCCGGGCCATTGCGCAGCGTCATCAGGGTGTGGCCGAATTTCGCCATGAAGATGGCATTTTTTATGCTTCCGTCTTTATCTGAACGAAAGTCCGACCCAATCTTGACATTTTCCGCCGCAAATTCTATACTGTTTTTAATCAATTATGTAAGAGGGACTATCTATGAAAAAGATTCTGGAAGAATTCAAGGCCTTCGCGTTGAAAGGCAACATGATCGACATGGCAGTCGCTGTGATCATCGGCGGCGCGTTCAACAGCCTGATCACCTCTCTGGTTGAAAATGTTGTCATGCCGGCATTAAGCCTGATCACCGGAAAGATTGACTTCAGCAACATGTTCCTTGCCTTAAACGGCGAGCACTACGCAACCCTGGAGGCCGCAAAGGAGCAGACCTCCGTTGTTGCTTACGGCCTGTTCGTCACCCAGCTGATCAATTTCCTGATCATGGCCTTTGTTGTGTTCCTTGTTATCCGCCAGTTAAACAAGCTGTACAAGAAACCGGCTCCGCCTGCAAAGCCGACGGAAAAAGAATGCCCGTACTGCAAAACAAAGATTGCCATCGCGGCAACCCGCTGCCCGCACTGCACCTCCATTCTTTCTGACGAGATCCAGAGCGAGGCCGCTGCTGCATTCAAAGAATAACAAATATTCTTAAGTATAACTCTGTTTTAACAATTCCAGAAGTTCTTTCTGTGGAAGCGGTTTTGAGAAGTATTAGCCCTGGATCATATCCACATTCCAGCTGCTCAGCAGTCTCATTTCCGCTTCCGTTTCTACGCCCTCCGCCACGATCCTGTAATTCATCCTCCGGAAGGTTTCCACCACGCTCTGATAAAACAGAGCCCGTTTTTCATCGCTGCAGATATCAAAAAGAAGAGAACGGTCAAGCTTGATCGAGGAAAACGGAAGCTGCATCACCGTATTCAGGTTCGCATAGCCGGAGCCGAAATCATCCAGGCAAAGACGGACCCCGGCTGCCGTAAAGTCATCTGCGACCTTTTTGAGGCTTCCATTATATTCTGTCGCAACGGTTTCCGTGATCTCAAACTGGATCCAGTCATGCGGGATTCCAAACTCATCCATAATGCGGATAAAATGACTGCTGCAGTCGCTCCTCATCAGATCCAGGGAAGACAGATTCATCTTAACATTCCAAAGCCGGCTGAGCGCTGCGCAGTTTTCCTTCAGGAACCTGCAGATACGCCTGAGCTGCAGATCGGTGATCTGTTCAATCATATGATTTTTTTCCGCGATCTGGATAAAGACATCCGGCGCGATCCAGCCAAGCTCCGGATGATGCAGGCGGCTCAGAGCCTCCAGCGTGACAAAGCGTTTTTCCACAGTGGAATAAACCGGCTGATAATACAGTTCAAATCGATCCTCCGAAATGGCTGTGTGAAGATACTGCTCCACCTTTTTCTGGTATAGAAAGCCATCCAGGTTTTTCCTGTCATTCTGGATCACCTCAGTCAGGCCGCTCTGCGCAGCCAAAGATTCCAGATACTCTGCGTATTCCAGGATCAGTCCGCAGTCTCCAAGCGCCTGTGCCTCTGTAATACCACTGAGGATCACAGGCATGCTGATTTTTCTTCGGTCCACATTCATGGACGTCTCCGCGCCAAACATCTGCTCCAGTTTCGTAAGAAAATACTCATATTCCTTCATGGAACCGGCCACCACCAGAAAACGCTTTCCAGTAATGCGGTAAGCCTTCTTCCCGCATAACTCGCTGATCATATCTGCCGTCAGCTGCAGCGCGCGGTCACCTCCCTGGATCCCGATGATCTTGTTGATGTACTTTAACTGATAAAGATATACGGTAATGATATGAAATGATTTTCCGGTTGCGATCAGCTCCTCACATTTTCTGGTCAGATAGAGATGATTGTATACACCAGTCAGACTGTCCGTGTTCACATTGGGATTATTGATCGCGATAAACAAAGCCAGAATACCGAGACTTAAACCGAAGCCTGTCATCAGCAGCGAGTGGTCCAGAAACTGGATCACCACACCGCTTCCACTTATCACAAGAATTTCCAGGAGCACCATGGTCTTTCGGTATCCCAGTCTCCTGCTCCAGGAAATAATCAGGATAAAGGCTGCTGCCATATGACAGATGGCACTGTAATACATCAGCTTATACCAGGGTCCTTCCACATATCCTTCTGCCAGGTCAAAATAAAACAGCTTTTCCGTAAACGGGTTGATCAGAACAAGACCGATCAGAAGAAACGTAGCCAGGCCGGGCAGCAGCATTTTTTTGCGGAAATCATCTTGTTGTCATGCAGCGTCACAATGTAGCAGATCAGGGTAAACGGAAGCAGGGCCTGAAACAGATAAAAGACGGTCGTCGCCAGTATTGCTGCCAGGCCGAAATCTCCACCTCCCAATGAAATATAATAATTGCTGAGCAGCTCCGCTGCCACATCCAGAATTCCAAGGACTGCAAAGAAAAGGAATATCTGGTTGTTCAGATCATCTGCTCTTTTCTGCCCCAGAAAATTCCACAGGATCAGCAGCAATATTACCATTGCCGCAATCAGAAAATCCATATTGTAAACCATGGGTATCCTCCATCCGTTATTCTGTCTTTGAATCGCATGGACAATTAATCCAGCATAGTGGGATACGTTCCCTCTTCTGCCATTTTCACGATTCCCTCAATGCCGCACTGTACCATGCTGTCTACAGCCTGCTCGGTGTAGAATGCCATGTGCTGGGTCATGATGACATTGCGGAACTGATGAAGGTAAAACCAGTTGCGGTTCGCGATGATGTCGCTTCTGCGATCGCAGTGGATGATGCCTTCCTCCCCCTCCGCGGTGTCCATGCCCAGAGCGCCGATCTGCATAGATTCGATTCCTTCAATCAGCGCCTCCGTATCCGTCAGGCCGCCGCGGGCGCAGTTGACCAGAATCACGCCCTTTTTCATTTTTGCAATGCTCTCCTGATTGATTATGTGATGAGTGGATGGAAGCAGCGGCATATGAAGAGTGATGATGTCGCTCTCTTTATACAGGGTGTCCAGATCTGTATACTCTGCCAGTTTTGCCACTTCCGCGTTCTGATAAACATCATACGCCAGAATGCGGCAGCCAAATCCCTGCAAATCCTGAATGACCCGATGGCCAATACGACCGGTTCCCATAACGCCCACCGTCATGGCGCTTAAATTTCTTCCTTCCAGTCCTGCCAGAGAAAAATCATTGACATATCCACGCCAGAAGGCCTGCTTATACTGGCGTAAGCACATCAGCATCATCATGATCGTGAAATCTGCCACGCTGTCCGGCGCGTAATTCGCGTTGCAGACCAGAATCCCAAGCTCCCTTGCGGCTTCCAGATCAATATGGTCACTGCCAATGGTGCGGGTAGAGACGCACTTTACGCCAAGTTTTTTATATTCCGCCAAAAGTTCCCGGTTAATTTTTCCCTGGCCAAGAAACGTAACCCCCTCGCATCCTGCCGCCAGATCTGCATTCTCAAGAGACGGAATCTCGCTGTACTCTTTCACTTCCACGTTATACGCCTTTGCCCAGCGGGCAAACGATGTTTTCTCATCCGGGCGCACTTCAAATGCGGCAATCTTCAAAATAGTCTCCTCCTTCGTTTCAGCCTGTCACCGCCGTTATCTGGAAACGGTGGCTCAATCCTCTGCCCTGATTATATCTGTCACCTGCCCACCCTGTCAATATACAGCAATAAAGCCAGCAGCCCAGAAATTGCAGCACATATGCAGTTTCCAGACCACTGGCTTCATTTTTATGTCATTTTTATTTCATCACAGCTTCAATCGCTGCCTTCAGTCTCACAACCATCTCGTCCACATCTGCCTGCTCGATGACAAGCGGCGGAACAAAGCGGATGATGTTGGCACCGGCGCTGATGAGTACCAGATGCTGCTCTAACAGAGCGTTGGTGATAACCGGGCCGACTGCGGAATTGAACTCCAGGCCCTGGATCAGGCCTTTGCCTCGGTGGGCGATGACGCAGTCATACTCTGCCACCAGCTCTTCCAGTTTCTCATAGAGATAAGCGCCAACCTCTTTGACATGGCCAACGATATTTTTCTCTTTAAATACATCCAGAACTGCGTTGGCTGCCGCGCATACCAGCGGGTTGCCGCCGTAGGTGGTTCCGTGGTCACCCGGTACCATAGCGGTTGCTGCCTTGCCGCAGGCCAGGAACGCGCCGACCGGAGTACCATTGCCAAGAGCCTTTGCAGTAGTCATGACATCCGGCTTCACACCATAGCCCTGCCATGCAAACATCTCGCCGCTACGGCCCATACCGCACTGGATCTCATCTAATATCAGAAGGGCATCATGCTCATCGCAAAGGGCACGCACACCTTTGATAAACTCCTCGGTCGCCGGATAAATGCCGCCCTCACCCTGGATGGTCTCCATGATAACGGCGCAGGTCTTATCGGAGAACAGTGCCTTCACGCTGTCCAGATTATTAAACTCCGCGAATCTGATATTCGGAATCAGCGGAGCGAAGGGCTCCTGGTAGTGGTCATTTCCGGTTACGGAAAGGGCTCCCAGGCTTCTGCCGTGGAAAGAATGCTTCATGGCAATGATCTCGTAATCCGGTGCCATGCCCTTATTGTAGGCATAACGCTTCGCGATCTTTAACGCACCCTCAATGGCCTCGGTACCGCTGTTGGTGAAGAATACCTTGTCCATCTGGGATACGGCCAGAAGCTTCTCACCGGCACTGATGGCCGGCTCATTGTAAAACAGGTTGGAGATGTGAGGAAGCTTGTCCATCTGCTCCTTCACTGCGTTTTTCACTTCGTCACAGCTATATCCCAGTCCCATAACAGCAATGCCTGCGCCAAAATCCAGGTATTCCTGTCCGTCCGTGTCATACAGCTTTACGCCTTCGCCATGGTCAAAAACCACCGAAAAACGGTTGTAAACTTTATATAATGCGTGCTCTGCACGGTCAATGTACTGCTGTTTTTCCATTTGTATTTCTCCTCTTTTCGCAAACCTTATTTTGCTTCCTCATGGAAGTACCGCGCATCGCCATCCTTGTAGATTGCGGTACCGATACCACGGTTAGTAAAGATTTCCAGAAGCAGACAGTGTGCAATACGTCCGTCCAGAATATGTACCCGGGATACGCCGTTCTCGATGGCATCAATGCAGTTCTGCAGCTTCGGCAGCATGCCGCCTCCCAGGCTTCCGCTGTTCACGAAGTTCTGTGCCTCTTTTACGGTCATCTCGGAAATCAAGGAGCTCTTGTCCTCAAAGTCACGGTAAACACCCTCTACATCCGTCAGGAATGCCAGCTTCTCTGCGTTTACGGCACGGGCAATGGCACAGGCCGCATCATCTGCATTGATGTTGTAGCTTGCGTAATGCTCATCAGAACCGATCGGGCAGATGATCGGAAGGAAATCCTTCTCTAACAGATCGTAGATGATCTGCGGGTCTACCTTGGTGATCTCGCCTACAAAGCCAATGTCCTCGCCCTTGGAAAGCTTCTTCTCACAGCGGAGCAGCATACCGTCCTTGCCGCTGATGCCGACTGCTTTCACACCCAGCTCGTTCACCAGCTGTACCAGGCTCTTGTTCACCTTATTCAGAACCATCTCCGCAATCTCCATGGTCGGCTCATCAGTCACACGCAGGCCGTTTACAAAGTGCGGCTCCATGCCTACCTTGTTGACCCAGCGGCTGATTTCCTTGCCGCCGCCGTGCACGATGATCGGCTTGAAGCCAACCAGCTTAAGCAGTACCACATCCTGGATGACCTGGTGTTTTAACTGCTCATCCACCATGGCACTGCCACCGTATTTGACAACAATGATCTTGCGGTTGAAACGCTGGATATAAGGAAGTGCCTCAATGAGGACCTCCGCTTTCTGTAACTCAGTAATCTCGGAATTTTTCATAATCGTCTCCCTCCCCGGACTGCGCAGCCTCAGACGCAGTCCGTACCTTGCTCTGCATGTTTCGCTCCTGTCTGCCAGAATCCGCAGTGCTTAAGATCTATAATCTGCGTTAATCTTTACATAATCAAATGTTAAATCGCAGCCCCATGCGGTTGCGGACGCATTGCCCATCTTCACATCGGCAATGGCGGTTACCTCCGGCTCGGAAAGGATCTTGGTTGCCTGCTCCTCGCTGTAATCCAGTGCCACGCCATCCTTGATGATCTGCATGCTGCCTGCAGCGCTCTCAAAGAACAGGTCTACCTTCTCCGGATCGAACTGTGCTCCGGAGTAACCCATGGCACAGAGGATACGGCCCCAGTTTGCGTCATGTCCGAAGATTGCTGCCTTGGTCAGGCTGGAGGTGATGATGGATTTGGAAAGGGTCACAGCCTGCGCCTTGCTCTCCGCTCTGATAACCTTTACCTCAAACAGAGCGGTACAGCCCTCGCCGTCTCCGGCCATCTTCTTTGCCAGAGTCTCATTGACATAGTTTAATGCCTTGCAGAACTCCTCGTAATCTGCGTTCTTCTCGGTGATCTCAGAGTTGCCAGCCATGCCGTTTGCCAGAACCAGGCAGGTATCGTTGGTGGAGGTATCGCCATCTACGGAAATCATGTTATAGGTATCTTTCACATCCGCGCTCAGAGCCTCCTGCAGAAGCTCCTTGGAAATGGCAATGTCGGTGGTAACAAAGGAAAGCATGGTGCACATATTTGGATGGATCATGCCGGAGCCCTTGCACATGCCGCCTACGGTTACGGTCTTGCCGCCGATTTCAAACTGAACAGCGACCTCTTTCTTTCTGGTATCGGTGGTCATGATGGATTTGGCTGCCTCAGTACCGCTCTCGATGGTGCCGGAAAGCTCCGGGGCCATGGCCGCGATGCCTGCTTTTAACTTATCCATCGGAAGCTGCATGCCGATAACGCCGGTGGATGCCACTAAAACGGCGCTCTCCGGAACCTTCAGTGCCGCGGAAGCTGCCTGGGCGGTTTCTGCGCAGTAGCCCATGCCCTCAGCGCCGGTACATGCGTTTGCGATGCCCGCGTTGATAACAACCGCCTGCGCGTACTCAGATTCCTTTACGATTTTCTGGTCCCACTTGACCGGAGCTGCCTTTACAATGTTGGTGGTAAAGGTACCAGCTGCCTTACATGGTTTCTCGCTGTAGATCATTGCCATGTCTTTTCTGTTTTTGTATTTGATTCCTGCCGCTGTAGATGCGGTCTGAAATCCTGCTGCTGCGGTTACGCCGCCCTCAATTACTGTATACATACTGTCTTCCTCTTATTTAATAAAATTGGTAATGTTCTCTTCGTTCAATACGAAATCATAATAGTTTACATCACTGCGTTCCACCCAGCCGACGTTGTGCCAGAACTCATTGCCGGCCTCGTTGGATTTGAAGGCGATGAGACTCACCTTGTTGATACCCTCCGCCTGAAGCGCTTTCATGGCAAAATGCACCATGCGGTGCCCCACGCCATGCTGCCGGTAATCGGACGCCACGCACACATGGTAGAAGAATCCGGTTCTTCCATCATGTCCGCACAGGATAGCGCCCACAATGCGGCCATTCTGCTCTGCCACCACGCTGGTGGTGGGATTGCGCTTTAAGAACCGCTCCACGCCCTCTCTGGAATCATCGATGGAACGGATTCCAAAGCCCTGAATGCTCATCCAGAGCTCATATACCTTATCATAATCTGCCAGGGTCATCTCCCGGACTAAAATACTCATGGTTCCTGCCATGTGCTGCTTCCTTTCCCGGTCAGAAGCTCAGGCTTTCGCCTCCGGCCCTTTTACTTTCTCTTTCCTATTTACGGGAATACCGGAATCTGTTTGAGTCCTGTATTCTCCGGCAGTCCGAACAGCAGGTTCATGTTCTGCATGGCCTGTCCGGCTGCTCCTTTTACCATATTGTCGATAGCACCCATCATAACAACACGTTTGGTTCGCGGATCCAGCTTAAAGGATACATCCGCAAAGTTGCTGCCCTCTACCCAGCGGGTCTCCGGCGGAAGTCCCGGCTCCAGAACGCGTACAAAGTATTCATTCTGATAATACTTATCGTAGATGGCCTTTACCTCTTCCGTGGTCACATCCTTTACCAGAGATGCGTAAGCAGTTACCAGAATGCCGCGGTTCATCGGAACCAGATGCGGAGTGAAGCTGATGGTCACCGGCTTTCCCGCCGCGTAGGATAACTGCTCCTCGATTTCCGGAGTGTGGCGGTGTCCGGCCACGCCGTAAGCTTTCATGCTCTCGTTGACCTCACAGAACAGGCTCGGAACCTTTGCACTTCTGCCTGCGCCGGAAGTACCGGACTTGGCATCAATGATCATGGTATTCGGATCGATAATGCCTTCCTTTACCAGCGGATAGGTACTTAAGAAGGAACAGGTCGGGTAACAGCCCGGATTCGCGATGAGTCTTGCGCCCTTGATTTTCTCCCGGTTGATCTCCGGAAGTCCGTAAACTGCCTCACCGATGAACTGCGGGGTTGCGTGTTTGATCTTGTACCATTTCTCATAAACATCTACATCTTTAATACGGAAGTCCGCGCTTAAATCGATAATCTTTGTTTTGGATAAGATGTCCTCGGTCACCTGGGATGCGCAGAAGCCCTGCGGCGTTGCGGTGAAGATCACATCCGCGATCTCTGCCAGCTTTGCCATGTCATCATCCTTGCACGGCTCGTTTACAGCATGTGCCGTGTTTCTATATATAGAAGCGAAATCTTCACCCACATAACTTCTGGAACCGTACCATACGATTTCCACATCCTCTCTCTGAAGTAACAAACGTGCCAGCTCCGCTCCAGCGTAGCCGGTCGCACCGATAATTCCAGCCTTGATCATAGCCGTTCCTCCTGCGGTTTATAAATATTCACTTCTGCGGCTTGCTAATAAAAGAAGGTGCCGCAGAGCCGTTTACTGAGTTTCATTATAAGTACTTTTCCATCACAAGAAAATACTTTTTTCCAAATATTCTCAGGGATCCATGTGCAAAATGATGCGCACGGTCCCCCGCGAGTTTTCATAATTATACATCACATATGCATATTATGCAATGTTTTTTTGAAAAATATGCAATTAGTTCTTGCATAATACGAGAAACTGTTGTATATTTATGAAGTCTTACATGACAAGGGAAATTCAAAACATACATTTTTATAGACTACTCAAGGAGGATTTTGAGATGAAAGAGAAAGTTGTTCTTGCATATTCCGGCGGTCTGGATACCACTACAATTATCCCGTGGTTAAAGGAGCATTTCGATTACGATGTTGTCTGCTGCTGCATCGACTGCGGTCAGGGAAATGAGCTGGATGGCTTAGAGGAGAGAGCAAAGCTCTCCGGCGCTTCCAAATTATACATTGAAGATCTGGTAGATGATTTCGCTGAGAACTACATCGTTCCGTGCGTACAGGCAAACGCCACCTATGAAAACAAGTACCTGTTAGGTACCTCCATGGCCCGTCCGGCCATCGCGAAACGCCTCGTTGAGATTGCCAGAAAAGAGGGCGCAGTTGCCATCTGCCACGGCGCTACCGGCAAGGGCAACGACCAGATCCGTTTCGAGCTGGGCATCAAGGCACTGGCTCCGGACATCAAGATCATCGCTCCATGGCGTATGACTGACG
>OGIE01002546.1_pt1 | contig 21990 bp, 22 predicted proteins | sample 1571581 | NCBI WGS metagenome assembly OGIE01 (sample SAMEA2582021, study PRJEB24529) | metagenome | biome: Human gut stool | place: China | collected 2011
GGCGGAAGACATTTACACTGAAGAGATGTATCCGAACGAAGAAGAAGTCGAAGCTCCCACACTCGGCTCCACCGATCCGAAAGCTCCGCGTATCCTCTCTTTCTCGATCGGGAAAGAAAAGGGAGAGATCAATCATGAAAAGGGAACAATCGATATCGAAGTCGATCCAGACATAGACTTCGACAACATCGTCCCTATTTACACAATGGGAAGCAATGCTACCAGCTCGCCTGTATCTGGCAAACGGGCCAGCGGAGAGGATAACTATATTACGGTAAAAGATAAAGCAGGCCGCCAATGCGTATACGAAGTCATTCTCCATATCCGTGGAATGGAAAAGAAAGACCTGGCGGCGGGCGTGAAATGCGGCACATTGAAGATGATAAACACCATGCAAGGGTTTCCCGAAGTAAAATCAACCTACTATTTCGACAACTATGGGAAGCTGTTTGCCATGATAACCGATCTGGGAGCCGGTACGATCTACGATTATGCCGCAGGAAAAGTAACCATTCTCACCGCTGTCGCCTCTATCGAAAAGGTAAAGCGGGTAGTCAACCAGGCGGCAGACCTTCAAATGCCCGACATCAAGGAACCAACGAAGAAAGATGTGGAAAACGCATTGAAGAACGGACTGAAAGACGTAGAATTCGTCTACTTCTCCTACGAGCTTCCCGTTCTGGACGAGAAATTGGAATGCCCGATCATCAGCAATTACGAGGTGATGCCTCCCTCCTTCCTTGTCCGGATGAATGCCCGTAAGGTGGCGAACACCTCCATAGCCGGAAAATCGTGTTTCACACTTGAGATAACCGACCCGGAAAGCGGTATGAAAATGCTGTATTACAGTTGGAAGAACATCAACTTCGGCGGCGGAGTGAAAGATCAGGTGTGGAGCCAAGTTGATAATTTCAAAGAAAGCGTTCCGCCGGGAATCTTCTCGCCTCCCAAAGACTACCGTCCTTATGCGGAATACCAAGCAGAGGTGGATGCCATCGCCGAAGCGGCAGGCAAAAAGCTGCAAAAGAAAGCAGAGCCGCTGATGAACGCACCGGAATTCCAGGCTATCAAACAGTTTCTCGATGAATACGAAAAAGAGTTGAAAGCAACCGATATAAATAAATAAACTTCTAAAACTTACAGAGATGAAAACAATTATGAACATACTGCTCTGCCTGGCGATAGCAGCCGGCATGGTATCCTGCGGGATGGGTGAAAACAAGAAGGAAGAGGGAAAACTTACCCGTAAAGAGAAAAAGGAAGTGAAGAAGGCGCTCGACGACCTGTCCGATAAGGTAGAGATCAAAGGCGACAAAGTGATCCGGACAACAAAAGGTTTAGGTGCGACCTCCATCACGACTTACCACTTTACCGGCGACAAATGTACCCGCCTTGTGATCGAGACCAAATTTCCCAGCAAAAAAACGGCTGAAGAACTTCATGCAGGATTAAAAGAATCGGGCAGTTTATTCGAGAATGTAAAGATGGAGGGAAACACCGTCACTTACGAACAGAGCGGCGATATGGTGGAATTCTACAGCGAATACACCAAGAAAAGCCTCCGCGACAAGCTGCAAAAAGAAATAGACGAATCCAAAGAATTTATGGAGAGTATCAAGGATAAACTTAAAAAACGGACGGATATAAAAAAAATAATCATATTACTCATAACAGTCCTGATCGCCTTCTTTGCCGCCCCGCAAGCCGAGGCACAGTTCATCAAGAATCTCGGCAAGAAAGCGGTTGAACGGGCCAAGGAACGTTCAAAACGAAAAGTGGAGGACAAGGTGAACGAGAAGGTGGACAAAACCGTCGACAAAGTGTTCGATACCGGAGAGGATATCATCACCGGAAAGGAAGAGGAAGAAACAGAGGAAACCGTAAAAGAGAAATCCAAGAAAGAGGCCTCGCCGGCTTCCTCCTCCACCCCGAAAGCAAAGACAGAGGAGGCGCCGCAGACAGGCAAAGATGCCGAAATGGCTTATGCCAAGAGTGATTTCGTGCCGGGAGATGAGATTATCTTCGAGGATAATCTGGCTGGAGAACAATTAGGAGAGTTTCCGAGTCAATGGGATTTACTGTCCGGAAATGCAGAAGTTGTCAAAATTGATGGAGTTGACTGCATTAACTTTGTCGAAGGGCGTACTGTGATATGTCCCTTAATGAAAGACATGAAGAAATATCTACCGGACATCTTTACTCTAGAATTGGATTATTACATAAATGACCGAAGCGAAGACAGTAAAGAAAATAAAGTAGCCCAAATCTTCTGGCTTCACTTCTATGACGAGAATAATAACCGAGTGGGGGAATTTGAATTTGGATGGGGCGATACCAGCTGGAATTATCAGGCTCCAGGGGCAGATTCGGGAAGAAATGGAAATGCAAATGTTACATATAAACCACATTCATGGAACAGGCTTTCTGTTTCCTTTAACAAAAGAGCATTTAAGTTCTATATTAACGGAATCCGTATGGCCAATATACCCAATATGGTTGCTCCAGTACGCTTTACGATAGAAAATCGTACTAGCGAACGGGCTGATACGCATAGGGATTTAATAACCAACGCGCGCATCGCCAAAGGCGCCGTCCCACTCTACGACCGGATGATGACCGACGGCAAGTTCATCACCTACGGCATCACCTTCGACGTGGGCAAGAGCACGATCAAGCCGGAATCGATGGGCGAGATCAACCGCATCGTACAATTGATGACCGAGAACCCCGACCTGAAATTCTCCGTCGAAGGCCATACCGACAGCACCGGCAATGCCGCTTCGAACCAGACACTCAGCGAAGCCCGCTCGAAAGCCATCGTTGACAAGCTGGTGGAAATGGGTATCGCAGCCGACCGCCTCGCTGCCTCGGGTAAAGGACAAACATCCCCTATCGCCGACAACGGAACAGACGAAGGACGGGCCAAAAACCGACGGGTGGAGTTCGTGAAGCAGTGAGTACCACGATCTCTGACGAAGTCAATTCGTGAAGTAATAACATTAAAAAAAGAAATCATTATGAGAACTTCTATATTATATCTTATAGCCATCCTTCTTTCCGGGTTTTCCGCTTTCGCCGGCGACAAACTGCCGTCGCCCGAAAGTACGCAGCAAAAATCCAAAGCGGCCATGCTCGACTTTACCATGCCCGAAAACTTCACGTTCGAGTACTCTTTTTTTGAAACGACACGCGTCGTGGAGTGCAAAATGATCAAAGACGGCAACAACATCCAACTTGATATGGACTGGGTAGAGAACAATGAGAAACAGGCAAGAAGGATCCTGTTCAAATATACCGGAACAGTCTGGGAAGTCTGGCTGAATGACGACCCCAACAAGTCGAAAACCTTGACAAATACAAAGGCGACCTTCAAGGACCTGTTCACCGCACTCGGCAGTCAGGCGCATACACAATACACCGTCATGCTCGTGTTGGAGTCGCGTGGAGGTAAGCCGCACAAAGCGGGTACCGGTGAATTCAATGGCATTCCCTGCGATACCTACTCGGGCCAAAAGGACGGCTCGCCCAATCTTTATGCCGCCCCCGGCACCACGTTCTGTTTGACAATGGGCCGTTGGGGAGAGCATCCCGAAACCGGCAAGAAAGTTTGGGTCAGCGAAGTGCAGCCCAAATCCTTTTCGACGGGCGGCGCCGAGCTGAGCGGATACACGTTCACTCAAGAATAAGAATATAACGATACGCAATGTATAACCGGCGGCCCCGTGCCGCCACAAAACAACAGTTCCCATGTCATTACTGGATGGATTAGTGAAAGGTATCTCCGGCATCTTACCGCAAGACGACCCGGACGTAAAGATTTTGAATGCGCAGACCGAGTTGAAAGAGCTCGCCGACAAGGAAGAGAAAACGTTCGGCCGTTTCGGTCGCCAAGTATATGAAACCGACGGAGGTGAAAACTACCCGGAAATAAAAGCCGAACTCGACCGGCTCGCCATCTGCCGCCGCGAAACCGAAGAACGTCTGCAGGCCGCCCGCGACGAAAAAACAGCACTCGAATGCGCCGCTGCCGAAGAACAGACACGAAGTTGCCCCAACTGCGGCAACGTCAACCCCGAAGGTACCAACTTCTGTAGTGCTTGCGGCACAAAACTCGTTGTGCCGACGCCCCCGGCCGCCAAACGGTTCTGCTCAAACTGCGGAAATGAGATCGCTGCCGGTTATCATTTCTGCAGCGCTTGCGGCACAAAAACGGACTGAAGAAAACCTCAAAAGACGTTTTTGAACCCGGCAGAGTTTCCCGCACCCTTCAAAAACGACTTTTGAGCCTTTCGGAGCCCCCGGAACCCTTCAAAAAACATTTTTGGACACGGCGGAGTTTTCCGGACCCCTCAAAAATGATTTTTGGACTTTTCGGAACTTTCCGAAGTATCTCTAAAGTATTTATTTATAAAAAAATAATCCATGAAAGCAATCAAACTCAAATTCGATCTCACCCGCGCCCGCAACGCCGAGCACTATCAGTTCCATAGCGATATGCTCGGTATCCTTACCCCTGCGTTCTGTGCGGCAAGGGAGTTGACCGAGTTGCGAATCGACTATCAGTCGCTCTTCGACATCGAAAACGACTGCTACCTTCGCAACCGCAACTATCAGGATACTCCCGAAGTGGAAGCCGCCGACAAAAAGCGCGATGACCTTTTCATCTTCTGTTCGCAAACAATCTCGACAGGCATATACAGCCCGGTTACCGACTACCAGACTGCAGCCAAACGTCTCTATTTTCTGCTGAAGCCTTATATCAATGCTCCCCGTCTGAGTTACACCGCCAACACGGCGGCCGTCGCCGACTTCGTGCAGAAAATGAAAGAAGAAGCCAACGCTGCGGATATTGCGACCCTGGGATTGACCGACGCTATCGATGCGCTCGAAACAGCCAACAACCGGTTCAACGCTCTCTATACCGGACGCTCTGCGGAATTGCTTTCGCGTGCCACGTCCGATACGATGAAAAGCATCCGTCCCCGCGTCGACACGGCATACCAGACAACGGCCGAAGCCATCAACGCTCTGTATCTGGTAAACGAATTGACAACGAAAAACAGCAGTACAAGGCAGGAACTCGAAACGGTTATCGACCGGATGAATGCAATCACCATCCAGTTGCAAACCGTTCTCTCACGTGCAGGTATCGGAGCCAAGCCGACTTTTAAACCGGATGGCAGCACCCCAACGACACCCGCTCCCGACGAAGGTGAAGATGATCGCCCGGTAATCGAATAAATGACTAAAAACAATAATAAAAGGAGACATTATGGCATTTTGTATTTTTTGCGGGACGCAAGTTCCCGATGACAGCAAATTCTGTACCTCATGCGGAACATCAATGGGGCCAAAGGTGCCGGCAGCACCAACCGTACCACCGGCGCAGCAGCCTGTTCCGCCACCCGTACAACAGCCCATGCAACAGCCGCCACCCGCATACGGCGCTGCGCAGGGACAGCCTTACATGGCAGTTGCCGACCCGAACGTCCCGCTTCCCCCCGGAAGTAAATACGAGCCGGTCACAACCGGCGGATTTATCGGTATCATGCTTCTGATGCTGATCCCCATCGTCAACCTGATCCTACTCCTGATATGGGCCTGCGGCGGTTGCCGGAAAGTGAACCAGACGAACTTAGCCCGTGCCATGCTGCTCATGATGCTGATCGGGCTTGTCCTCTCCGTCCTGATAAGCTTCCTCTTCAAATCCGTAATAGGAGATGTATTCGGAAGCTTTATGCAGGAAGTAAACGAACTGAAACAGATTATCCCGACTGAGGGAATAGAATAAACAATTAAATGATAGGAGGAAACAATTATGGCATTCTGTGGAAAATGTGGACAACAAGTAAATGAAGGGATTAAGTTTTGCCCCTCATGCGGAGCCCCGATGAACGCGGCTCAGGAACCGGTATTCAACAAGCTGAACGACACGGTGGACGATACCGGGCAATTCACCCCTCAGGAAATCGAGGAAGGCAAAGTAATGTCTATCCTGGCCTATCTGGGTATCCTGGTACTCGTGCCGATTCTGGCCGGTAAAGAGTCGAAGTACATACGTTTCCATGCCAATCAGGGTTTGATACTCTGCCTGGTATGGATTGCCTGGGTTATTATCGACGGGGTGTTGAATGCGGTGCTGCGCGCTATCCTGTGGCGCGGACTGTCGATGTGGGATCTGTACTACACGACTTCCTGGATTTTAGACCTGGTTTATCTCGTGATCGGTGTGCTGGCTATCATTGGTATCATCAATGTGATCAACGGGCGGGCAAAGGAGTTGCCGTTTGTCGGCAAATACCGTATTCTGAAATAGTATTTAACAAATCGAACATGTTATGACTGCAAAAGATATTTTCTTCAAAACACTTTCGTTCGGTTGGGTGAAACTGGCGCTCGGCCTGATTAATATTGTGTTCGCCATCCTGCTGTTCGCCCTTCTGATGGGACTTGCACTCCTGTTCGAAAGCGAAGGCGCAGGGGCGATTATGTTCATCATCTGGCTTGTACTGGTCGGCATCGTTAATTTTATCATCAACCATTACTTCGGTTACCTGATCAAAGCCGGTCATGTAGCAGTGATCACGCAAGCCTGCCGTACCGGGACTATTCCCGAAAACCCGGTCGGTGCCGGGATTGCCATGGTGAAGGAGCATTTCGCGACCTCCAATGTTTACTTTGCGTTGGACAAACTTGTGGCCGGTGCCGTCAAGCAATTGCAAAACACGTTCGGACGCTTGGGCGGCGGATTGATAGGAAGTCTGCCAGGCGGGAACGGGGTGATGAGCTTGATCAAAATGTTTCTCAATATCTCCCTCGGCTATATCGACGAATGCTGCCTGGGCTATACCTTCTATCGTCCCAATCAGAATCCTTATAAAAGTGCAGCCGACGGTGTAGTGATCTACGCCCAGAACTGGAAAGTCCTGTTGAAAGATGCGGCAAAGACGACGGGGATCGTGATCCTTTCGTTTGCAGTCGTAACAGTAGTATCATTCCTTCTTTTAGGTGGATTATTCAGCCTGATCGGGTGGAACGGATTTACAGCGTTCGTGATCTCGCTGCTGCTGGCCTATACCGTAAAGTACGCCTTTATCGACAGCTGGATACTGGTAAAGATGATGTGCAGTTATATGCAGGTGGCTCCCACGACCATAATTACTTTCGACCTATACGGAAAGTTAAGCGGACTTTCCGGTAAGTTCAAAGAACTGTTCAAACGCAGTAGTGAAGAAGAACCTAAAACAGCTGCTAACACGGTACAACCGACAGTGGAAGCCTCCGTCGTTCCGATCGTGGAAGCCAATGTGGATAACCAGCCCCGTTTTTGCCCCTCGTGCGGCGTTCCGCTAACGTTGGGTATGTCGTTCTGTGGAAATTGTGGGGGACGGATAGGATAAGAATGTATAAAAAAGAAATTCAATTGACGCAAGTTCCCTGCCTCTTCTCGGTGTACATCTATGCCGACAACGAGCGTTTCGGCAGGTATCTGGACGAGTATCCGATCGATAACCTTATCCGCAATAGTGATGCTGGGCCTTGTAAGCAACAATATCCAAATTCTCGGCTTCGAGGGCGGTAATGGGATTATGATAACGGCCTGCCGAATAAATTAAAGTAATACAAATCCTTTTTCCCCGGATTGTTAGGACAATCCGGGGTTATTTTTGAATGAAAACAAAACAGATACAAACAAAAAACTCTCCTTTATCACTCCGGATGAAAATTATTGTCGGGTATATACTGCTACTTGCTTTATTGGGGATCATTGTTTTTCTGGTGTGGCTGGAGCACCGGAAAATGGATGCGTTGAATAACGGGGAATTGCTTATCAACCAAAAAAGGGAAGCCATGAACCGTACTTTTGAAAAGCTACTCGATTTCTCTTTTTCCGATGATTTCCTGCTGCTCCAGGACAACGAGAAATTCAACGAATACCGTATGAAGCGTGAAGTGGCTACGGATGCTTTGAACGAATTGAAACAATATTACCCTTCTGGCATCCAACGTTCACAAATAGACAAGGTACCCTCGCTGTTGCTGGAAAAGGAAACGCTGTTGCTTGGAGTGATGGACGCCCTTTCCGACTTCTCACGGTTTGACAGCCTGCTCCAACGGAAAATACCTGTTATCGCCTCGCAGGTGCAAATGCTGCCGCAGCCGGACGCAAGCGTGACGGCGGAGAAAAAGCGAGGTGCCTTTTTCGGGCTGTTCAAAAGGAAAGAAGAAAAATCCGCTTATGCACGCTGGAGGGAGAAAACGAGACAACCGTCCATTTCACGGCAGACAACAGGGAAACTGTATTCTCTGCAAAAAGAGATGCACGTACAATATACAGACTACCGGAACAAACTGGAAGCCTATTCCGACAGTCTGCAACGACGTAACACGGAACTGAACTCGCAGATAAGCGGGCTTATCCGTGAATTTGAACAGACGGCGGTCATGCAAGCTGAAAAAGAGACACAAAAGATAACCGCTTTAAGAGAACAATCTTTCCGAATCATCCTCTTTATAGCCGTTGCCGCCATCCTGCTGATCGTGGTGTTCTACCTTTTCATTCACCATGACATCAAGGAGAGGCTGGAATACCGTATGAGGCTGGAAGCCTCCGACCGCCGCAACCGTGAGCTGCTGGCGGCACGTCGGAACCTTATACTGACAGTGAGCCATGACCTGCGTGCGCCACTCGCCATTATCGGCGAATACGCCGAACTGATGCAGGACGAAAAAAGCATGGAACGGAGCAAAGGATATGCGGCCAATATCCTGCGTTCCTCCCGCCATGTCATCGGGCTGGCAAACAACCTGCTGTATTATTATAGGCTGGAGGTGGGAAAAGAACGGCCGGAAAAAGAAATTTTCCATCCGGGACGGACGGTTGAAGATGCCGCCCGCTCGTTCCTGCCGGCGGCTGAAAAGAAAGGGTTAAGATTGACAACGGAAGTGACGAGCTCTGACGTGCTTGTAGAGGGGGATTCCGCATGCCTGATACAAATACTCAATAATCTGTTGTCGAACGCCGTGAAGTTCACCCGTAGCGGATATATCCATGCTAGTGCACGATACAATGACGGGAGGCTGTGCCTTTTTGTAAAAGACACCGGCATAGGAATTTATATGGAAAAGCAGGAACGGATATTCACCGCTTTCGAACGGGGCGAGGCACCGGGTGCGGAACAAGGCTTCGGACTGGGGCTAGCTATAACCCATAAACTGGTGATGCTGCTGGGCGGGACTATCCGTGTGGAAAGCACGCCGGGACATGGCAGCACGTTTGAAGTATGCCTGCCCATGCGTGAGGCGGACGGAAGACCGGAGGCGGCAAGGATACTCCCGGGGCACGGCGGCCTTTCGGGCATGAGAGTATTGGCAATAGATGACGACCGAATACAACTGGACATAGTCCGAAAAATATATGCACGCTACGAGGTGAAGTGCGACTGCTGCCTAAATCTCGACGAACTGGTTGCCGCCCTGCGCCGCAACCGTTACGACCTTGTGCTGACGGATATGCGGATGCCCGAAATGGATGGGCATGGCGTGCTGGCCCTGCTGAGGGGTAGCAATATAGGACAGACGAAGACGCTGCCCGTACTGGCCGTAACCGCACAAGCGGATGAAAAGACGGAGTATTTCAGGAAGGTCGGTTTTGCAGGCTGCCTGCACAAACCTTTCTCGCCAGAAGAATTGGTGTCGATCACTACATGCATAGACCGACCGGACTTTACGGCAATCATGGAGGGAGAGGAAGACACAGGGGAACTGCTGGATATGTTCATCGAGGATATGGAAAGGGAACTCTCCGAGATGAAGGTGGCTCTGGAGATGGAAGATTACAGGCGGTTGGGGCATATCATACACAAGGCCGCCCCGTTGTGGGACATGATACGCATCAATGTCCCCTTGTGTGAGCTGGAGAAGATGGCTTCGCTTCCTCCCGAAAAATGGGGCAAGGAGTCGGGTGGGCGAATTGAAAGACTTATGGAAGCGGTGGAGCAGGCCGTGAGGAAAGCGAAAACATTAAAGGAAGAACCGGATGAAAACCGTATTGGTAGTAGAGGATGACCGGATATACGCACGTACCATCGCCAACTGGCTGGTAAAAAACGGCATGAATGCCCATTACGTGCTCTCGGTAAATGCAGCAAAGGAGTTTTTTAGCGGAAATAGGGTGGATTTGGTCTTGTCGGACTTTCGTCTGGGCGAGAGTAACGGTGTAGAACTGTTGGAATGGATGATGGCGCAGGGCTATCGTATGCCTTTCCTTATCATGACGGGGTACGGAGACATACCCGGTGCAGTGGAAGCCGTGAAGAAAGGGGCCGACAATTATCTTCCCAAACCCGTGCAGACAGAGAAGGTGCTCGGTATCATCCGTGAACTGCTGGGCCGCAGGGAGAAAAGAGCAAGAGCGGAGCAGGCTTTTTACATTTGCAAGAGTCCGCCGTCGGTAAAACTTCAGGAGCTTGTGCGTGTAGTGGCTCCCGCCGATAGTATGTCCGTACTGATACGTGGCGCATCGGGTACGGGTAAGGAATGGGTGGCACGGCAGATACACGCACTCGGCAGACGTTCGGATGCTCCTTTTGTAGCAGTGGATTGTGGGGCACTGTCACGGGAACTAGCTGCATCGGAACTGTTCGGACATAAAAAAGGAGCTTTTACGGGAGCGACTGAAGACAAAACAGGCATGTTTGCCGTTGCCAGTCATGGAACATTGTTTCTGGATGAGATAGGTAATCTGAACATGGAAACGCAGGTGTTGCTATTACGTGCTTTGCAGGAGAAACATTACAGGCCCGTCGGCGGAAAAGAAGAAATGCAGGCGGACATACGGCTGCTGACAGCCACCAATGAGGATTTGGAACGGGCGATAAGCGAAGGGCGGTTCAGGGAAGACCTGTTCCATAGGTTGAACGAGTTTCCGCTTCATGTTCCGTTGCTGAGGGATTGCGAAGAGGATATTATCCCGCTGGCTGAGTTCTTTCTTTCCTTCGCGAATGAAGACTTGGAAAAGGAGATAAAGGAATTTGACCGGGACGTGAAGAAGGCTTTTAAGGCTTATTCATGGCCGGGCAATATTCGTGAACTGAAAAGCGTGGTGAGGCGTGCCTGTGTATTGACACATGATGACTGGATTACCCTCAAAGACATCAACCTTCCAGTGGACGTAAAACCATCGGACGACTACAAGCTCGATATGGAACGCACGGAATTGGAAGCAATAGTGAAAGCGTTGGAAACTACGGGTAATGACCGGAAAGCAGCCGCACGGTTACTGGGCATATCCCGAAGTACGCTTTATCTAAAACTGAAGAAGTACGGCTTAAACTGAATGTGTCCACATTTCTGAACACATTGTGTCTGATGGGGATAATAAACACAGACACACAGATGAAGAGTAGTGTTGTAATATCCATATTCTCAAGAAATTAACTAATAAGCATCTCTATGGCATATCACTTGCCCTTTATGGTTATGATAAGTGACGGTAAAAACCGGAAACAGTTTTAAACTTTAAATTTCAATGCCATGAGAATGCTGACAAATACGCTGCTATTCAATATGTTCACCTCTTACATAACAGGCTCTGAACTTGTACCGGAAAAATTACCTGCCGCCTATGACGACTTCGCAAACCTACTTGCCGGATTGCCGCAAGAGGAGGATAGAATGTGGCAGTTAAGACGGTTGAACTATACAAGAATAGAACTTTCTTTTATCCAACAGACCTGCAACGGTATGAAGGAAGGGCTGCATATACTATATGATGTTTTTATCAGCAAAACCCTTTTATTATTGGAAGCGGAGATAGAAATGGCGAAAGATTATTTCCGCATCCATGCAAGCGACGCTGGTCTGAAAATGGAAATTTACCGGCAGGACAATAAACGGAAATCTACACTTCGCTGGAACGGTACGGATAACGACCTGATAGAATTGGTAGCCGCATTGATGGCCGCTGGAGCTGTGGATTGTGCAAAAGGTAAGAAACTTACCATTGTAGATGTTATCAGAGTATTTGAGGATGCTTTTAATCTGAAAATAAATGCCTTATACACCAAACGGGGAAAGATATTTGACCGTTGTACGGACACTACCCCCTTTATCGACTCCCTGCGCAAAAGCTATAACCAAATGCTGGACAAGCGACTGGCGTAAGAAAATGTTGCACGCCAGCAGCCGCCAACGGGCGACTTGCATGTATGCAGTGTTGCGGAATGTCGTTTAAAGCGTTTTCTTTGCGGCCATGAATCCATGTAAATAAATCAAGTTATGGGACTACTGAAAGATTGGGCGGTCCGCTGGTTATCCGGCCTGCCGGGACGTGGGACGACAGAACAGGCGGGTGTGTCCGTCACAGTGGACGATGAAAAGAAACGGATGTATGCTGCGGCAACGGACGAAGGGGTGTTGTTCTTCTCGGACACTCCGAAGGGGATGAAGGCACGCAACACCTACCTACAATATCTGGCGGACGGCTTCTTCCACATGACCAAAGGGGCGGAAACGCTGAAACTGTACGAGATTGAAATTCCCATGCGTCCAATGGCGGAACTGGCGGACAACTGTATCGACAAGTTATCGAAAGCGGATTTGCGCAGTGACCATGCGCAACTGAAGAAGTCGGTGTGCAGTTTCACTCCCGACAAGATGGCGGGGAAAGAGATGCTGGTAGGCGCCGTATGCACAGGCAAGTATGACCTCCGGCCCGACTATAACAACTTTGACCGGTTGACAAAGGACTTCAATCTGGGTATCTCTCCCCGCAATTATGATGTGGCGTCACTGCTGTATATCTCGGAAAACGGCTATGCGGGCCATGTGGCGGCAGATTATTTCCATCCATTCAGTTATGAGTATGAGTTCAGGGAACTGGCGGAAAAGCTGGGAGACTGCATCAAGGCGAGACGGGAAGCGCCGCTCTCGGCACATGACTTCGGCTATACGGCTTTGCAGACGGGTGCGAAGGCGATGGCACATGACATTCTGCAAGCTGAATTTCATATCACGGACGGGCAGTTCAGGCTGGGCGGACGGATAAACCGGATCACTGAAAAAGTGGAGACACCGGAACTGACGCCGCACAGCCACTTGGAAGAAAACCTGCCGGACGGGGAGCCGGAAAAAGAGGAGCGCAAAGGCAGACGGACCGTCAAACATGTGCCTCCGGTCACTCCACCGAAGAAAGAAAAGAAACAACTAATCATATAGATATATTTATGGAAAAGAAGATGAATGCAGACGGAATGGAAAGCGGCAGTCTGTATATGACACTGGATGCTTTCTACCGGCCCGTATATCTGAGTATGCGGGGACAGGGCGAAGAGGGTTTCGCCCGCTATATCAGCAACAATGTGGGGTTTCATGCCGCAGGCAGGGAGTTTATTCCCGACCATTGAATGTTTCGTTTCGACTTCAGGGACAAATCCCTGATTCCTCCCATACTCGGAACAGACAATGCGGATTACCTTGAACGGTTGTGTCCGGTACTGAAACGGGAGAAGGTTCACCCGTCGGGGGTGGTAAGGCTGCGGGACGCGGCTTTTTGTGAGGAAAGGGGTATCGTTCAACTGTCTGCATCGGCAGCGCATACGGCTCTGATGGAGAATGAGGATTACATACGGCTGGGACACCGGTTCGGAATGGATGGCGACGTGATAAGGAACGGACTGGCGGTGTTTCCTACATGTACGGCGGTGGAATACGGACAGAAGGTATTGCTGTTGGGAAAAAGTGATAAAGGGGACAAGGTTCTGGAAGAGTTTCTGAACGATTTGACCGGGCACTTTTTCGACGGAAAACGAAAACCGGAGGAATTGAGATTTCATGAAGTGGCCCCGTTGGATGCGAAGTACCGGATGGAGATCGGGGACTGCAAGACCGCTTCACCGGATATATTGCGATACGGGATTTGCACGAAACGCTGCGACATGGCACCGACACTGAGAAACTTCAACCGGCTTAGAAACCTGCAACTGATGCGTGCGCCATTGACAAAGGAGCAGGAACGGATTGTTTCACTGCTGGTGACACGACCGGATAATGTGCGGTTCCCGGACGTGGAAATGAAGACGAGGATACCGTTTAAAAAGAAAGGACAGAGTATAAATATTTAATTTTTTGGATAGATGGAAAAGGAAAATACGAATGGCGGCAGCGTTTATGTTGCAGTGGACAAACATTTCAATCCGGTGCATATCAGCATGAAGGGTACGGGGGAAGAAGGCTTTCAGGAGTTCATTCAGGAAGATGTGGAAAAGGCATTGAAATGCGAGGAAATACCGGCTATGGGCCTGATGTATTATAATGTGCCCGATATGAGTATTGTGCCGCCCTTGCAGGAAGGGGACAATGAGGATTATCTGCAAAGGCTGGAAAAGGCGATGGACGAGCATGGGATAGAGTTGCAGAGATACCAGCGGTTGTCGGAAGTGGTGTATTGTCTGTGAAATGAGATAGACCCGTTTTCGAGGGATGAGACTTATACCCGCCTGCTCACGCCGAAAATATGGTCGGAAATAAAGGCATCACCCGTGGCGGTGGCGGATATGCTGGATGACTTGAAGCATGGGAACAAGTTTTATACGGGTGTTGAAACGGACAAGGGGGTGTTGCTTTTCAGCCGGAACTATGAAGGGAACCATCAATACGGGGCTTTTATGGAAGCGAATATCGAGAGGCGTTTCTTTGAACCGGATTTTGAAGGCAAGCCGCTGACGGTATATGAGCTTCGGGGGTGGCCTTCGCTGATGGCAGGAAAGATAAACCGCTGTTATGATGATTATGACAGTTTGTTGCCCGTGGAGAAGATTCCGGCAGATGCTTATCTGGATAAAACGGTTCTTAAAAGCGTTACGGATAAAGAGGTATATGACCTTTCGCCCACATGAGAAAATTATGCCCGGCTGACGGATAATGAAAAGGGACTCGGATTAGCCCGGAGTGTGGATAATTACGATCGGATGACATTGTTGTATATTATGGACAAGGGTTATCCCAGAGACGGGTTGATGGATGAGTACCCGGACAATTTCAGCTTCCATGAGAAGTTTGAGAGGATTGAAAACAAGCTGCTGGGTAGGGATAGATGGGACGTTTATGATGAGATACAGGAGAAGGCGAAGAAGCTGGCGGGAAGTTTGCTGAAGGATCATTTTCCCAATATGCGGCAGGTGGAAAAGGAAATGCCGAAAAAGAGTAAAGGCAGAAAGATGTAGGATAACAAAAAAACAGATGAAAAGAGGTGAAGGCCCGTTGCTGTACATATACAGGTAATGGGTCTTTTAATTTAGACTATATACGTCTTTATAAATAATATGTTTGGTCTTTCTTAAAGACTATTTTTTTACCGCTTTTAGTTAATTTCCGTTTCAAATTATTATCTTTAACGCCATTAACAGAATTGATTTTTCGGATTTAAAAAATTATAGATATGGAATATAATACTCAAATAGAACCTTTGATAAATGATTTGAAAACTTTTCATATAAGAGAATATCTGAAAAGTTCCACATTTAAACGTTTCTTGGTAAAGACTAAGTTAGATAATCTATGGAAACAATGCTATGACTATAGCAGAAGTGAAAATAATGTTTTTGCATTTGGTATGGATATGGAAGGGTGGTATTGTGAAGATGCATTCTTTTGCATGCTAAATCAATGCTTCAACCAAAATAAAGAACTCTTGTATGTACTTGTTTTAGATATTCTGGCATCCCTTAAGCAATATAATAAAGAGGAAATTGATTTATCTGGGATAATTGAGGATTTAGATATTTTGTCTTGCCCACAAAATATTCTTGATGCATTATATAAGTTAGGAGAAGATTACGGAACATCAGAGCAAGTACCTGTTCAGCAGGATAAAAACACTTTATCTTCTCATGCCGATAAAAAAACAAAATCTAAAATTTTTATCAGTCACTCTGCTAACGATGGACCCTATGTGGAAAAGTTTGTTAGTTTACTTGAACATATAGGGCTTCAGAAAAATCATATTTTTTGCAGTTCTGTACCGGAGTATGGTATTCCATTAGGGCAAGACATCTATGAGTATCTGAGAAATGAATTTCAAGAATATAACCTATATGTTATTTTTATTTTATCGGAAAACTATTATAGAAGTGCCGCCTGTCTTAATGAAATGGGAGCGGCATGGATATTGCAATCTGATTATCAGGCGCTATTGTTGCCCGGTTTTGACTTTAAGTATATAAAAGGAGCCATTAATCCGGGGAAAATCAGTTTTAACTTAGATAATAGAAAAGAACGTCGTTCTCGAATAAACCAATTGAAAGATAGCATTCTTGATTATTTGCAAATATCATTGCCTGATTCAGATATGTGGGAGCGACATCGAGAGAACTTCTTTGAAGAAATTGATTCACTAAAATCTTAATCTGCTCCAAAGGCTTATATTGCAAAATATGTGTCTTTATCAAGACAACATACGCCAATGGCCGCCTCCGTTTTTTTATGCTTGGTGAAACTGACGAATATGCTTTACTTTGCTTTAAAAAAGACTCGGAATTTATAAACTTAAAAATGATTTTAGTATGGAACTGACGATTATTGAAACAAGCGCGTATCAGGAATTGAGAAAGCTGGTCAGTACGCTGGCCGTGCAAATGGGTGACTTTCAGAAAAGTATTGCTCCGCCCGCACCAGACAAATGAATGGATGCGCAAGACGTGTGTCTCGCTCTGGGCATATCGAAAAGATGCCTGCAAAACTATCGGAACAACGGGATTATCCCTTACTCGAATGTCGGAGGGAAATTCTTTTACCGGGAAGTGGATATTCAGGAGATTCTGGAAAGCGGATCAATCAGAAGAAAATAAGTGTATGGCGGAGATTATCACAAGGGATTCGGAAGAGTTCAAGAAACTGACCGGATGGATTAAGAGAACGGGAAAAGCGGTGGAGGATGCGACGGCACGGATACGCCCGACGATTGCCGACGAACATTACCTGACTGGAGAAGACGTATGCGTCATGCTACATATTTCACGGCGCACGCTGCAAACATTAAGGGATGAAAAGGTGGTGCCTTATACTACCATCGGCGGGAAACTGCTTTATCCGGAGAGCGGACTGTATGAAGTGCTGAAAAAGAATTATAGGGATTTTAGGCGGTTCAGGAAATAAGAAAGGAAAAGAAAAGAAAAGAAAAGAAACGTCTCTTCCGGCCTGCAGGCCGGAAGAGACGTTTCTTTCATGTCATGTTATATGGCAAGTTTGTAGACATGGCCTATCTTCTCGCATATCTTGTCTGTATCTTCGCCCACTTTCGGATTGATAAGTTCGGCATATATCTGTGTGGAAAGGATGGATTTGTGTCCCAACACTTTCTGAAGAGTTTCCAGCGGCATCCCTTTGAGGATAGCCAGAACGGCGAATGTGTGTCGTCCGATATGTGGGGTGACTTCGGTATGGCAATCGCACTTTTTACCGATAATTCTGAGGCTGAGAAACATCGTGTTGTATTCGCCTACCGGGAAAACGCAATCGGGGGAATCTTTCTTTTCATCCGCATCTCTGTACTTTTCAATCAGTTCGATGGCTATGGGCAATAATTTTACGACATAGGCTACTCCGGTTTTTATACGGTTGCCCATCAGCCATGTGCCTCCGTCGGAATCGGTATGGATATTGTCATAAGTAATGGCCCTGAGGTCTGCGTAGGCAAGTCCGGTGAAACACATGAAGAGAAACATATCGCGCATGGCACGCTGGCGCTTGTATTTCAGTTCCACATGAATGAGTCTCTGCAATTCTTCTTCGGTAAGGAATGACCGTCTTTTGTATTCGGGCAGGCACTCGAATGAAACAAAAGGATGGACTCTCAACCAGCCTTTTTCCTGTGCGATATACATCAGCCATTTCAAAGTGTTTACACGATTGAAGGCTGTGGAACTGGCACTTCCGTTGGTGCCGATCATCCATGTGTAATAATCTTCGATAAACGATTTTTCAAGTTCGTCTATGACAATATCTTCTATATTCTTCACGCTCTTCATGAACAGCAACAGACTTTTGTAATCGGCAACCAGTCCGCGATAGGTACTCTCCGCCTTTCCTTTTCCTATCTTTTCCTTGTAGGATTCAAGCTGTTCTCTGAACAGGCCCATCAGAGTGTGGTAATCATCTCCGAAACCGACATAGCGGTTATAGACTTTCTTGGCGGTGACAAAACTATCATGGTCGCAAATGTACTGATAGTGCTTTGTAATTTGTGCCTTGATGTTGTCAAGCTCCTGATTCAACGTACGGGCTTCTTCGGATTTGCCTTTTGCCCGGTTGGCCTTCACGTCCCACAAAGGAAGGGACACTTCTCTCTTGCAACTGAAACCGGCTTGGGTTCCATTGATGGTGATACGGCCCATAATCGGTGCCTTACCATTTTTTACTGACTGGTTTTTGATGTAAAATAACACCTTGAATGTACTTCTCATAACTCAACTTTTTTTAGTTACAAATTTAATTGTTGTTGAGTTATTTGAGGTTATGCAAAAGCAGGCAACAAACTGAAAGATAATCTGTTAAGCTGTACTTGGTGGCATATTGGAGGAAGTTACGATTTGGTAACGAAACTCCCGTCCAAATGTGCTTTTCTTTGCTTCCTTTTTACCGCCTTGCTAAAAATAATGTTTTATAACTATTTGATTTTTAGCATGGTTGCGTTATCTTTGCGCATCTTTTGAAAATACTTGGTTTCTTGCGGAGAAACTAAAGTTTCCCAGGCAAGAAAATTTAGTTTCCTCCTATAGAAACTTTTTATTCGTCCTTATCCCTTTCTCTATTGAAAAGCAGAATGGCATATAAAGTGGTAGATAACAAATAAATATTGTAGATATATTATCATCTACAACCACTGTATAAGAAGTCTGTTTACAAGGAGTCTATGACATGATTGTAGATGTTGTAGATAGTATAAACTATTTAAATTCCGTTTTTTGAGCTTTAAAGCAGATTAGATAGGCGTTGTTTTTCGATTAATATGATTAGTCTTGCTCTTTATTTCATTAAATAAAAGAAATGTGTACTTTTAGGACTTCATTTATAATCATAAAGGGGAGATAGTTATGAGACGTATTTATTATTTGTTGCTGGTTAGCCTGTGTTGCACCAGTTTGTTTGCAAAAACAAAGAAAGCTGTGTATATAATCATTGACGGAGTTCCTGCCGATCAGATCGAGCGGCTTCATACGCCGGCCATATTCGATATTGCTTCCAGAGGAGCTTATGCGAGGGCTTACACCGGAGGTGAGATAGGCGGATATTCACAGACTGCAACGATCTCAGCCATCGGTTATACCAATCTGCTGACGGCTACCTGGTTTAATAAACATAACGTAGGGGGTAACTCCGACCTGAAACCCAATTATAACTACTGGACTATCTTCCGGATAGCCAAAGAACAACCCAAAGATTACAAAACAGCCATTTATTCCAGCTGGACAGACAACCGTACCGTCTTGATCGGGGAAGGAAAGAAGGAAACAAACCATTTGAAAATAGATTATGTAAAGGACGGTTACGATCTCGATACAATCCGCTTCCCGAAGAAGGAAAAAGATTTGCATATTTTCGATATAGACGAACAAATATCGAAGGATGCTGCCGAAGGAATCCGTAAAGATGCCCCTGATCTGAGTTGGGTTTATCTGTGGTATACCGATGACGCGGGACATATTGCCGGAAATGGAGCTTTCTTCGATGAATATGTTCGGAAGGCTGACGACCAGGTTGCTCGTATTTGGGAAGCTGTCAAATATCGTGAAGCTAATTTTGATGAAGAATGGATGATCATAGTAACGACCGACCATGGTCGTGGTGAGAATGGTCACGGACACGGAGGGCAATCCGAGCGCGAACGTACTACCTGGATTTCGACCAACGTTCCGGTAAACAACCATTTCAAGGCGGGCGGTCTGGCGATCACGGATATTGCCCCTTCTATCTGTCGTTACATAGGATTCGAGGTGCCGCAGGCAGTCCTTTGGGAACAGGATGGCATGCCGTTCATCGGTAAAACGGATATTTACGATTTGCAGACTTTACCTTATGATAATATGGTGGAACTCTCCTGGAAATCTTATTCGGGAAATGTCCCCGTTACGGTTTATGCCGCAGCCGACAATAAATTCAAGGAGGGAGGGAAAGACGAGTGGATAAAAGTCGCAGAGCTTCCTGCCGGAGCGACGGAATATACAGTCGATCTGCAAACATTGCCGTCTTCGAAATTCTATAAGTTCGTTGTGCTGTCTCCCGGAAATCATTTAAACCGCTGGTTACTGAAATAGAAATATAATATAAGTATTATGAAGAAAACTTTATGTGTATCGAGTTTATTGCTTTTGACCGGACAGCCGATGATTGCGCAGGAACGTCCGAATATAATCGTTTTTCTGGTAGATGATATGGGATTGATGGATACCTCTTTGCCTTTCCTTACGGATGCAGAGGGGAATCCGGTCCGTTATCCGTTGAACGATTGGTATCAGACACCTAACATGGAGCGCATGGCCCGTCAGGGAATCCGTTTCTCTACTTTTTATGCACAGAGTGTAAGTTCTCCGTCGCGTGCCTCTATTATGACCGGACAAAACTCGACCCGGCACAGAACAACCAACTGGATCAACTCCGAAAGTAATAACAAAACCCCTTTCGGACCCGAAGAATGGAACTGGGAAGGCCTGTCGAAGAGCGATGTTACTTTGCCCCGTGTCCTAAACGATGCCGGATATAAGACGATCCATGTCGGTAAGGCTCATTTCGGATGCCAGAGCAGTGAAGGTGAAAATCCGCAGAATATCGGCTTCGACGTAAATATCGCAGGCTCTTCGATCGGGCAGCCGGGTAGTTACTATGGTGAGAATGGCTACGGAAATATAAAAGGGAATAAAAGCCGTGCCGTGCCAGGACTGGAGAAATATCACGGTACGGATGTCTTTCTGAGCGAGGCTTTAACTCTGGAGGCTAACGAACAGATCAATAAGGCGGTGGGAGAGGAGAAACCTTTCTTCTTATATATGTCTCATTACGCTGTTCACGGTCCGTTTGAAGCCGACAAGCGATTTGCCGCTCATTACGGTTATACGGGAAAGCCGAAGGTGGCAGCGGATTTCGCAACTTTAATAGAAGGTATGGATAAATCGCTGGGCGATATTATGGATCATCTGGAAGAACTAGGTATAGCAGAAAATACCTTGATCATGTTCCTGGGAGACAATGGTTCCGACGCTCCTCTCGGTGATGATAAAGGATATACCTCTTCTGCTCCTTTACGGGGAAAGAAAGGAACGGAATATGAGGGCGGTGTCCGTGTCCCGTTCATTGCTTGCTGGGGAAAGCCGGATGCACAAAATCCAAATCAAAAGAAATTACCGATAGAAGCAGGCGCGATCCAGCAGCAACTGGGTACGGTCATGGATCTGTTTCCGACCGTTCTGTCTCTTGCCGGAGTTGACAATCCGAAAGGACACACGATCGATGGTGTGGACTTGCGTGTTCAGTTTGATGGGAAAAAGAACGCTACCCGCTCGGAGAAAGTATTGATGCATTTTCCTCACGAACATCGTGGAAGTTATTTCACCACCTATATCGATGGCGACTGGAAGCTGATTTACTACTATAATCCTGAAAGGCCGGCCGAACCCCGTTACCGTCTATACAACCTGAAGAACGACCCGGGTGAATCGCTTGATCTCTCCCTTCGTGACGGCAACCGGGTAAAAGCGATGGTGAAAGCCATGAGTGCCCAGCTTGAAGCAGAAGGGGCGCTTTATCCGGAAGATGCGGAAGGGAATGTGTTGAAACCATTCTTGCTTTTTTAGATAAAATACTAAGAAAAAGAATCGAAGTATTTGTGGTGTAAATAATTCTCCTTACCTTTGCACCGCAAATTTTAAGTATTAACAAAAATAAAACAGCGTTTTATGAACAATTACGAAACCGTTTTCATTTTGACTCCCGTTTTGT
>OGIE01002554.1_pt1 | contig 21916 bp, 19 predicted proteins | sample 1571581 | NCBI WGS metagenome assembly OGIE01 (sample SAMEA2582021, study PRJEB24529) | metagenome | biome: Human gut stool | place: China | collected 2011
TCCATCCGCCGTTCCATGCGCGGCATGAACGACAGGATTCGCGCCCAGATGAACAACATGATCAACAACAGCACAACCAGAAGCTATTTGCAGGACGCTGTGATCACCATGCGCGACGGACGCTACTGTCTGCCAGTCAAAGCCGAGGCAAAATCCCAGATTCCCGGCATGGTACATGACCAGTCCTCATCCGGTTCCACCCTTTTCATTGAACCGATGGCGGTCGTGAATCTGAATAACGAATACAAAGAACTTCTGTTAAAAGAAAAAGACGAAATCGAAAAAATCTTAGAAAACCTGAGCAATCTGACTGCTAATTTTTCTGAACAGATTGCTACGGATTATACGATTCTGGCAGAACTTGATTTTATTTTTGCAAAAGCTGCCTATGCACAGACCTACAATGGTGTTGCACCGACGTTTAATAATGAGGGATATCTTCATATTAAGAAAGGACGCCACCCACTGCTCGATAAGAAAAAAGTGGTTCCAATCGATGTCATGCTCGGCAAAGATTTCAAGCTTTTGATCGTAACCGGTCCAAACACCGGTGGTAAAACAGTTTCTTTAAAGACTGTCGGACTGCTTACTTTAATGGGACAGTCCGGTCTTCATATTCCGGCTTCTGAGCGGTCGGAGCTTGGTATATTTGAGGAAGTATTTGCAGATATCGGCGATGAGCAGAGTATCGAACAGAGTTTAAGTACTTTTTCATCCCACATGACCAATATCATCCGCATTTTGAAAAAGGTCAATGACCGTTCGCTCGTTCTCTTTGACGAGCTTTGTGCCGGAACCGACCCGACGGAAGGTGCTGCACTTGCAATCTCCATTTTATCCAGACTGCACCTGTACGGTGCCCGTACTATGGCAACCACTCACTACAGTGAATTGAAAGTGTTTGCACTTTCAACCCCGGATGTGGAAAATGCCTGCTGCGAATTTAACGTCGAGACTTTAAGCCCGACTTACCGGCTTTTAATCGGTATTCCGGGAAAAAGTAACGCCTTTGCGATCTCGGAAAAACTTGGTCTTGGCAAAGACCTCATCGAAGACGCCAAAACCCGCATCAGTGAAAACGATGAAAACTTCGAAGATCTTCTTGCCGATCTCGAAAAAAGCCGTGTGACCATCGAAAAAGAACAGGCTGAGATCAACCGCTATAAACAGGAAATCCAGTCCTTAAAAGAGCGTCTCGAGCAAAAGCAGGAAAAATTGGATGCAAGCCGCGACAAGATACTGCGTGATGCAAACGAGGAAGCGTTCCGCATCTTAAAAGAAGCCAAAGACGTGGCAGATGAGACAATCCGCAACTTTAACAAATACGGCAAAGCAAATGCTCCAATGAGCGAGATGGAAAAAGAGCGTACCCGACTTCGTGACAAGATGAATGCAAGTCAGAAAAAGCTTGCCGACCAGAAGAAAAATGCTGTTCCAAACCACAAAGTCCCGAAAAAGCTTCAGATCGGCGACACCGTAAAAGTGATCAGCATGAATCTGAAAGGAACCGTGCACACACTTCCGAATGCGAAAGGTGACCTTTACGTCCAGATGGGAATTCTGCGCTCTCTTGTCAATATCAATGACCTGATCCTGATCGATGAGGATTCCCCGATGATGTCCGGTGCAAAAGCAAACAAAACCGGAGCCGGAAAAATCCGCATGAGCAAATCCGCAACGATCTCACCGGAGATCAACCTCATCGGGAAGACCACAGATGAGGCGATTGCTTTATTGGATAAATATCTCGATGACGCTTATCTTTCCCATTTAGGCTCCGTGCGCATCGTACATGGAAAAGGAACCGGTGCACTGCGGAATGCCGTGCACACTTATCTGAAACGCCAGAAACATGTGAAGTCCTATCACCTCGGCGAATACGGTGAGGGCGATGCAGGTGTAACAATTGCCGAATTTAAATAACAAGGAGGATATATGGCAGCGAAACAGAAAATTTTAATTGTTGATGATGATAATAATATTGCAGAGCTGATTTCCCTTTATCTCACAAAGGAGTGCTTTGACACAAAGATTGTAAACGATGGGGAGGAAGCACTGATCGCATTCGAGCAGTACAATCCGAACCTTATTTTGCTCGATCTGATGTTACCTGGAATCGACGGCTATCAGGTGTGCCGTGAAGTGCGTGCAAAAGCAAATGTTCCGATCATTATGCTCTCCGCAAAAGGTGAAATTTTTGACAAAGTGTTAGGTCTTGAACTCGGTGCGGATGATTATATGATGAAACCTTTCGATTCGAAGGAACTTGTTGCCCGCGTCAAAGCCGTGTTAAGACGTTATCAGCCAGTGAAAACCGAGGAAGTGATCCCGGATCTGAAATGTGTCAAATATGAAGATCTGGTCATCAATCTTTCGAATTACTCCGTCATTTATATGGGGCAGGCAGTGGATATGCCGCCAAAGGAACTGGAACTTTTATATTTCCTTGCTTCCTCTCCAAATCAGGTTTTCACCAGAGAACAGCTCTTAGACCATATCTGGGGCTATGAATACATCGGTGATACAAGAACGGTGGATGTCCATGTAAAACGTCTCCGTGAAAAGATTAAAGACCATGCGAACTGGAGCCTTGCTACGGTATGGGGAATTGGATACAAATTTGAGGTCAGAGATTAAATGAAACGTACATTATACTTAAAGCTTTTAGGTGGTTATCTGCTTTTTGGCCTGCTTGGTTTTCTCATCATTGCGACCTTCACTTACCACCTCACCTTCCAACACCTTGAAAAAAAAGAAGCTCAGAATTTATACCGGGAATCTGCCCTGATCTCATCCAGTTATGCGCAGAATTATTTCAGCAATTCCATGACATTAGATGAGATCAACGAGCAGCTCAGCGCTCTGGACACTTATCTGAACGCAGATATCTGGATCGTAGATACACACGGAAAGATCCTGATCAACACTGCTGACACAGAAAATACGGACGAAACGATTCCGGACTTTGATATGACAGACTTCGGCAACCGCTATTATCGTGTCGGAACCTTTTACGATTATTTTCAGGAAAATATGCTGAGTGTATTTTCCCCGATCACTGTCAACTACAAAGTGCGCGGTTATGTGATCATCCACAAGGCAGAATCGTACCTGACCGCATCTGCAAACAGTCTGTCTGCGATCGCATACACAACACTGGCTCTGATCTTTGCTGCTGCGTTTGTCGTGCTTGCATTGTTTACATATGTAGTTTATATTCCGATCCGCAAGATCACGCATGCGGCAGATGAATATTCCAATGGAAACTTTGATGCCAAGATCGATGTGCATTCCAATGACGAAATTGGTTATCTCGCCGCATCCTTAAATTATATGGCAAATGAATTGAACACATTGGAGGAAGATCAGCGGAAGTTTATCTCCAATGTCTCACACGATTTCCGATCCCCTCTCACCTCGATCAAGGGATATGTGGAGGCAATGTTGGACGGAACTATCCCGGTTGAAATGCAGGAAAAGTATTTAAACATCATCCTGTTTGAGACAGAACGGTTAAACAAACTGACCAAAAGCCTTCTGGAATTAAATAAATTTGGTTCTCATGGTGTTATGCTAGATGTGACGGATTTTGATATCAACCAGACGATCAAGACAACGCTCCTGACTTTTGAGGGAATCTGTGCCAACAAACATATCCGCTTCAACCTGATTCTCTCCGGTGAGCAGTTGTTTGTCACTGCTGATTTCAGCAAAATCCAACAGGTACTTTACAATCTGATCGACAATGCGATCAAGTTCAGTCATCAGGATTCCACGATCATGATTGAGACAACCGAGAAGAACGACAAAGTATTTGTCTCGGTCAAGGATACCGGAATCGGTATTCCCAAAGACAGTCTGAAAAAAATCTGGGAAAGATTTTACAAAACCGACCTCTCCCGCGGAAAAGACAAGCGCGGCACCGGTCTTGGACTTTCCATTGTAAAAGAAATCATTCAGGCACATGGAGAAAATATCAACTGTATCAGTACAGAGGGCGTTGGCACAGAGTTTATTTTCACTCTGCCGATCGCCAAAGATAAAGAATAAAATTACACTTGTTTCTCTAACTTCCGCAGCAGTGTCACAATCGGAACAATCAATATTCCACAGAAGAAATTGCTGACACCGTGCACAAAATCCCACGGCAATCCTGCAATGATCCAGGCGATCATCCCCTTAAAACTCAGTCCAAAAAGAATTGCCTGCGCCGGGGCATAGAGTGTTCCAAACAAAAATCCATGACATGCGTTTACGATCATATACACAATTGGCTGTATCTTCTTCGGAATTTTTTGTGGGAGCAGCATGGTCACGCCCCAAAGAATCGTCCAGAGATACAGATACGGTATCCACCATGTCGCAAATCCCGCAAACAACCCATTCAATAATATATACGTGTAAATCGGGTACAGTGCTTTTTTCCGATAAACAAGTGTAAAAGAAATGGTAAAAACTCCAAGTAAATGTACATTCGGCAGTAATTCCATAAATACTTTTGATGCATACATCAAAGCACCCAGCATACCGAATATTGCCACTTCCCTCGTTTTCAGCTTCATTATTTTTCTACCTTAAACTCGTAGGTATCGCCTTCGTTCACCGGAGTGGAATCCACACCTGTGCTTGCATACTCTCCATTTACATAGAATGCCCAGTAAGTCTGGTCTGTATCATAATCTGCAGTGATTCCGTTTACAGTCTTTACATAAAGACCATAATCACCGTCTTCACCTTCGATCAGATTCTGCTCTAATAAAGCATCGCCGACCGTTTCTTTGTCTGTGTTAACCACAAAATTTGTTTCGTTTCCATCTACATCAACCACAATAACTGTAATTTTGACACTTCCATCGCCTAATACGATTTCCTGTGCCTCTGTAGTCTCGATACTCTCTGTCTCTGCAACCGCTTCTGTCTCTACAATTGTCTCTGTATTGACAATTGCTGTCTCTGTGTTTTTCTGGGCATCTGCTGTTCCCTCTGCCTTGCTTCCGCATCCTGCTACAGTAAATGCCATAGCCAGCATCATGCAAAGGAGCATCGATTTGATTTTTTTGCCTGTTAATTTCATTTTGGTTTTCTCCCTTTTTTCATTTTAATACACAATCACAAAACCCTAACCTAAGCTATACAAATTGTGAAAAATTATATTTACTTTTTTATGAGTTTTGCAATTACTTATAAAAGCAACAGGCTATATGTTAACATATATCTTTTTTTATGGCAATGCATTTATTTTATAGTCATGAACAGCCCTGATTTTCGTAATGCCGGGCGAAGTGCCATGTAGATTGCAACTGCGGCAATCACAGAGAGCACTGCGTTGATGCTTGTTGCAGCAATGTTCCATGCAAGTGTCACTTCTGCTGCCGGTTTTCCAATAATCACTCTCTTATAAAAATATCCGACAAGTGGATCGAATATCATATTAAAAACCATGCCACAGATTGATGCGATCACTGTCCATTTCAATACATGCTTTGTGTCATTGGATGTGGAAATTTTTCCGATTTTATGTGCGACTAGTCCGGTAATCAGACCAATGCAGAATTTCAGCAAAAATGTCTTTGGAGCATAAATGATATAAACCGGATCAAGCAGATCACCGATCGTCATTCCGATTGCACCGCCAAGCCCGCCGTATACGCCGCCAAGCAGTAATGCACCTAATACACAGACTGCATTTCCAAGATGCAGGGAAGTAGCGTCACCACCCGGAAGTGCAATCTTAATCTGCAAAAACGTAAATACTACATAGGACAATGCCGCCATTAAGGCTGTCAGGGTAAGTTTGTAAACTTTTTCATTTCTCATAATTAAAATTCTCCTCTTGTAAATTTGATCAGATTCTTTGTTTCGTCCGAATCCTTACCCCATATCTTACGCAAAATTGGCTTTGTGTATATATCCAGTTTTATTTATTTTGAGCATGCCAGTTTTAGAAAGATCAGCTATCTTTTCTGTTATCTCTCCTGAAAAAATTCAATTTCCTCGCCAACCGGTCCGATGCAGAACGCAACGCGGATCGGAAATGGCGGATTTGACGCACACTTCCCTGTATTAACATAAATTGTCAATGCTGTTGTCAATTTCATCATAAGTCAGATTAAGCCGGATATTTTCCCATATATTCCTCATACAGTTTTTCGTTCTGTGATATATACAGTCCATCAAAAAGTGTACTATCCGCACCAATTTCAAAGAAATTTTTCAACATGCTCATATTGAGTGTTTTTCCAAAGCGACGTGATCTTGTAAAAAGATTCACTTCTCCCCAGTTCTGCAAAAGCTGCTGAATAAGTCCTGTTTTATCAATATAATAAAAGCCTGCTTCCCGCAATTTTTTCAAATCATAATTATAATATTACTCTCGATCACTATCCCTGATTTTTCAATTCTATCTTTTTCCTGCTCATACTCTCCCGGCAGCATGCGCCATGCAAGCCCGCAGCCTGCAGAAATCTCCTGTGGTAACGGAATCAGTCTGCCCGGAATTTTCTGCTCATGACAGTAATCTTCCATCGCCATCGCGGCTGTTGTCGTGTGAAAAGTAAGTATCTGGTAATTTTGTTTTGTGCGCATATCGTCGTCACCTCCGCTACAAACCAAGCATATTAGCCAGTTTTTCACACGCCCCATCTTCTGCAAAAATATTAACGCCTTCCAGATCCGTACTTCTGCGCACAAAACAAAATTACCAGATACTTACTTCTGTTCGCAAAAGCAGGGAATAAAAAACCTGCCTGTGGCATGCCCGCCTCATATTCTCCTACCGTCGGGCAGACCGCCACGACCAGAAAACGGTAAACCTCCTCCGATTCCCACTGGCTCTCCTTGTCTGCGCCTTTTACCGGAACATCATAGTTTCCACAGAAAACCTCGATCGTGTAAGGTTTATCCACAACATAGCGTTCCCCAATATATTCATACAATGAATACAACAGTGCATCGTTTTTCAGCTCGCAGTCCCTCAATGCGGTCAGCAGATGCCAGATACTTCCCGGTTTCTTCTGTCTGCTGTCAATCCTAAAGTTTTTCAACTGCTCATTGGTTTTTGCATATGGGATTGTCTTGGCGATTGCAAGCTGTTTCTCTTTGTCTGCCGGAGACAGCTTTAAAAAATGGGTGTTGAACGAGCCGTCAATGAATCCTTCCTCATCCATATAAGCACCCGCTACACGGTTAAAACAGTTTCTTGCTATCGTCATTCTTCTGGTCAGTTCCAGCATATCTTCTCTGTCGATGTGCATGATAATATCTCCATTTATATCTTAATATCTGCAGCCAATTGTGACGCAATTATTTTTCACTTACCGAGTCAGTATCGTGTTTTTCCAAAATCTCCTGCCACGCCCCAAGCAGCCTCTCCATCTGGAACACCGCATTCGCCGGACTTGTGGAGGGAAGTTTTCGGATGTCCCTGCCAGTGACCGGATAAGTATACTTTTGATACAGGTCATATGCTTTCGCACCATTGGCATAGATTGTCCTGATCGGCGCATGGTCAAGGATCACAGACAGCTCCGCCGGAACAACATTTTTGATGGAACTGTCGGAAGAACCTGCAATATCGCACTCTGCGATCACATCCCACAGCGCAATATGATGTTTTAACAGCAAATCCTTTTTCTCTGGGATTCTCTCCGGCACAGGCTCACAAAAAAGTGCCGCAATGACTTTCCAGAAACGGTTCTGCGGATGTCCATAATAAAAATTCTGCTCTCTCGACTTCACGGAAGGAAGTGTACCGAGAATCAATATCTCTGAATTTTCATCAAAAATAGGATCAAATTCATGTTTTACATGCGTTAATTTCTGATTTTGCTGTTTCATGCCAAATTCCTACAATTCTATAATATAAAAGGTATTTTTGCCGGCCTCTTTTGCCCGGTACATTGCCTCATCCGCTTTCTGGATGAGATTCGCGTAATCAAAGGTATCTCCTCTGGCACTTACGATCCCAATGCTGCACGGCACCGGCATCAGCTTTTTTGTCCTCGGACTTATGTAATTTTTGTTCAACTCCTTCAAAATACGTGAAATGACTGTCTCAATCTCACTTTTATCCAGATCTCCTGCATAGCCAAACACGAACTCGTCACCGCCATTTCTTCCGACAAATCCTTTTAATTCCCTCTGCAAAATACCCGCCACAAACTGAATGACTGCGTCTCCCTCCTGATGTCCGAAGTTTGTATTGTAATCCCGGAAATCATCGATATCAAGGAATCCAATTACAACCTGTCCGTCATTTTCTGCCGCCTGCTGCACCATAGAAAGCACGCTCTGCTCAATTGCTTTCTTATTCTTGATCCCGGTGAGCGGATCAAGCTCTGCAAGTTCTCTCCAATGGTGCTGCCTCTGTTTTTCCTGTATATCCTCGCCCTCAATATAGGCCAGCAGCTCATTGATCCCTGCGGAAAGTTTTCCCATCTCATCCTTAGTCTCAACCGGTATGCGCAGTGAATAGTCCTGCTCTGTCTTGATCCGGGTAAATGTATCCATAATTTTCTCGATCGGTGCAAGCAGCCTCTTTGTCATTATGTTCTGTGTGATCAGAACCCCGAATGTGACAAACGCAACTGCAAATGCCATCAGAAAACTGTAATTATTCGCACTCTTTTTCTGAGCGCTGAGATTCTCTGAGATACGCACACCCCAGTCCGTGTATTCCACATTTGAATAGTACGTAATATAGGACATTCCCTGATAATGGTAACGCACTTCCCCCTGCGGATTCTCCTCATGATTGATTGCGTCCCACGCCTTCTGGAAATCCTCCCGGTCCTTCTGGGTGCTCTCAAATTGGGAGAGACTCTCTTTCTGCGTTTTCTTTCCTGCCGTAATGATCGCATAATTTCCATCCAGAATATAAAACGTTGCCTCTGCGAGCGAGTCCATATTCAGACGCAGCAGGTCAAAATATGCGGTATCCAGTTCTTCCGCAATATAGCCAATCAGATTGTCATTAAAAAAGACACCAATATACGCCGGAACAATTTTTTTCGGCCCATCGTCCGTCTCCCGCTCATAGACATTTCCTATAATGAAATCTCCGGTATGAAAACACTTGTCCACGTATTTCATCTCACTGATCTCGCTGATGTCATAATTTTCACTCGAACCTACAACATGGAAATTTTTATCAAGAATAGACACACTCGCCACGTATGTTCCGTATTTCTTGCGCTCCTTTAAGACATTGTTCACATACTCCTGATCCACCGGATTGTCACTCTCCCCCAGACTGTACCGGATCGCATCCTGTGTCAGCGAATAGTTCGCCACCATCTCCATCTCTTCCCGCCTGTCCCCACAGAACTTCTGGATATTCATAATCTGATTTTGGCTGACTGCTTTCAGATTCTTTTCCGCCATCTCATCGATTGTCTGATTAGTCTCATATATGGAAAACAACCCGAAAACCAACACTGGCACTAAAGTAAAAAATAACAATAACGTTAAAATACTATTCTTTATCTTCATCGTTTCTGCACTTCTCCAAGTTTCGTTCTATCATTTCATCCTAATGAACGCCCGTTTTTTCAAATATGAATATATTTTATCACAAAAATACTTTTTCACATATAATAAAATGCAAGCTTCACAAACATTTTATTGTCAAAAAAAGAACAGTCCTCACATTTTTCATGTTAAGACTGTTCTTACTGTCCACGTTCTACTTTTGAGAAGCTTCGCACCGGTCAAATTCGAGAACGACTTTGAATAAATCTCCGTCCACGACAAGATACATTTTTCCATGCATAAGTTCCATCAGGCTTCCTGCGATCGACAAGCCCAGACCATTTCCTTCTGTGTTTCTGGAACTGTCCCCACGGACAAATCGCTCCATCAGCTCCTCACTGGAAATGTTCAGCGGATATCTGGAAGTGTTTCGGAACGTAATCTGCACTTTCTCTCCGGTCTGCTCTAAATTGATATAAACTCTTGTCTCCGGCTGTGCATATTTGCAAATGTTGTTCATCAAATTATCAATAACACGCCAGAAATGTCTGCCATCCGCCATAATATAAATCGGTTCTTCCGGCTTTTTGATCTGAAGATCTAATTTGTTCTTCTCGGTCTTCTCCTTAAATTCCCCTACAGTCTGCACAAGGAACACTCCTGCCTCCAGTTTTTCCAGATTCACGGAAAGGCTTCCACTTGACGCTTTGGATGCCTCTATTAAATCTTCGATCAACTTTTTCAGGCGGGCGGACTGCCGTTCCAAAACCTCTAAATATTCCTTTGCATTCTCATTTGGGATCTCTTCTTTTTCCAGTAAATCCACATAGTTGATAATGGAAGTAAGCGGTGTCTTAATGTCGTGCGAGACATTGGTAATTAATTCTGTCTTGAAGCGTTCGCTTTTCATTTTTTCGTTCACCGCTTTGGAAACACCCTCATTGATGCGGTTTAAATCTGCCGCATGTTCTTTTAGTGCCGGAAGCATATGCTCCGTATTAATTTGATAATCCATATCGCCCTCCGCGATATGTTTTCCGCCTTCCTGAAGTCTCTTCATCTGAATTAAGATTTCTCCGCCCGCAAACAGAATCACGGCTTTCTCTGCAAACCAGACAATCATGATTTTAGAATAATCAACACCAAACACAACAAAGATCAGAACTTCCAAAAAGTTTACGCCAAGAAAAATCGCAAGCCCTTTCCACAGGATGGACTTATTCTCGCCCACTTTGTTCCAGCCACGGTAGATCGAACGGAGCACTTTATAGATGAGTGTATTTCTCCACCACTTTCCAAGCTTGATACGCACTGCAAAATCCATAAGATACCCAAGTGCCAGCCATCCGCCACATAAAAGCAGAAAAAGCATTGCCGCCGCATAAAAAACATAGTTGTCAGGACTTCCGGCATTGCCAAGCAATGAAATGCCCACTGCCAGACTTGATTCTGCTGCTAAAAATATGACAGTAAACACATCGACCGGTACTTTGCAAAGAAAACTTCCCTGCACCTGTTCCTGATCTTTTTTATGCCCTGCTGCACTTACCAGATAGACAAAGCTTGCCACAAACACCGTCAGACTGAGTGCAAGGATCACATATACACTGTATTTCATATGATCCGCCAGATTCACAATCTCATTGATCTGGACAAAATAATCGCTGCCCCAGACTCCGACACCCTCTTTTTTTACAAGACTATCCGCATCCGGAATCACAGATAATACATAGTAATCGGTTCCTGCATCACTGCCCTGAACAGTGGAAAGGAAATCTGCCTCGGTGGAATCATAATCGGTACGGTTTTTTATCATATCATCCGGCAGCCCTCCGACATAGGAAAGCTCTACCGGCTGCGATGTAACCGTTGTCGGTGCACTCACGACTGTCTCTGACACTGTGACCTGCTCTGTCTGCTGTTCCTGCGTATATGGATAACGCATCTCTGCCGTCCAGTCTGATGTTCCATAAGAATAGGTGGTCGCAGTCAGCTTCCAAAACGTCAACGGTGCATTTTCCAGAATATTTTTTACATTGCGCAGATCATTTTCATCTGCACCCTTTGCATTCTGGATGGTAATACAAAGTACCGCCTGACCGTCACCTTCTGACATCCCCTGCTGCAGTGCCTCATACTCTTTATCTGCCGTATTGTATACATACGCATAGTCTGTCGTCTCTCCGGTACTGTCATCCACCAGTGTCACTTTCACTTCTGACACCGGGAAATACCATATTTCAGCTGCAGTTTCTCCTTCTTCTGAAATCTGTGCAGCTGACACATCTGACACCTGATAATAAAAAATACCGCTATCTGTATCATACACATATTCATTGATATATTTATTTCTGTACTCTCTGGTACTGTGCGTAATGTAATACCCGCCAAGCACAGAGTTGTCCACATAAATCGATGTGTCAGCATTCATATTACACTGAAAAAGATGAAGATTGTCGAGACTTACTTTCTCATCAAAATTCGACTGCACATAGGTGCTCTGCTGATTCAGATCCAGTTTTTCCAATTCCTCGTAATTGGACGCTTCCACAACTCCATACCGGAAGTTGGTATCCTTAAAATAGGTTTCATTTTCCGTGTTATTCAGATTCAGCAGCACTCTCGCAGAGTACTTTCCGGCAATCCGTTCAAACTGCTTCTCCCGGATGTCTTCTACACTTCTTGTATAAAACCCAAGTTCACTGATGGCATATGCCCCGGCTGTGCCTGCCAACAGCATCAGTGCTGACACCGTGATCAAAATCCACGCAATGATTTTTGCCACGGGCGATTGTTTCAACTGTTTCATATCGACTGTCCTTTCTTACTTACACTTCCATTTTATAGCCTCTTCCCCAGACAACTTTTAAGTGTCTTGGTTCCGCCGGATTGTACTCCACTTTCTCCCTCAGATGTCTGATATGTACCGCTACCGTATTCTCATTCCGAAATGGATTATCGTTCCACACTTTCTCATAAATTTCATTCGGTGAAAAAACCTGCCCCGGATGCTGCATCAGAAGTTTTAAAATATCATACTCGGTTCTTGTCAGCTGCACTTTATCCCCATCAAGTGTCACTTCCTTCGTGACATCATTCAGTTCAATCCCACCGATCACGATCGTGTCCGGTCTGACCGTGCCGCCTCCCAGTTTCATGTAACGCCTGAGCTGGGATTTCACGCGCGCCTGCAGTTCCACCGTATTAAACGGCTTTGTCACATAATCATCTGCTCCCACGGTAAGTCCGAGCACCTTATCGGTGTCCTCACTTTTGGCGGTGAGCAAAATCACCGGAACATTGCTGACTTCACGGATTTTCAACATTGCTGTGATGCCATCCATCTCCGGCATCATAATGATAGCCGTCTGCCATCAGATATATTTTCAATGCGGAAACAATATCTTTTTCATCATCACATACTAATATACGGTACATTTTCTTCTCCTCCGGATTCGAATGTTCTCAGTGCGTAACTGAATCATTCCCTTTATGATCATGTACTTATTGTAAAGGATTCTTTATGAACTTCCAATGAGGTAAAACATTAAGATTTGATGAAGTTCTTTCGCTTTTTTCCTCTCTTCCATGCATTGGAAGCATTTCCAATCGCCTCCTATTGCCTATTTGTTACAAACTTGTTACAATTTATTTGTCCTTAAGAAATATGTTTGTAATATTCAAGCATTGGTTCCCGGCTTCTCCAAGAAGTCGAATACCGGTTTGGAACTGTCTAAAGGACAAACGATAACTCTTTATGTGTTATCAAAAAAATAAAAATAAGGAGGTCGTCACTATGTGTTTTACAACTAATTGCGCTGAATTATTTAATCTGATCTGCAAATATTTTAAAATCGGTTGCTAATTCTGTTTCAGATATTCAGCTATAAGATGATTTATACAATGGGATATTAAAAATATTCTCTATTGTATAAAAAACAGGCAGCCCCGATGTTCGTAATGAACATTGGGGCTGCCTGTTTTGCTAATCTCTATTTATTTCATTTGTTTCTGGTTTTATCAGCAGTATTCCTTGATATAATCTGCAAAATACGGCAGCGCAAGTGAGACATATCCCTGTCGGTTATTTAATATTCCTCTTTTTATCAGACGATCCCTGTACATTGAATAACTGCCTGCTTTTTCACCCATAAGCTTCAGTATTTCATCACGCTTATATTCTTCCTTTTCTGTCAGCAATCCAGCCAGAAATCGATCCATTTCCGTCATCTCTTCCCATATTTTTTCATAGGAATATGCAAATAATTCTGACTTTAACTTTGAAAGGATATCTTCCAGTGTCTCATTCTCTTTTTTCTTAAAACACAGCACTCCTAATTCCTGAAAAGCATAGGCATATCCCTTTGTAATCTTCGCCAGCTCTCTTGCCTGACTGACATCAATGATTAATTTGCTCCTGTACATCTCCGTCATTCTTATCATATTCAGAGGTTCTGTCTTCACTGTCGTCGCTCTTCTGAAAAAGGTAAGGTTTTTGACATTGCAAAGTTCCTGAATATTTTCATATAAACCAGTGCATACAAAATAAACCGGATAACCCGCACGAAGCCATCTTCCATATTCTGATGCAAACTTTATCATCTCTTCTGATTTTGATACTTCATCAATTCCTATTAATATCTTTTTTCCCTTCTTCTGGACATTCTGTATCATTTCTTCAACTTCTACAGTTGTTTTTTTCTCTTCTGAACCGAAACCGGCTTTGACTAACATTGCCGCTATCTGTTCGAGGATATCCCTTGTTGGATTCACATCAAAAACAAGCCAATTTATATACCTGTTTTCATTATTCTTCAATTCTTCTTCCACCTTCGCAAGTATCACTGTTTTCCCGGAACCTCTGACGCCCGTTATTTTATATACCGACTCTGATGGATTTTCATATACAAAATTTTCTAATATCTCTTCTGTTTTTTCTGTGTGTATATAGGTATATTCCGGAGTTTTGCTAAATGTTGTTGTAAATGGATTCTGCATAAGTCACCTCACAATATTTTTTGCCGTTTATAGTTCTTTATACTTTTTGTAACATTTTATAGTTTTTTATACTTTTTCTATTGTTTTATACTTTTTTATAGGTTTTTATACTTTTGTGTTTATTTTATATCTTTTTATACTTTTTAGCAATAATTTCTTTTATATAAAAAAAGAAGATACCAGCATATCTAATGCCAATATCTTCCAAAATTTTCATTTTCTTTACTCTGCCTCCCGCAGCCGTTCCACAATACTCTGTCTGCTTCCCGCCTGATAAAGTACCGCAGGGATCAGGCAGCCGAGCACTGCAAACACCGGAAGCATCGCAATAACCGGAAGGATGGTGAAATGATAAGTGCAAAACCAGAACATCTTCTCCATCATGTCTCCTGATAATGGTCCGCAGACCAAAGACAGAAGAAACGCCACCACCACAGAACCGGCAGTGTAAAACAGCCCTTCCTGCACAAGCATCTGCTTTAACTGGCGGTTTGTCATTCCAACCGACTGTAACACTGCAAACTCTCTTTTTCTTGAAAGGATTCCGGTCATGATCGCATTGAAGAAATTTAAAATGCCAACCAGCCCGATGATCGCACACAAAACACCGCCCAGAAGGAAAAACATTTTCTGAAACTGTTCAAATTCACTTCGGATAGACGCTTTGCTCTCATACATCAGAACAGAAGTATCTCCTGCCGTAAGTTCCGCAAGATAACGCTCCGCTGCATTTTCCGCTTCCATATCCGGAGTATCAAACAGATAGAATTTCCGGATCAGCTCTGCACCGCAGTCCTCCTTCATCCGTTCTGCCGGAAGGATCGTGTCATATCCTGATCCGCTATAGCGGAATGTCATGGCATATGGAACTTTCACAAGTGCGCACACGGTATAGTCCACTTCCCTTGGTTCTTCCTCACGGATCTCCACATACTCTTCCGGCGTTGTCGCAGAATCAGCAGGTTTACCTGTCCTGGTGTCAATCTCATACATATTCTGGTAAACCATGGTAAGCGTATCCCCAACTTTAGGATAGCGTTCTATATTTTCCACATTGCCATAATCATCTGTCTCGACACGGATCGCAATTGCATTTATATTCTCATCAAACAAAGGATCCAGTTCTCCATCCAGTACCGTCACCTTTTCAAAGAGTGCCTCATCCAGACCTTCCAGTATTGTTGGAGTCTTTATTTCACTGCCCCTTTTTTCATAATACTTCACTTTTTCTTCCAGCTCTTCTTCGCCAAGATACGGTACTGCCATTTTCTTATATTGCTCTGTATCCATCCATACCATTGTGGTCATATCTGTCATATAGCCGCTGCCGCTGACCGTCTCACTCGTGTTTTCCTGAATTTCTGCAATAGTTTCTTCTGAAATATATTCATCTGCATCATTGTAGCGGAAATAATCTGTGCTGCTCACGATAAAATCGGCGCATGTTCGTTGTGAAATATATTTTTCCGTATCAAAGCCACCCACAAAAGAACAGAGTACATTCAAAAGTGTCACCGAAAGTGCCAGGGATATCACAACAAGAACTGTTTTCTTTTTGTTTCTTCCCAGATTGGCAAATGCCATCTGATAAACCTTTGCTCCATGCGAGCTGCGGCGCTTTTTCTTCACACTGACACACTCTGTATATTTTGTTGCTTCCACCGGAGAAACTTTTGCTGCCATTTTTCCGGGCTTTGTACAGGAGAGGAAAACAGTGATCACTGCAAAGATCGCAGAGCCGGCAAAAATTACCGGCGAACTGCTGATCGTTACATGTGTTCCCATAACTGTTGTGCCCTTTAAAACAATAGGTGTCAGCCATGCCCCGATTCCATATCCCAGAAGAAGTCCGGCCGGAATGCCAACCACACACAAAAGGAATGCCTGCTGTCTGATCATTCGTTTTAATTGCCGCGGCGTTGTTCCGATTGTCTTAAGCAGCCCGTAAAACCGGATATCTCCGGTAACTGAAATCTGAAAAATATTATAAATGATCAGATATCCGGTAAAAATCACAAGCAGCAGAAATGCTGCGATCGCAGCAAGAAGTTCCAGATCCATCCCTGCATTTAGCTGTGAAGCAGTAAGACCCCAGTTGGCTCCGATACGGGCACTGTTCTCCTGATCTCTCGTATTCCAGTCATATCCTAAGTCTGTGTCGATTTTCTGCATCTGTTGTTCAATATTTAATTTTGAAGGCAGCATGACATTCAGGTCTGTCCGGAAAGCTTTCTCTCCTGATGCCACCCACTTTTCTTCCACTGACTTCACGTAGTCTTTTGATACATTGATATAATGAACCGGCATCAGATCATCATATTCCCAGTATCCTGACAGAATAAACGTATCTGTCTCCTGAAATCCCTCATTCGTTCTATCTCCAGCCTGATACTCTATCGTCACCTTTGCTCCCAGCTCCGGTGTCACCCCGAGCAGCTTTAATGCAACCGTGTCCATTGCGATCTCATTGCTCTTCTCAGGTTCTCTTCCTATCGTTGGTGTCGCATAGCTCCATTTTGTACAGTTTTTATCCATGTAACTGACTTCTGCCGGAACTTTTCCAAAAACACCTGTGGTGTTGAATCCGCATGTGATGCGTTCTCCGGCTTCCCTGATTCCCGGATGTGCTGCTATTTTTTCCACCTGTTCCTCACTCAGTTCTTTGAACGTTCCGTCCGCATAGCCGCCTACCTGTCTGAAATTGTAAGTTTCATAACTCTCATTCAACGACATAAGAATTGTGAAAAGTGATGTAAATAATAACGTGGTAAGAGCAATCGCAAAGATTGCGATAACATTTCTTTTTCTGGTCGCCCACAGCGATTTATAGCTTAGTCTGCGTATGCATTTCTGATTTTTTACTTTCATAATTTTTCTCCGTTTCCTATTCGAATCTGTCCTGTACCTGTCAGTGTCTTTTACTTTATAATACGTCCGTCCTCAATTCGAATAATACGGTCTGCAAGCTGCGCGATCTCCTCATTGTGTGTGATCATCACAATAGTCTGTGCGAATTTCCGGCTGGTCACTTTCAAAAGGCTTAACACATCCTGACTGGTCTTTCCATCCAGATTTCCGGTCGGCTCATCCGCCAATATGATCGCCGGTGCTGCCGCTAATGCCCTTGCGATCGCCACCCTCTGCTGCTGTCCGCCGGAGAGCTGTCCCGGAAGTGCATCCAGTCTCTGCTGCAATCCAAGTGTCTCTGTAATGCTATCGATAAATTTCCGGTCTATCTTTCCACCGTCCAGTTCAATCGGCAGCACAATATTTTCATAGACATTTAAGACCGGAACCAGATTATACGCCTGAAATACAAACCCGATCTTTCTTCTCCTGAAAATTGTAAGTTCCTCATCCTTCAATGCAAAAATGTCTTTTCCATCCACAAACACTTTTCCCTCTGTCGGTCGGTCAAGTCCGCCTAACATATGTAAAAGGGTTGATTTTCCACTTCCACTTGTGCCGACAATTGCCACAAACTCGCCCTTCTCCACCGTAAGATCCACACCGTCCAGTGCATGTACGGCTGTCTCTCCGCTTCCGTATATTTTCCTTAAACCACATGCTTTTAAAATTCCCATATATCCTCCTTGTTTTGCGAAGCAAAAAAATCTGTATATAACATTTTTTGTTACATACAGATTATCACACAATATTCTTTCCAGACTCTTTCCACGGCAAATGAAATTCTTACGGTATTGAAAGAATTCCATTTACTATTTTAAAACATATTTCTGCGGTTCCAGTATAGTTGATGTACTTTTTCAAAAATTATTTTTAGGCAGATAAATGGAAAACTTACTTCCCTGTCCGTATACGGAGGACACTTTGATATAGCCACCCTGCTCCTGCAAAATTTCTCTGGTCAGGTAAAGTCCGATTCCAACGCCCTCTTCATCCTTTACCAGTTCTGATCGATAGAACCTCCTAAAAATCTTCGGCAACTCCTCTTCCCGGATACCACATCCGGTATCTGCAATGTCAATTCTCACAAACATTTCATAAGAAATAGCCGAAATGGATATTTCCCCATGCTCTGTGTATTTTATCGCATTATCAATCACATTACAGATTGCTTCTCCTGTCCACTTCGGATCAAAATAAGCTTCAACATCAGTATTATGTAAACTTATCTGTAATCCTTTTTCTTCTGCTTTCTGTTTCAGTTCCCACACTGCACGCTCTAACATTGGCTGTAGCTTTTCCATCCGAGGAACAAGCTGTAAAATTCCATTTTCCAGACGTGATAATTTCACAAGCGATTCGATCAGAAATTTTAATTTCTGTGTCTGTTCATGGATTGCAGACACATTTCCCTCAATCTGCTGTGGAAGCTCCTCTTCAAGTAAAAGCTCACTATATAAGAGAAGATTTGCGATTGGCGTTTTTGTCTGATGGGAAATGTCTGCGATCAATGCTTTTATTTTGTCTTTCTCTGCCTCTACATTTTGTGCGGACAGAGCAGATGCACTTAAGTAATGGGCAAATTTTGTCTCCAAAGCCGACATGCGTGTCTCGTCGAATTGTCCCTCTGTAAATTCTCCTTTAACTGCCACATTCAGCATTTCTTCTATTGTATCCATTGTTTTCTTTGTGCGTCTGTAATTTACAAAAATAATAATTGCAGTAACTGTCACGCAGACAAACACTATGAATATCCACATATCACTCCCACCTGTAACCAATTCCATACACTGTCCTGATCGCATGCTCCGCTCCGAGTTTATCCCGAAGTCTCTTAATGGATACCGATAGTGCATTCTCATCCACATGCTCTGCGCCATCGCTCCAGACACGATCCAGTAAAAGTTCTCTGCGCATATTCATGCCCGCATTTTCCACAAGAATCCGCAACAACTTCTGCTCGGTCTTACTGAGTTCGATCTCCTTACCGTCCACCATGAATTTCATCCGGTCAAAATCAAACACATACGGTTCTTTGCGGTAAACGTGTTCGTTATCCTTTTCTTTTTCACCCATTGCCGCCGCTTTTCGAAGCTGTGTATTCACTCTTGCGCGCAGTACCGACAAGGAAAATGGTTTTGTGATATAATCATCTGCTCCAAGCTCCAGTCCATTTACAATATCGCCGTCGGTATCATTTGCTGTCAGTAAAATGACCGGGCAATCCGGGCAATCCCTCTTTACGCTCTGTAAAAAATCCAATCCGCTTCCATCCGGCAGATTGATGTCTAACAGAATCAGGGATGGCATTCCACAGAGCATCTGTTCTTTCGCATCTTTTAAATTTTCACAGGAGACAATCTGCCTGTCTGTTGCTGATGCATAAAGTCCGCTGCACACCTGCATGCTGTTATTATCTGTTTTTAACGCCTTGCATAAGCCCTGATTCAAAGCTCTGTCATCTTCTATAATTAAAATTTGCTGCATTCTTCCTTCTGCTTTCAGTCGTTTTTTTCATTATACACGAAAAAATCCCCAAAGTATATTCCATACTCCAGGGATTTTATATCATCTGAACTACTATAAACAGCTATACTATGAATTAAACTAACTCAAGTAATACTTCTAAAGCGCCGTCACCTTTACGCTGTCCGATCTTAACGATTCTTGTGTAACCACCGTTACGATCTGCATACTTAGGAGCGATCTCGTCAAATAATTTTGCTGTAAGATCAACTTCTTTTGTATTTTTCTTCTTTCCAGCAGCTGCTGTTGGAACTTCTGTTACAGTGTAAAGAACTTTCAGCATTTCTCTTCTGGCGTGAAGACGGGAAGGCATATCTTTCTTGATTGTCTTTTCTACTTCATCATAAACAGTTACTTTCTTGCCGTCTACTACTTCTTTTACTCTCTTGCCTTCAGCATCTTTGCGAGCAACTTTAGCTTTTACAGTAACTTCTTCGAAGTTATCTTTTTCTCTTACTGCCATTGCAATAAGACCTTCAGCGATTTTACGTACTTCTTTTGCTTTTGCTTCAGTAGTAACGATTTTACCGTTGTTTAATAATGCTGTTACCTGACCTCTTAATAATGCTTTTCTCTGGCTTGATGTTCTGCTTAATTTACGATACTTTGCCATTTTTAAATTCCTCCATTTGTGGTGTACATCCGGCCACGCTCTTTGGACTTACTTACCGAATGCCTTTTATATAGTTGCCACTCATGAAAATGTGGGGTGCTGTCACCTCACACGGACATACTGCATGCTCATTGGACTTACTATTTCTGCCCGTTTTTCATAAGGTACCCTTTGAACATTAGCAGTTCAAAGAGAAGTGCACAACTTCGTTGTGCTTTATCGGAGTAAAACCGCAGGTTTTACTCTTCACCCTGGTTTAACTGAAGTCCTAACTCTTTTAACTTCGCTAAAACTTCTTCTAAAGATTTACGTCCAAGGTTACGAACTTTCATCATATCTTCTGGAGTTCTGTTTGTTAATTCTTCAACAGTGTTGATACCTGCTCTCTTTAAGCAGTTGAAAGAACGAACAGATAATTCCAGTTCATCGATGTTCATTTCAAGAACTTTTTCTTTTGCATCGTCAGCTTTCTCGATCATAACGTCAGCCTGCTGAGCAGCTTCTGACAGGTCGATGAAGAGATTTAAATGCTCACTTAAAACTTTTGCAGCCAAGCTTACAGCTTCGTCTGGTTCAAGAGTTCCGTTTGTATAAACATCTAATGTAAGTTTGTCGTAGTCAGTGATCTGACCGACACGGGTATTTTCAATAGAAAGATTTACTCTCTCTACTGGTGTATAGATAGAATCAATTGCGATTACGCCAATTGGAGTATCTTCTGTCTTATTTTTGTCTGAGCTGACATAACCTCTGCCTTTTGTGATAGTAAGCTCCATGTATAATTTACAATCAGCACCACCATTTAAGTTAGCGATTACTAAATCTGGATTTAAAATCTGAATATCAGAGTCAACCTGGATATCAGCTGCAGTTACAACGCCTTCACCTTCGAATTCAATATAAGCAACTTTTGGTTCATCGGATGAACTATTATTGCGGATTGCAAGTTCTTTGATGTTCATGATAATTTCAGTAACATCTTCCTTTACTCCAGGAATTGAACTGAATTCATGCAATACACCATCAATCTTAACCTGGCTAACAGCTGCACCTGGTAATGAAGAAAGCATAATTCTTCTCAAAGAATTACCAAGAGTTGTACCATAGCCTCTTTCCAATGGCTCTACAACGAACCGGCCGTACTTCTTGTCTTCTGAAATTTCAGCGATTTCAATCTTAGGTTTTTGAAAATCGAACACTACAAAGTCCCTCCTTCTCGGGTTTTTTGCTTACATTAAAAAGTAAACGCCATATGATCTGGCAAAACTGCCAGACAATGGCTTTACTCTTGTTAATCCGTTGCTCCGGTTTATTTAGAATATAACTCGACGATAAGCATTTCATCAACTGGAACGTCGATCTGCTCTCTGGAAGGTAATTCTTTTACAGTTCCCTGTAATTTCT
>OGIE01002560.1_pt1 | contig 21851 bp, 16 predicted proteins | sample 1571581 | NCBI WGS metagenome assembly OGIE01 (sample SAMEA2582021, study PRJEB24529) | metagenome | biome: Human gut stool | place: China | collected 2011
GAAAGGAACCTGCGAACAGATTCCTTTCCATTTTTTCCTTAAGTTTATGATGTTGGGCTTAGCCGGTGGCTTTATAATATTAGGTTGTTACAGTGCGTTGATTTCTTTTTCTAATTCGCTGACTGCGCTCATGACAGTCTCAAAGGTCGGCACATCACCATAGAGCATATCCTTCATTGCTTCGTAATCTGCGGCCAATGCTGCAAAGCGATACTCCGGGGGAACAAGCTTCAAGGTGCCGGGAATAACGCTGCGGCATTTCCGAACTCTCGGGTCTGTTGGCTTCATGGTGCAGAATCGTTGCCTTCTCCCAGAAAGTCCGCTCCGGCGCAACGGTCAGAATAGCCGTATCCTTTTGTGCAAAGACTTTCGGATAATAGATTGCGGCATAGGGCTCGATCCGAGCGATTTTTGCGGGCGTCCAAGCGGCCAGCGCACCGATCTCCAAACGAATAACCTGCAAGGTAGCGGGATTTGTAAACAGGTGCGGATAGGCAAAGGTAACTGTCTGTTTGTCCTTTTCGTCTATGTAAATATTCGCCTCACAGCCAAGCTCCTGAGAAAGTTCTGCCTGAATGGTGGGACAAAACTGCTCCGCAAGAAAAACCTCTGCCCGAGCATTGGCTTCTTTGTTGAACGTATCCTGTTTGGTGTTGGAACGTTTTTCCCATGGCTCGTCCTTACCGTATCCCAGCACCCGCCAATCCAGAATCAGATCAATATCTTCGGAAAAGCGGCTGATCAGATTGAATGCCTTGGAAAGACTGGTGCCGCCTTTGAAGGTAATAGTCTCTTTCCACGGGCAGCGGTGGAACAGATAATCCAGCGTAAAGCATACCCAAAAATCTTTCTCTACGATGGCATCATTCAAACCCATCTTATCGGCGGTATTTCGGAACAGTTCGCGCCGGTCGCTTTCCGGCAATCGTGCTACATTCCTCATTGTGTGTCACCTCCACACATTTTTCGTATCGTATCATAAACCCAATCCGTGGATTCCGTTGCCTCTTTCAGACAGGCTTGCTTTTCAGCCTCGGACAGCTTTTCAGAAAGCGTCTGTATGATCTCCGGCGTCACGTTGGTCCTTCCCAGAGTTTTCAGCGCCTGGATCACCAAACTCGTCATGTAAGACAGACCCGTGATTTCCTTGTTGGTTCTATGCTTAAATTCCAGCTTGGTGGAATTCCACTCATAGGTCTTATACGGACCGTCGCTGATGTAGGACCAGACCGCCGTTACCTGTGTAGAGAGCCCCAGCAGGTTCAGGGCCGTATTTCCGCACGGGGCAATGGTCCAGTGGTAACACCGTGCCAATGCTTTGGCAACTGCATCCGGGTCGGCCGCTACATATTCATCAAGCAGTTTGCTGTACTTTGGCTTTTCGTAAATGCCTCTGATAATTCTGCGGATAATGCCAGATTGGTAAAGCCGCTTCAATCCTTGGCGAATTGTTGCGGTGTCCGCAATATCTGCAAAATCAGGAGCAACAAAAACTGCACCATCCTCAGCAGCAAGAATTCGCGCTCGTATTTCCTGCATATATCCATTGTCCACAGCTGTGCCCTCCTTTCATGATGTCACGAATATTATATACTATTCGTGACATGCTTTCAATACAAACATCGGAATTTTCACTTTATTATTTTCAAAATCTTGATGTTTATTCGGAGAGCGCGATATAGCATAGGATGCATATTCCGCAGGTGATGGTTGCACATGAGGTAAAGTCTTTCGTTTTTTCAACTCTGAATACAGCCATTACAAGACCTCCTTTCCTTTGAAAATGGGTATGAAAAAAAGGTTTTGTTGTCCTCACCGTCTCCACTTATTCCATTCTCCCCAGCATAGCTGGGGGATTAGACTTTTCATCAAACGGATCTGTCTCAGGACGAACCGGTTCCCGGGATATCCGATGATCCTTTCCGGTCTTTTTAGCGCAAGAAAACCAAACAGCCATCACAGCCATTTGGTTTTCTTAAAATTACTTCTTCTTTTTTACTTCTTACATCCTTCTGTTCTCATGGATTCCCAGCACTACTGCACAGACTGCTGCGATCACAAGTCCGATCCAGAAGATGAATGCGTCTGCAGCACAGTGCTTTTCCGTGACGAACAGCAGGACACCTATCAGGATATATACTGCAAACAGTATGACTTCCACTACAATGTATAATTTCTTATTCGGTTTCGTGTTTTCCATGTCTGTTTTCCTCCTTAGGCTTCTTCCGACTCATCACGGAGCTTCTTCACACGTACTACGGTATAACCCAGGATTACAAGGAGCCATACAATGGGGATCCAGTGGAAACCACATTCACCAAACGGTATATGGCTGTCACTGTCCGTACCATTCTCAACGCTGTCGCTGTCTGCATGGATGCTCTCCTCTTCCTGTATGCCATCTGCATCACTTCCGTCTGCATCGCTGCCATCTGCATCACCTGTCAGGCTGCTTTCATCCGCAGCATCGTTCAGGCTGTCATCCTCTGCCGGATCCTTCTGCCCGGCATTACTGTTGCCAGTACTGTTTCCTTTATTTCCTTTATGGGCATTATTTCCGGAATCATTGCCGGCTGTATTACCTGCATCTGGTGTATTACCTGTGTTACCTGTACTTCCGGAATTGTTATTCCCATTGGTATTGGAGTTATCACCACCGTTATTGCCGCCGTTGTCTCCGGAGTTATTTCCGGAGTTATTTCCGGAGTTATTTCCAGAGTTGCCTCCGCCGTTGTTACCGCCGTTTCCTCCATTGCCATTGTTGGAGCCGCCGCCATTTCCACCGGGTCTGTTACCGTTACTGCCGGAACTGCCACCGTTTCCATTGTTTCCGCTGTTGGAGTCTCCGCCGTTTCCGCCGTTTCCTCCATTGCCGTTGTTGGAGTTACCGCCATTTCCGCCGTTTCCTCCGGTGCCGTTGTTGGAGCCACCGCCATTTCCGCCGTTGCCTCCGGTGCTGTTATTGGAGCCACCACCATTTCCACCGTTTCCTCCGGTGCCGCTGTTAGATTCTCCACCGTTTCCGCCGGATCCTCCATTGCCGCTGTTGGAATCTCCGCCATTTCCACCGTTGCCGCCGCTGTTGTTACCGCCGTTGCCTCCGGTTTCGCCTGAGCTTCCTCCATTACCGCCGGAGCCGCCGTTACCCTTGTTTGAGTCTCCGCCATTTCCGCCGTTGCCGCCGCTGCTGGTGCCGCCGTTGTTATTATTTTCCCCTGTGGAGCCGCTGCCGCCGTTTCCTCCGTTTCCACCGTTGCCGTTGTTGGAGTTTCCGCCGTCTCCGCCATTTCCACCCGATGTTGTTCCACCGTTATTATCGGTCTTTCCGGGCTGTGTGGTCTCGGTTCCTGTACCGCCGTTACCGCCGTTGCCACCAGGATTCGTGTTACCTCCTGTTGCGCTTCCGCCGCTTCCTGCATCACCGCCTTTGACGGTTCCACTAGGATTGATGGTGATGGTCTTATCGCCTGCGCTGATTCCGTTTCCACCGTTTCCTCCATTACCAGGAGTACCGGTTGCGGAATCTCCGCCTTTACCGCCGTTGCCGCCGGTTACCGTTCCATTGACCGTCGGAGTGATCTTGCCGTTACCGTCGATACCGGCTCCGCCGTTTCCTCCATCTTTGCCTTCTGTGCCATCTGCACCGTTGCCACCGATCACCTTTGCATCGTTTCCGATGATAAGTCCGGCATCTGCTGCATTACCGGCGGCTCCGATACCGGGTGCTCCATCCGGATGTTTAGCAGAACCGTCTCCACCCTTGATCGTACCGTTGACAATCTCCAGCTTTGTTCCGGGATGTTCATTTATACTTCCATCCTTCACAAAATCAAGTCCGGGCTTCGCTGCATTATTATCATCTGCCTTGTCACCTGTGATGGTATGTCCGCCAAGGTCAATCTTGACCTCACCCCAGGTATCAGGGATTTCAACTGTGTGGTCGATGTCTTTCTTCACAATTACCTTGTAGTTGCCGTCATCATCCACTACAACCTGTACATTGGAGTTTTCTGCTTTTTCCGTTCTGTCCGTAGCATTATTGCCTTTTGTATCACCGGCGCCTCTGTCCTCGAACTGCTTTGCGATATCCTTTGCATCCACGAGGGCTGTTTTGCCGTTGACAGAACCATATTTCTTATGACTGATCTGATATGGTGTTGCTTTCTTCAGACCCGTGATGGTTGCTTTTTCATCTCCATCCGTCAGTATGGTTAATACCTTACCTGTCGGGGTTCCCTGGGCATCCAGCTCCTGATACTCATAAGTCTCATTTGCTCTTCCCTTGAAAGTCAGTGTATGTGCTGTCTTTCCAGTGATCACAGGATTATCATCCGTGATCTCTACTGTAACGCTGACTTTGACACTGCCCGGGATCTCGAAGGTCAGTGCATCCGGATGGATTCCAGCCGTGCTCTGCTGTAAGGCAGAAAGCTTGTCCTGATCTACCGTTACCGTATTAGTGATGTCTGCGCCCTTCTTATCGTATGCCTTGACATTGGCAAGCTTCTTTGCTTCCGTTTCTGTCAGGCTGCCTACTTTCTCAATACGGATGGAGAAATTATCTGCTGCGATGGTATTTCCATCCTGTCCCGGAACAACATTGCTGTCTGCACGGTACACCGGAACCAGTGTCACACTGGCTGTAATCTCCGTCTCTGCGGTATATACCTTATCTGCATGGTTTTCCTCAGTCCATGCAAAGAACTTTTCATCTGCCTTTACCTGCGCATCGGTCTTTTCCTGCATCTTGCCAAAGTAGTCTTTGGTTATTTTACCATTTGCCGCTACTTTGCAGGGATCTGCTGCATTCAGCGGATTCTTCTTCTGGTCTTTGAAGAGGATCACGAAGAAGATTTTACCATTCTGGCCGTTATTACCATCCTGATTTCCTCCATTGACCGTTCCCTCAGTACCTTTACCACCGGAGCCGCCGTTTCCGTTGCTTCCTCCATTGTTGGAGTTACCGCCGTTTCCTCCGTTTCCTCCGGTCGTTGTTCCGCCATTCGTATTGTTCGTCTCTCCAATGGAGCCGGAACCACCATTTCCTCCGGTTCCTCCATTGCCCTTTTCGGAGCTGCCGCCATTTCCTGCATCTCCACCGGTAATGGTTCCTCTGTTGTTATCGATCTTTCCGCTGCTGCTGTTGACACCGGAGCCGCCATTTCCACCGGAGCCACCGGGATTGGTATTGTTCTCACCGGTTGCATTTCCACCGTTTCCGGCATTTCCACCGGTGATGGTTCCTCCGTTAATGACTACATCTTTATCGGTCTTGATACCGGAACCGCCATTTCCGCCGTTACCCGGAGTACCTGTTGCGGAATCAGAACCCTTACCGCCGTTTCCGCCTGAGACAGAGCCTCCGTTTACGGTCGTGCCGATGGTTCCTTCGATACCGGAACCGCCGTTTCCTCCGTTACTTCCGTTCTCACCATCTGCACCATTGCCGCCCTTGATGACTGCATTTGCGCCTACGGTGATACTACCAGCCTGTGACGGCTTGCTGCCCGCAGCTTCCCCTACACCGGCTGCTCCATCGGGATGTGCCGCTGATCCGCTGCCACCCTGGATCGTACCGTTTACGATCTCCAGATTCGTTCCGGGATGTTCTGTCGCTGTATCATCCTTCTTAAATACCAGTCCGGGCTTTGCTTCATTAGAAGCATCTGCATTGTTTCCGGTGATGGTATGTCCACCCAGGTCGATCTTCACATTCTCCCAGGTATCCGGGATTTCCACGCTGTGGTTGATATCCTTCTTGACAATCACTTTGTAATTGCCATCATCATCTACTACTACCTTGACATTCGGGTTTTCTGCCTTTTCATCTTTGCCCTTTTCCCCATTCGTCTTAGTATCACCCTGTTTATCTTCAAACTGTTTTGCAATGTCTTCTGCATCAACAAGAGCAGTTTTGCCTGTTGTGGAGCCAAGGACATCTCCATCAATCTTATACTCGGTTCCCTTTTCAAGTCCGGTGATCCGGTAGATGCCGTTTGCGGTCTCTTCAATCTTTGCTCCCGCTACCACTGCGCCTGACATGCTATATACTTTGTATTCCGATGCACCGTTCGGCACACCTTCAAAGGTCAGTGTATAGGCTGTCTTTCCGGTCACAACAGGGATCGCATTGGTCACTGTAACATTTACCGTTATGGAAGCATCGCCATACTTGAAAGTCAGCGGGAAGGTTCCTTCTTTCAGCACTGCATCCAATCCTTCCACAGAAATGAGGGTTGTGACATCCTTACCGTTTGCATCATACGCTTCTGCTTTGGCACGCTTGACTGCCTCTGACGTATTAAATGCTCCTTTTTTGATCGAATTCAGATGGATCTTGAAATCGTTTGCTGCAATGATATTTCCATTCTGGGAAATATTGGCCTTCTCCCGGAATACCGCATGCAGTTCTGTAGCCGCACTGATCACAGTCTGGTCGGTATAAACCTTTCCTGCCGTATCCTTCCATGCCATAAACTGGTATCCCGGCAGGACTGCAGCTGCCGCCATTTTCGCATAGGCTGCCTTATCCAGCTTTCCGCCATCCATGACCACCTCAGTGCCGAGCTTCTTTTCCGGGCTGACTTCTTTATTCCAGAATGTCACGGTACACGATGGAACCAGGGTGACATCAATGGTCGTTGCCTCCCCGATCGTACTGCCCGCATCCCCATTCGTATAAGCAATGATCCTGTTATTCTGATCTTTTACTGCTTCCACCATTGAAGTAACGTCTTTTGTGTTCGCAAGAATGCTTTTTAATATATTGCTGCCTTCCACATTGATCTTAAAGTGTACGGTCTGGTCATTTTCCGGTACCACTAACTGGTATTCATGATCAAATCCGGAGGAAGCAGCTGCCTTGGTGATCCAGTTTCTCACAGGCGTTCCGTAGGCTGTATCCAGCGTTCCACCCTTGATACGGATTGTCAGCATCTGACCTGCAACAAAGCTTACGTTCAGATAACTTGGCTGTGTGACCGCCAGTGTACTGCCCTTCCAGCTTCCTGCGTCCTCACTGAAGTTTACTGCTCCCAGATCTGTCGTATTATCATGAGAGAGCCATTTTGCTGTAAATGAAGGATTCTGTAAACTTCCATCCGGTGAAAATTTCAGATTGTCAAGCGTCGTCTGATCCGGGACAATGATACGGATATTGCTCGCACTCTGTGTGTTCGCTTCCCGTCCTGCCGGAATCGTATTAGTATCCATGGAGCCTCCGGAAACATGGATATGCACGACGTGAGACTTTTCATAAGACGCTTCCAGATCGTAAGATGCGGATGTGGAAGTGAACTTATAGGTATAGCTCTTATCCGTCCAATCAAAGCCTGCCTTCAGGTCTGTGGTACTTCCTGTCTCTGCCAGCTTCGTAAGTATATCAAAGGTTTCATCCTCCGTGATGCCTAAATCTGCTTCCGTAGGGTTCGGGTCTGATGGGTTCATGGCAGGGAACTTCAATGTGACTTCCACATTCTTAAATACTTCCACTTTGCCGTTCTGACTGCTTACCGTGATGTCTTTACTCTTCTGTTCGTCAAAATAAGTCGCTGTAAATTCCGGTGTCGTCACAGCGGAGCCAGCCGCTGATGTCACCTGAATGGTTGTCCTGTCATGGGTTACGGTGGAACCGGAACTGCTTCCGCCGTTCACCTTACCAACATAATAGATCAGGTCGCCATTGACCGGCTTCTTAACGGTTACCGTGATGTTGCCGGTACCCTGGTCCTTTGATATATTAAATTCGGAGGCATCCAGCATCTGTGGAGCTCCCTGTGCATCCACGCCCATGGATACCCACACCTTATCTACATCAATGGAATAATCCTCTCTCGGCTTAATGGTCACCGTGTAAGGGGTAAGCTGATGATAGGGATTATTCGGCTGTGTCTGTGGTTTCACCAGTTCAGCCGGAAATTCCGGGGAACCAATTGATGCCAGTGCTGCCACTCCGTTACGTTCCTCCCAGTTTAATACAGCGGAGTATTCGCCAAGGTAAAAGGTCTGGTTATCCTTCGTTGCGGTATAGGTATAGGTTGCACCATTCTTCACAGCAGTGAAGGTATCTCCAACAGCTTTTAATGTGACACTCGCCTGGCTGTCACCTAAGGTGGTATCGTTGCTTGTATCTACCGCCTTGACTGTATAATCTGCTGTGGATGTCAGCACGTAGCCGTCCACCGTGATCTTTCGTTCATTCGCATCCGTGTTGCTTACCGTAACCACACCACTGCGGAGTGTGATCGCACCGGTATCACTTACATCAATGTTCGTACCATTGCTATCTGCATGGACGGTGTTCCCGTTCATTTCCTTAATAGAAGAATTCTTCAGCTTTCCATCTGTGACTTCCGTTACTTTTTCCTTGATGATCTGAACCTCATCACCGGCTTTTGCAAGCTCCAGTGCATCGGCAAGAGGGGCGTATTTCACACCGTTAATGGATGCCTCCGCATCCATCGGTGCTACTACTACGCTGACTTCACCTTTTTTACTGTTATCCGGCTGCCCAGGGTCGGCGCCATCAGCGTAGCCTCCGAATTCGATGAAGAAACCTGTAACTTGAAGTGCTGGAGTATCCGTTCTATTTCCTTCCTTTATATCATTCAGAGTTTGTCGTTCGGCTATCACCATTACACATGATTCATATTCCTGTACATCAGATAAAGTACTATCTATAGGTACCTCTGGAGCTATTGCTTCATTCGGTTCATATAAGTCCCACAAATCGGGCTTCACCGTATTACCAGACTCCGGTCCCGCAGCCCAATAATAATGTGTTTGGGAAACATTTGTATCTGCTGTATGATTTTTATTTCGATAAGTAAATATTCCAGGCACAACCATATCTATTTTATCATTATTAATTAATGATCCATCTATCTTTACTAATCTTGTTCCCGCAGTCCATGTTGGTTTCAAATTTAAAGACAAAAGGTATTCTATTTCTTCTTTACTTGTTATCGTAGCCAGATATCCCTGTTCTCCTCCTAGTTTATAACTCATAGCTTGTTGATATGCTCTCGTCCACGATGTTCCTTGATCAATGTAAAGATAATAATGTCCATTCTCTGACCACTTTGTCAGTTTCATTAAACTAAGATCCGCATCAAATCCTATATTCTCATTTGTGTTTATTGATACATATACATTCATATCATTCACATAATCAAATGTCATAGTCTGGATCTTTTTCTCTATCTCCTGACTGGATTTTCCATCTTTAAAGATCCATGTGGCTGATTTTCCATCACTATCCTTTATGTTTGCATCATTTAAAATATTATCTGGTAGTTTACCATTTGACAACGTGATTGTCATCAAGCTGATATCTTCACCCTCTGTATCAATCTTTACATTTGTAAACTGGAACTTTGAATGCATATCATCTGTCCATACCGGAGTTCCCAGATTTACAATATATTTTCCCTGCACATTTCTATATGTTGATACTCCATAATTTATTGCATATATTTCTGCTTCCCCTTCTTCTACGATTACATTTCTAGTGAAATAGACTGCTTCCTGCGATGCAGTTTTTACTTCAGAAGATTTTTCTTCCGTACTATTTGTAATATCCCCATCTGCAGGATCCACACTCTGTTTTTCATCCGTCAGCTCAAGTGTGGCAGTCTGTGCATTATCCGTATCCTCATTGGAAGCCGTTGTTTCTTCCGTTTTTGAAGTTTGGGTATCTTCTGCTTTTGCAGACTTTCCAAGACGATCAAGGACATAGGTTACTTCATATTCTCCTAAAGTATAAATATCAAAATCTCCAGGATCAGATACCTTTACTTCATAAAGGTCTTTATCATAAATAATGCCTTCCGTCAGATCATAATCTTCCTGACCCCACTCTAAGTAGAGATCCGGTGCTTCATACAAAGCGTTTTCTTCCACGGCTGCTTTCACAGTAACCCTTCTCTGAAATGTGATGACCTGATTTTCCTGCGTGTCATCCTGTCCATTTTCCTGTGTTCCTTCTGTTGTCACAGGCGTAAGGGAATAGGTCACTTCGTAGGAGCCGATCTTGTTAATATCGAAACCACCAAGTTCTACTGCTTCCAGTGTATATTTTACATCATCATAAACAATTTCATCTGTCAGGTCATAGTCTTCCTCTCCCTGTGTCAGCACCAGTTCCCGTGCTACATACACGGGTTCTTTGTCCTCAGAAGCCGCTACTACATGAACCGTTCTTGTAAAGGTGATGACCTGCTTTTCCTGCGTATCAACGGTATTGGTGTCATCCCCTTTTGTTACATCAACGGCTTCCGCACCCACGGGCTCTGACTGATAGCTCATATCTACACCCGTTCTCGGCCTGGATACACCCAGTACACCGGTATCTCCGGTATTCTCCTCACTCTGTACTGCATCCTCTCCGCTGACCGCATCTGCAGTATCTTCTGCATTGCTGCTGTCGGAACTCGTATCTCCCTGTCCGGCATCCGTGCTGTCTCCTGCATTGCTGCTGTCAGAGTTCGTATCTCCCTGTCCGGCATCCATGCTGTCTTCTGCATTGCTGCTGTCAGAACCCGTATCTCCCTGTCCGGCATCCGCACTGTCTCCTCCATTGCTGCTGTCAGAACTGTCGGATCCGTTATCAGAACCCGCATTATCAGAGTTATCGCCGGTCTGGGTGTTATCCCCTCCCTGATTGTCTCCACTGTTCTGGTCTTTGTTTTCATTATCCGAATTGGAAGCATCCCCCGAATCTCCCGGCTCCAACGTTCCATCATCCTTGGAAGTCAGGGAATAGGTTACCTCATAGTCTCCCACGGTATTGACATCAAATCCGCCATCATTCACTACAGCCAGTTCATACATGCTGCTGTCATAGGTAATGTCTTTCATCAGATCATAGTCTGTGGCTCCCTGCGTGATGGTAAGCTCCGGTGCATCATACAGTGCACTTTCCCCATTACTTCCTTCTAAAGCATCCACAAGATTGATGGATCCGATTACCAGCACTGCCGACAGGATTCCGGCAAGCCATCGTTTCGTCTTTCCTTTACGCTTCTTCATACGTTCTCTCCTTTTGCATCGTATTCATTAAAATCTATGTAAAATCAACAGGTACCTTTGCGTACCTGAAAATGTTCCGTCAGTTCTTTTAAGATCTGTGCCTGGTTTGCCAGTTCCGGGGATGCGGCTGCATTCTGCTCGGATACGGCAGAACTGTTCAGTTCCTCCCTGAGGGGTCTTGATCCATTGTTTTCCTTTTTCATCGGTTTCTCCTTCTTATCCTTATTTATTCTTCCAGGAAGTTCCTTTTTCCGTTTTCCTCAAGGAAGGTGAGAAGCTTCCCATAGCTGAGAGGCGGTGCGATGAGATACCCCTGCAGGTAATCACATCCCCAGGATGCCAGGGTTCTCGCCTGGTCCAGTGTCTCAATTCCTTCTGCCGTGACCTGGATGTTATGACGGTGTGCAATACGGATTATCTCTTCGACCAGATCCTCTGCCATCCTGCTTCTCTCCGTTCCCCAGACCAGTTCCTTATCGAGCTTCAGGGTCTGGAACGGGATTTGGGACAGCCGAAGCAGGTTGCTCTCCCCTTTGCCGAAGTCATCTAACGCCAGCCGGATCCCCTGGCTGCTCAGCTGTTCCACCATGCAGCTGAAATTCTCTGCATTCCTGACCTTGCACATCTCGGTGATCTCCATGCAGACCTCACTTCTTGATACTTCATACTTTCTGAGTATCTGCATGATGTTAGGTACGGTCTCCGGAACCTCACAGACCTCCGGGGATAAGTTGATGTTGATCCTCTTAAGTCCGTAGGCTCTCAGCTCCGGGATCCTTCTGCAGGCTTCCCGGAACACCCATCTGTCGATCTCAGCGATCCATCCTTCTTCTTCCGCTTTTGCTGCAAGCTGATCCATGTTGTAGTAATTGCCGTTTTCATCCTTCAGACGGAACAGGGCTTCCGCTCCCCAGATCCTCTTTTTCTCCACGTTGTAAAATGGCTGGAAAAAGCACTCCTTTTCCCCATGGAATGCCTTTTCGCCGATACAGCCATCCTCCTTCAACAGTTCCATGCCGTTCTCCTTATTTCTCATGTTGGTATTTTTCTTTTGTACGAAAGCTCCGGGCAGATTCCCGAATGGTCACTTTACCGATGACAGCCGGAACTGTGCGAGAACCTTCCCGGTAATCTCCCGCCTGCGGAATGCTCCAAGCTCTCTGCTGTCTTCTGACCTCGGGCGGTTATCCCCCAGACAGAAGTAGCATCCTTCCGGTACGGTATAGGGCAAGGTGATCCAGTCATCCCTGTCCTGTTCCCCGAACAGGATTTCCGTTTCCGCTGCCCGTTCCCCATTTCTGGTCAGGTGTCCCAGGTCATCCAGATCGATCACATCTCCCGGCTTGCCTGCAATGCGCTTTACAATGTCCCGTTCCAGATCCTGCCTGTGGATGACCACCACATCTCCATAATCCGGCTCCCGAAAGAGCCGTCTCTGGTACAGAAACAGATCTCCATCCCGGTAAGCGGGGCGCATGGATCTGCCGTGTACCATGCCGATGCCAAACATCCAGTAGAGCAGTACAAGTACCACGCCCAGGTGTGCACCGATGATCAGAAGCTCCATCCTGCGCTGTTTTCGTTTCTGCAGTTTCCGTTTCTTAAACTCCAGTTCAAATTCCAGCTCAGTCATGCGGTACTCCTGCACTTTCCAAAGAGTCTGTCTGCACCCCGTTTTCCGGGTCAAAGTCCAGTATCACATTGATGATCTGCCGGAAGTCCTGTAACTTCCTCCGCAGCTGCTCTGCCCGATTGTTTACCCCTTCCGCTTCCTCTTCTGCCTGCGCAAGGATTTCTGCTTTCTCTGCCTCCAGCCCCTCCTGGAACTCTTTCTTTATCTGCTCCAGCTCCGCTTCTTTCTGCGACTCCATTTTTAACAGGGCAGCTTCCCGTTCCTTCATCTGCTGTTCCCGCAGATGGTAAGCGGAAAGCTCGGTTTCCCGTTCAATGGCATTTTCCGAAATCCTGCTCAGCTTTTCTGCCAGCTCCTCATATTTCTTCTGCATGGTATTCTGCTGTTCCATCATCCGCTGGTTTTCCGATTCCAGGGAGTCCACCTTCATCAGAAGCTCTGCCATCTGCGTGGTCAGTGCTTCCTTTTCTTTCACCAGTCTCTGGTTCTTCTGGAGCAGGACACGGTGTTCTTCCTTCTTCTCTGTCTCCATCGACCGGATGAGCGTCTGCAGCAGTTCGCAGGTAGCTTCCTTGTCATAACCACGGAATGCTGTTTTCATCGAATCCAGCTGATCCATCAGGGTCTTTTCATTCACGGTCTCCACTGCTTCTTCCCCTGCCTGTACTCTGGCAGTCTTTTTGGGTTCCTCACTCATTCTGGTTTCCTTTCCGGTTTATCCTTAAGTATCTATTTTCATTCCTTACAGACAGCGTTCTGTCCTTTTGATAATGTTTCCATTCCTTGCATCCAGGATGATATCGTAAGAAGTCAGGTCGGCATACGCTTTCAGAAGGTACACCGGAATTCCTTCTTCATAGGAAAGAGCAGGAAAAACCCATAAATGGATCTTTTCTACCCGGGGTAACTCTCTGCCGGCAATCTGCATTGCCGTTTCTCTGCTGATCCTGTTCAGATGTTCCTTTCCTTCCATACGCATCATCACGTCTTTCGTTTTGTACTGAATTTCGTTACAAAATGTTTGCCCCCCCCCCGAAAAAATCGGGAAGGGGAACATTTTAAAGGAGAATTCTGTTACACAATTCTTTTACACACATTATTCATAACGGAGAGCTGTTACTGTGGACTACCACTGAGCGAACGATCTGCTCCATGCAAAGACAAGCTGCCGAATATTGGGGACAAAATTGTATGTGGGCAATATTTCCGGGCAATACCACATAATCTGCATTATGTGGTAGAAGCAGACAGGGATTGCCTTATGCAAAACGTATTAAAAATATGTTTTATACGCTGATTGTATTGTGAAAATAGACCCTTTACGGATTCTGTATCAGATTCTGCACAATTTTTTGCGAAAAAAGTCGAATTGTATCATTGACATACAAATTTATTTTTGGTATATATGAATTGCGGAGAAAAATTATGGTACTTTTGGACAGTATTTCCAGGTAAGGAAACATACCATTATGTATAGACACCGCTTTTGGATACCATTTCTACCACATAATGCAGATTATGTGGTATTTTTGTTTTTCTGCCCCGATTTTTCTCACATCTGCTCTGATTCTTCTCTTATTCCGCTCTGATTCAGACCTGATCGGTAAGCTTATGTTACTAATCCCAGCACCTGCATCCGTCTTCCATGGTTCTTAACAGTGGTCATGGTATAGATCCTGGTCGTGTTGACATTGCTGTGTCCCAGTATATCCGCCAGGTAAAAAAGATCCTTCCATTTTTCCCAGAACACCCTGGCAAAAAGGTGGCGGAGGTTATGGGGGAATACCTTATCCGGACAGATTCCGGCTGCGGCACCGATGGCTTTCATCTGCGACCAGATATTACTGCGGTCCAGTGGATTCCCGAAGCGGCTGACGAACACACTTCCCTTACAGATCCCTTTTTTTCTGCAGTATTTGAGCAGCTTCTCCCTCAGCTCTTTCACCAGATACACCTGTCTTTTCTTTCCCTTGCAGGAAACCTCTGTTTTCCCGCTTTTCACAGCGGCTACGGTGATATATTTCAATTCACTGATCCGGATCCCGGTCGCTCCGATGGTCTCCATGATGAGTGCGGTCTGCTCCCGTCCCATCCGGTAAGCCTTTTCGATCAGCTTTTTGTATTCTGCCCTGCTTATTTCCTTTTCTGTGGAACGGAACATCTGCTTCTGTACCTTTACCGTCTTCACCCGGCTCTGCGTTTCTCCCATAAAGTCCAGAAATCCATTCAGGGCTACCAGCATGCTGTTTGCACTGCTCGTTTTGTAATGCTCCTGCAGCCATGCCTTGTAGGCGATCACTTTTTCCTTGGTAATGCTCCGGTTTTCTCCCATCCACTGCAGGAAGGTACGGATATCCCGCAGATATTTGTCAATGGTGGCGATGCTTTTTTCCCGATCCGCCAGATATCCCCTGTACTGCTTCAGTGTCTCTTCTCCGATTTCTGTCATTTTCACCAGTCTCCTTCCGTCCGGTTCTACCCGGGTCTTCCTGTCCACATTATGGTATACCGGATGGCGGATTCCTATCATTTTTCCGGCAATAAAGAGTTCGCCTGCGGACTCTTTGCGTGCGAGCGGTGTTGCAAAGCAAAACAACCTGTACACTCCTTAGAGTGCACAGGTTGTTCCTGTCTGCGTTCTGTCATGCTGTTTTATTCCGGGGAATGGAGCGGGAAGATCCTGCTCACGGTGCCATCCAGACACACCTCTTCCCCACGGAAGCTAAGCGGTACCGGGTGGCTGCTCCTGTTATTGACGGTCAGCGCATTCTTCGTTACCTTGATATCCAGGGTGCTTTTCCGGTAACAGATGCGGAATTTCACGCTTTCCCACGTTTCGGGGAGACAGGGATCGATCCGCAGGGCATCTTCCTCGATCCGTACCCCGCAGAAGCCCTCTACCACACACTGCCAGATGCCGCCCATGCAGGCTGCATAGATTCCTGCCGGTGCATTCTCCCCATCGGAGCTTAAATCCACATCGCAGCACTGGCAAAACAGCTCATAGGCTTCCTGTGTCCTTCCCAGGGAAGCTGCCATCAGGGAATGGGTGGCAAAGCTGTAGGATGCTTCATGGAGCGTGTGTTTTTCATAAAACTCGTAGTTTTTCTCCCGTACCTGCCTGCGCTGTGTCCCACCGGCTTCTTCCGGGAGTTCCGGGAACAGCTGCAGCAGCAGGACGAGGTCTGCCTGTTTATGCACCCGGAAGCTCTCAAGCTCCAAAACGGTATGTTCCTTCCGCATTTCGGCGGCTGCATTTTTTCCAAAGCTCTTGTAGTAACTAAGATCCATCTCCTGCAGCTTCCCGTAACCGGCAAACTGGGGAAGGATGCCATCCTTTCCCACAGGCGGCAGATATATTCCTTCCGCCGCCCTGCGGATCTTTGGCAGCATCTCACAGATCTCCCAGCGGTTATTCAGCTCTTCCAGATATTCCGGATCCTCTTTTTCCAGTCTTTCTGCGATCTGCACCGCCAGGCGGAGGTTATTCCGTGCCATGTAGTTGGTATAGGTATTGTCCGTCAACCGCTGTTTGTACTCATCCGGTCCGATCACATCACGGATATGGCATACCCTGCCATCCTCGTCCCATTCCACACGGTCTGCCCAGAATACTGCAGTAGCCAGAAGGATCTCATCGCCCCACTGCTTCATGAACTCTTCATCACCAGTAGCCTGATAATATTTCCATACGGCATGGCTGATATCTGCTGAGATATGCAGTTCCTTTTTCCCGGTATAGATGGCGGTTCTCTCCCCTGTCTGCGGATCTGCCATGCCTCTTTCCGGGGTGGTCTCCCCGTACTCCGGTCTGGCAGCCTCCCAGGGATACATGGCTCCCTTATATCCGTTTCGGTATGCCTTGGTCTTTGCTCCCTGTAAGCCCCTGCCACGGTAGATGAGCAGACGCTTTGCCTCCGCAGGTTCTGTCAGGAGAAAGAAGGGGAGGATACACATCTCGGTATCCCAGAAGCAGTGTCCCTTAAAATCCTCCCCGGTCAGTCCCTTTGCCCCGATGCCTACGGTATCGTCTTCCCGGTCTGCCATGATATTCAGATGGTACAGGGCAAACCGTATGGCAAGCTGGTCATAATCATCCTCCCCACGGAGCAGGATATCATTCCTGTTCCAGAATGTTTTCCACTCCTTCTGGCTGCGCTTTTTTAAGACGTCATATCCTGCTTCCAGATATTCCAGTGTCTTTTTCCTGCCTCTGCTGCAGGTGTCCCATGCCTTTTCCCTCTCGGCTCCGGGATCCCGGTCGGTAAATACGGTACAGATCTTGTCCACGACAAAGCTCTCCCCCGCAGGCACTTCCGCCTCCGCTATGATTACTGCGTACCGCTGGCCGATCAGCGGAGTTTTCTTTGGATGGATGGGACTGCCGTTTAAGGCAAAACGGTGTCCGCAGTACTGCAGCACATGGATCTTCGATTCCCCGGTCACCGTATGGTATTCCATCGTCTTCTCCTTGTGCATCCGTGCTTCCACTTCGTGGAAGTGCTGTGTGCCGTTGTTGGTCATTCTCCCGTTGATCCCGCTGATGATCTTCACCTTCACATTCCGGTGATATGGCATGATCCGGACTCTGGATGCTATGACGTGTTTATCCGCCAGGGATACGAAACGCTCAAAGAAAAACTCTGCCTCCACACCGTTCCTGCCCTCCCAGCAGACATGGCGGGTGATGACCCCAAAAAAGCAGAAGCTATCATAGGAAAAATCCTACTGCTTCTGCCTTCTTGAATATTATGCTGTTTTTCTTTACCTAGTAAACTACACCACCAGCTTATAATACCTCAGTGCCTCCATGATATATTCTCTTTTCTCTGGAGTACAGGATTTTATCTCAGGAGCCTCTTTCTTTGAAACATTATAATTAGGACGCATATCCAATTCACAATCCCGTTTTACTTCTGCTATATAAGCAGTATGAACATTCACCCCATGCTTCTCCATGATATACTTTTTGATATTCTCATAAGTTGGTTTCTGTTCCTTATACTCCTGGTGCATATCAGGACTAATCGGCACTTCCATCTCAACCTGGAAGTCTCTCTTTTTCTTCCCAAAGTCACTTTTTTTAGTTAAAAGAGCTACCGTCTCAAGTGTTGATAACTTTTCCAAGGAAATCATATGCTCATCCGATTTCTCATTGTCCAAAGAAATCCCCTTGATTTGTGCTACTTCCTTGCCTTCTTTAATGATCGGTACCGGAAACTGAAACTTAATATTCTGAATCCAATTTCCATCTTCCCGTCTTTCCGGGAAAATATCAATGCGTTCAATAAATGCCTGCATGAACTGTTTCTTTTCAGCATCCGTACATTCTGAATACACTTCATTAAAAGCGCCTAAAAATCCGTATATGCTATCTGCATCAATCTGATTTTTCTTAAGCTCATAAATCTGAGACTTCAGTTCTGCCATTGTTTCTTCCACTTCATCTATTTTATCATATTGAGCATCCAATCGTCTCTGTAAATCTGATATTTTTTTATCGTAATGAGCGTCCGTAACATCTAGATTATCCATCTGCTGTTCAAGACGGGTTTTTATTGTCTCCGCCTGATGAAGACTTGCATTTAACACAGATAACTGTTTTTCCAGGTCCGTTGTGTCAACAGTCGCTCCAATCTTATCCTGAATGGCATCCTTAAATTTTCCTTCTTTTGTCATTGCTGTAATCAGCTTTGCAAGCATATCATCAATCTGCGACTGCTCGATGTTGCGTCGGAAAGTACACTTGTGCCCGGTAGCATTCACGGTATTCTTACAATAATAGTAATATCTGGTCTTGTTATCTTTTCGCCCTGCTTTGGCAATGTTTCCATACATTCCTTTTCCACAGCAAGGACATTTTAATATCCCAGACAAAATATGTGCATGTTCCGGATCATGAATTTTTTCACGCTTGTAATTATTTTTTGAACGTTTTTCCTGTGCAAGATCCCAGTCTTCCTCGGAAATAATTGCTTCATGAATTCCCTCATAAACAGGGAAATCTGATTGCTCCACTACATGAGTTTCATTACGGGTTCCTGTTTTCTTCTCTGTACGCCTGCGTCCATATGCTATCTTCCCCATATATACCGGGTTATCAATTATTTTCTTGATAAAGCTGGCCGAGAAGCCCGGTATTGTTCCATTCTGACGCAGCTTCTTCGTATATCCATGATTGTTCAGGTAATTTGCCACACCATTGATTCCATCATTGGTATGAATATACCTGTCAAAAATCATTTGAATAATTTCCACTTCATCCTCTGCAATAACAAGTTCACCATTTTCCAGCTTATATCCATAAGGAGCAAATCCGCCATTCCATTTACCTTCTCTCGCCTTCTGCTCACGCCCAGCCATTGTCTGCACTCTGATATTTTCCCGCTCCATCTCTGCTACGGCCGCAATGATAGATATAAGCAGTTTACCGGCTGAATGCGGTCCGGAAGTTTTCTGACATCATCCAGATGGATCGTCGTAAAGCCGCTCACGCCGGTACTCCACTGCTCGAGCAGCGATGTTACCTCCACCGACCTTGCCTCTGAGAGAACAAGCCACTTCGGGTTCTGCCGCAGGCTCGCCTTGATGGCATCCGTGTAGGAAAAATCTTCTCCGACGCGAAGCTCCACCGCATCCGCACCCGGATTGATGTCCCTATAATGAATCTCTAATGAATCCTCAATCGTAATCACCCGCTCCTCGCGCGGTATAAACTGCATAAAGAATTTTGCGCACTCCGTCTTTCCAGCACCGGGTTCTCCTCCGAACACAAAATTCATGCCCGCCAGCACACAGTTCATCAAAAGCTGCAAAATCCGTTCCGGGCAATAGGATTCTTCCAGCATTCTCTCAATGTTCATGCGCACCATGCTCGGCGACTTCCGAATACAGATACTGGTGCCGGATGCGGCCGCCGCCTCATGGATAATACTGATACGCAGTTCTCTGGTATCAGCCTCCAGCACCTTATTGGCATTATTGAACTGACGATTCACGCAGTTGGAAATATTGTGCGTAAAAGTGCTGATAAATGCATCGGACAGATGCTCTTTTACACGATACCTTCCGATCTTTAAGTCCGTAATCCACAATTCGCTTCCGTTGTAGTCCACATCGGTAACATTCGGGCGTTGCAGATATTTCCAGAAAACCCCAAACTGCGCTTCCGTTGGTTCAAATGTCATGATCTCCCCCATGTCATCCTCCCTATGGCGTTAAGCCATTCATGCGGGAAAAGAATCCCGTCAGCGCATTCTTGAACTCCGTCGCCACATATCCGTCCGAGGAGAGCGCCGCAATAATGATTGCGCCGAGTGCAAGCAATACAATAATTGCAAGGATTGCATTTCCATAATGTTTCATTACCTGTTCCATAATAATTTCCTCCTTCACCCTTCTGTTGTGTCTTTTTCTTTTACCAAACATGTCCGGTTTTATCGATCTTACATACCTCCCTTAAAATACGATCCGCCGCTTTTACTAATCCGTCGATAAACTCCTGATTCCTGCCGCTTCTCGCAGACCCGTATTCCTCCGCTATAAAAGAGCTGCCCAGCCCGCGCTTCAATGCACAGTCATACGCTGCATTGTACCGCACGATGCCAATCTGCCCCTCATCCACCCGATATACTCTGTTTAGCACATCCGGCTCCGGTGTCCCGATGCAGTTGGCATACAGATACACCATGCGCTTCTCCAGATACATATGGCGCAAAAAGAACTGCTCCATTCCGTCGTAATCCTGCGGTTCAAAATTTACCACCACAAGATCCGCTGTCAAAAGGAGCTTCTTTTGACCCGCCGGACTGCACACTCCCGCATCCCAAAAAGAGTGCCGAATCCTCGCATCGCTCCCTCTGCAGGCTGCCGCACACAATCTTCCTGTCCGGGCATAAGTGCGGCAAAATGCCTGCCATTGCAGTATAGTTCGCCGTCGTACCGCTCCGGTGTGTTTCTCCCCAAAATACAATATTCATTTGTTCCTCACTTCACTCTGTGCTGTGTGATTGTCCTTACTGGAATTATGGATGAAACTGCCTCCATATAGCGTGATACTTAGAAATGTGGATAAAATCCAACTATTTGATAAAAGATGTGCTTATTTTACATCGTTTTCTTACATATGTAAATAGCATTTTTCAAATTTATATTTTTTTTAGAAATTACTACCGGAAACTTTTCTTTTCGCATTGCTTCCATTATAATAAATACAAATACATGTATCAGGAGGTCTTATGAATAATTTTATCATTACAACCGATACCACATCCGATCTTCCGGCTGCCTATGTAGAACAGCATCAGCTCGGCATGCTTTCTCTTACATATACGATTAACGATACTACTTATTCTTGGGAGCATCCGCTTCCGGTAAAGGAATTTTATGACTGCATGCGTCAGGGTTCTCTTCCCACGACCTCCCAGGCCAATCCCGAGGAGGCTGCCGCTGTTTTTGAAAAAATAATCAACGAACAGAATGCCGATATTCTTCATATCGCCTTTTCTTCCGGTTTAAGCGGAAGCTACAACAGCGCAAGGCTCGCGGCGGAGGAGCTTTCCGAAAAATACCCCGACCGGAAAATCATCGTCATCGATTCTCTCTGCGCTTCTCTCGGTGAGGGACTTCTGGTGCACAAAGCCGTCACCTTAAAGGAGCAGGGGCATACACTGGAAGAGACGGCAGACTGGATCGAGGCTAACAAGCTCCATCTCGTCCATAATTTTACCGTCAATGATCTGTTTCATCTCTACCGCGGCGGCCGCGTGTCAAAAACCGCTGCTTTTCTCGGTACGATGATCAGTTTAAAGCCGCTTCTCCATGTGGATGATGAGGGGCATCTGATTCCGCTCTCCAAAGTGCGCGGACGCAAAAAGTCGCTGATTGCCCTCGTGGATGCCATGGAAAAACAAATCGGCAGCTGGCGTAACAAGAATGACACCATTTTCATCAGCCACGGCGACTGCCTCGAGGATGCGCAGACGCTTGCAGCAGAGATCAAAAAGGCGTTCGGCCTTAAGCAGGATATCCTGATCAACAATATCGGCGCGGTCATCGGCAGCCATTCCGGCCCCGGCACCGTGGCGCTGTTCTTCATGGGCAGCAAGCGGTAAGACGGTGTGTGCGGCTGCGCGGCATGCTTAATGCGGCGCAGACCGTTGGAACAGCCAGGCCGTTTCCGGGTTATGTG
>OGIE01002563.1_pt1 | contig 21839 bp, 17 predicted proteins | sample 1571581 | NCBI WGS metagenome assembly OGIE01 (sample SAMEA2582021, study PRJEB24529) | metagenome | biome: Human gut stool | place: China | collected 2011
CAAATTCTGAAAATACAGGTGGGGCGAGGGTAGAAATATTTTTCCTGAGTAGTCAAGAAACAAGCTAAATAGACCGCAATTAAGCTATGTAAAAGAAATTTTACATACTTTTATCTAATATGTAAAAGCCTTTTGATAGACGTTAAGGGTGAGAATGTATATATAGATACGCTTACCTATGACGAGTTTATGATGCTTGTAGATACAGAATTGAGCAGAAGATTCTCATTGCAGGATGAGGCAGAGCAGAAAGCAAAGATTGACAGAGAACAGGCAAATGAGCTTGAGTGAGTATGTCGATGATATGCAAAAATCTGATGATACAGGCGGTACAAGTGTAGCAGGTAATAATGGTAATACAGGCAGTGAGCCAGTAATAAATCCTGAACGGGAAAAAACTAAGTGGGAAGATACCATCACAAACCGAATGCTTCACTGGTCTTATACACCTGAACAGAAAGAGGAAGTGAAGAAGGCACTTGCCGCAGGAGTTGCTAAGTCAACGATTCTTACTTACTTCGATCCGGAGGTTACTGTGGAGAGGATGAGTTTATATCGGAAGAAGTAGTAAATGTTATCGCATAGACACAGGATTATGTTATACTGTGTCTATGCGACATTAAAGAAACTTACAAATCGTTGTTTATCAAGCTGTTTAATTTTGAAAATTTCTTTGAAAAACTATTGACTCCTACGCAACGTAATAGTTTAGAGTATGCTTATCGAGAGGAGGAAATGACAATGATGACGGTGAATGAAGTAAGTAAATTAACAGGAGTGAGTATACGCACTCTGCAGTATTACGACACCATTGGACTCTTAAAACCTATTGAATATACAGAGTCAGGTTATAGGTTGTATGACGATACATCCTTGGAAAGGCTGCAACAAATTTTACTGTTTAAAGAATTGGAATTTCCACTTAAGGAGATTAAAAAGATAATCGATGCTCCTAACTTTGACAGGAACAAAGCATTAGAGCAGCAGATTGAATTGCTTACTATGAAAAAGGAGCATCTTGAAAATCTTATTAGTTTCGCTCGAGGAATAAAAGGAATAGGAGTGAAATATATGGATTTTAAAGTATTTGATACAACAAAGATTGATGAGTATTCTAAACGAGCAAAAGAACAATGGGGACAAACCTCTGAGTACAAGGAGTTTGAAGAGAAAACAAAGAACTGGACGAAAGACGATGAAGCTACTGCTGCAAATGAGTTTATGCAATTATTTGTTAAATTCGGACAGATGAAAGAAATGAATCCAGCAGATGAACAGGTGCAGTTGCAGGTAAGGAAACTTCAGGACTACATTACAGATCATTTTTATACATGTTCTGATCAGGTTTTATGCAGTCTTGGAAGAATGTATGCCGGTGGAGGAGAACTTACGGAAAATATTGATGATGTTGGAGGAGCAGGCACAGCAGAGTTTGCAAGTAAAGCCATTGATATATTTTATATGAGCAGAAGATAAATTCCGGTTTGTCAAACGAGCAGATCCTCATCTATAGCTTAACAGCGCCGCTGCGAAAGCAGCAGCGCTGTTATTATGCTTGGGAAAGGGGAGAGCTATCAGCCTTCCTCCCGTGCACGCAGGCCTGCGACGGACGAGATCGGCAGCGAGAAGCAGATCGCGCCCGCTTTGGTGCCGGGACCGGCCTGCTCGTTGATCGAGCGCATGATGGCGGCCTTTTCGTCCTTATGGGCGATGATGTAGATCATATCCTTTTCGTCGGCAAGGCTGACGCTGAAGAATTTTTCTCCGCGCGTGCCGCCCGTGCCCTTGGCGTGCAGCACTGTACCGCCGCCCGCGCCCGCGGCGCGCGCCGCGTCCATGACAAAGTCGGAATAGCCTTCGTTTAAGATGACGGTGATGAGTTCATGTTCAAAGTTCATGTTCGGCGCTCCTCCTGCTTTGAGATCGTCGGTGAGATAGGACAGTGTCTTGCCGCCGGCCACGCTCTTGAGAGGCACGGTCAGCATGACGCCGTTGCCCGGAATGTCGATAAAGAGCTTGCGCTTGGCGGAACGGATAAGCGAATCCGCCTCCTGCGCGCTGCCGACGGCGGCGATAACGCACTTTTCCGTCGCGTCCAGCCCATAGATGGCGAGGTGCTCGCTCGTGGCTGTGCCGCGCGCGGGCATGCTCAAGATGAGATGCAGCCCCGCCGCGTGGTAGAGCGAGCCCATCGCTTCGCCGCGCTCGTGATCCGTGATGGCAATGATGTAATAGAGTTCCATGTCAGCAGGCCTCCCACAGTTCGATGATCTCGTTGTCGCCAAAGTCGGGGAGCTGGGGCTCCTGCGAAGCATGACGGGATTTGACAACGTAGATGGCTCCCATCACCTGCACGGTGATGAGCGGCATCATCGCGACGAGCGCGACAAGGCCGAACGCGTCCGTCATCACATTGCCGCCGAGCGCTTCGCACGCGCCTGTGGCGAACGGCAGCATGAATGTTGCCGTCAAAGGACCTGACGCGACGCCGCCGGAGTCGAACGCGATGGCCGTGAACGTGCGCGGCACGAAAAAGCTCAAAGCCAGCGCGATAAGATAGCCGGGCACGAGGAAATACATGATCGAAATGCCTGTGATGACACGCAGCATCGCAAGCCCGCCTGCGGCGGAGACCGCGATGGATAAGCTCATGCCCATCGCCTTGGCAGAGATCGCGCCCGCGCTCAGCTCCTCGACCTGTTTGTTGAGCGTATGGACGGCGGGCTCGGCGTTGATGATGAACCAGCCCATCAGCATCGCAAGGGGGGCAAGGAGATAGACCTTCCACCCCTCGGCCAGCGCGGCACCGAGCGCGTAGCCCAGCGGCGAAAAGCCGACGTTCACGCCCGTGAGGAACAGCACGAGACCTAAGTATGTATAGAGGATACCAATCACGATGCGCATGAAAGGCAGCTTGCGGAGCTTGAGCGAAATGACCTGAAAAATCAGGAAGAAGACAACGATCGGCAGCAGCGCCATTGTCACTTCCCATAAATACTCCGGCAGGGCATGCAGATAGTCCTTGCCGAGCTCTACCGTGGTGGCGACGCCAGAGACGGCGCTGCTCTCGCCCTGCGCGGGCTGCGTTTTGTAGATCGCACCGAGCAGCAGCACCGATAAGATCGGCCCGATCGAGCACAGACCGACGAGGCCGAAGCTGTCCGCCTTGGCATTTTCGTCGCTTCGAATGGACGCAACGCCGACGCCGAGTGCCATGATGAACGGCACGGTCATCGGCCCCGTTGTCACGCCGCCGGAGTCGAACGCGACGGAGAGGATGCTCTCATCCGACAAAAACGCCGCGGCAAAGACGATGGCGTAAAATACGATCAGCATCGTGCGCAGCGAGATCGAAAAGAGAATGCGCACCATGCACAGCATCAGAAAGAAGCCGACGCCAACCGAAACGGTCAAGATCAACACCGTTGTGTCGATCTCCGGCACGTTGCCCGCGAGCACCTGCAAATCCGGCTCCGCCACCGTGATGGCGACGCCGAGGGCGAAGCTCACGGTCAGGATGAGCGGCAGCTTGCGCGATTTCGTCAGCTTGGAGCCCATGTAGTTGCCGATGCGGCTCATCGACATGTCCGCACCCAGCGTGAAGAGCCCCATGCCGAGAATCAGCATGGCCGTGGCGATCACGAACGAGAGCATCAGTCCCGCGTCTACCGGCACGAGCACAAAGCTGATCGCCATAACGATCAGGCTGATGGGCAGGACGGAGGCGGTGGCTTCTTTCAGCTTTTCCATTAAGATCTGTTTCTGATACAAAACCTCACTCCTTTATCAATTCAATACTTCCAAAAATATCATAGCAGAGATTCGCCGCGATGAACAGGGAAAAAGGGTAAAGGATGTGTTAAGCTTGTTCACCAGACGTGGACGAAAACAGCGGAATGGTCAAACCATCCCGCCGCTTTCCCATTTTTAATGCATATTATTTACTGTGCCGCGTGCGCACATCCGCGCTCGAGAGAGCAGCGGATGTTGCCGTCGAGCATTCCGCCGAGATCATCGATGAACGAATCCGGCTCGCCCTTCATGCCGCTGCCGATCCATTCAAGCGTCAGCCCTGCGAGTGCTGCCGTGTAGAAGCGCGCGAGCGCCATGATCTGGCTTTCGCTGACGTTCAGGCCCTCGGCCTCCTTGCGGACGTAAGAAAGCATTGTCGTCAGGATCGTTTTATGATAATATCTTGCCAGAATATCGCTGTGGGCGGAGTTGTGCAGGTGCAGGATCATGCGCTTGTTCTCCGCGGCGAAGGATGTGGCGGTCAAAAATGCCTTCTGCCACGATTCATAGCCCTCCACGCGCTCGGAGAGCTTTTCAATCTCCGACTCGAACACGTCTTCGGCCAGCGCGTAGATGTCAGTGTAGTAATAATAAAAAGTGTTCCGCGTGACCTCGCTTCTCTCCGCGATGTCGCGGACGGAGATCTTGTCGAAGGGACGCTCTGCCAGAAGCTCGATGAAGCTGCGGCGGATGGCGTTTTTGGTGCGCAGAGCCATGGGTGGGTTCCTCCCTTTCTCGATTCGATAAAATTCATTATATCCGATATGGGAAAAACTTGCAAGTGACAAAATCGTGAACATTTAACGAAATCTTTACACTATACTCGCCGCTTCCTGTCGGAAACTTGGTCAGCCTCGCGGGAGTGTGAAAACTTTGTGCGCCTTGCGGACTTTGCCACTTTTCCCGCTTTCATATTCCCGCTATCATCAGACTGTCAAAAACTGAGACAGCGCTCTTTCCCCATGCGAACGAGCAGAAAGGAAGCGAAAGCGATGAAAACCTATTTCACCTCTGAGTCCGTCACGTGCGGACATCCCGATAAAGTCTGCGACCAGATCGCCGACGCGGTGCTCGATGACATCCTTGCCAACGATCCCGACGCACACGTCGCCTGCGAGGTGACGGCCTGCACCGGCGAAGTTCACCTGATGGGCGAGATCACCTCATCCTATGTGCCGGACTATGAAGCCATTGCGCGCAAGGTCATCGCCGAGATCGGCTATACCGTGCCCGTCGTCGGCTTTGACGCCGAAAACGTGCGCATCCGCGTCAGCATCCACACCCAGTCGCCGGACATCGCGCGCGGGGTTGACCGCGGCGCGCCGGAAGAAGCCGGCGCGGGCGATCAGGGTATGATGTTCGGCTACGCCTGCTGCGAGACCGGCGCGCTGATGCCGCTGCCGATCACGCTTGCGAACCGCCTGACGAGAAAGCTCGAGCAGGTGCGGCGCGAAAAGCTGCTGCCCTATCTTCTGCCGGACGGCAAGGCGCAGGTCAGCGTCGAATACGAGGACGGCACGCCCAAACGCATCTCCGCCGTCGTCGTCTCCGCGCAGCACAGCGCGGAGGTCGGCATCGACGCGCTGCGCGATGCGATCTTAGAACAGGTCATTTTCCCTGTGCTGCCGCCGGAACTGCTCGACGAGCACACAGAGTATTTCATCAACCCGACGGGACGATTTGTCGTTGGCGGGCCCGCGGGCGACAGCGGCCTTACCGGCCGCAAGATCATCGCCGACACCTATGGCGGCATGGCGCGCCACGGCGGCGGGGCGTTCTCGGGCAAGGACCCGAGCAAGGTCGACCGCACGGGCGCTTACATGGCGCGCTATCTCGCCAAGAACATTGTGGCCGCGGAGCTGGCCGACCGCTGCGAGATCGAGCTTGCCTATGCCGTCGGCCTCGCCGACCCTGTGAGCGTGATGGTCGACACGTTTGGCACGGGGCGCGTGAGCGACGAAAAGATCGCGAGCTGGCTTATGGAGCATATCGACATGCGCCCAGGCAGCATCACGTCGCGCTTTGAACTGCGCCGCCCGATCTACCGCCACGTCTCTTGCGGCGGACACTTCGGCGAAAATGCCGTGGGTCTTCCGTGGGAGTGGACCGACATCGCCGAGGTGCTGCAAAAGGAAATTTTATCATAACATTATCTGCGAAGGCGGGGAGGAACAGCATTGAAAAGCAAACGGAGCAGAACCTATCTCGTCAGCGGTCTCACGCTGGCGCTGATCTTTGTTGCCATCATCCTTGTTTTCCGCGACGTGCTGCCCGATATCGTCAAGGACCTGAGTACTGTGCCGTTCTGGGGTGTGCTGCTCCTGCTCGCACTCGGCTTTGCCTACGAGGCGATGGAATCCGTGCTGTGCCTCGTCATCATCCACCACAAAAAGCCGGACTGCACGTTTATTGACGCGCTGCGCGTGACATTCCTCGGCGTGTTCGGCAATATTGCGACGCTGGGTGCGGGCACGCTGCCGATGCAAAGCTTTTACCTTTACAGGCGAGGCCTGGACGCAGGCAGCGGGCTCGGCATCATGGCGAGCGAATACGTGCTGCACAAGATATCCGTGCTGATCTACGCGACGGTCACGCTGCTGCTCGGCGGCGACTGGCTGGAGCAGAGCGCCAGCGGCCTTGCACGCTATCTTCTGATCGGCTATGTCATCGGCGCGCTCATCGTGATCGCGCTCACGCTGCTCTACACCTGGGATAAGGTGCTGAAGTTAGTGCTGATGCTGCTCGACAAGCTCCCGCACACGCCGAAGTGGGACGAACGCCGCGAAGAGTGGGCGAATAGTCTCACCGAGCTCAACCGCGAGGCGAAAAAGGTGCTGCTCGTTCCGTCAATCCGCGTTAAAGGTATCGCCGTGAGCCTTGTGAAGCTCTTCGTGCTCTATTCCATCCCCTATGCCGCGCTGCGGCTCGTGGGCTGCACGGCGCTTAACTTTGCGCAGGCACAGCTGCTCGCCTCGCTGATGCTGCTCATCACAAGCGCGCTGCCGAACGTCGCGGGCGTGGGCCCGATGGAGTTTGCGTTTTTGCTGCTCTTCGCCCCGTGGGCGGACACGGCAATCGCCTCGTCGGCGCTGGTACTTTATCGCGTGGCGACGTATTTCTTCCCGTTCCTTCTGAGCGTGATCGTGTTTCTCCGCGAGGAGAAGAAATCTTTGAAAGGCTTTGATGCGCAAAGCGCTTGAAAATTATGACGGCCTGAGGCCGTCGGGGGATTCCCGCACCGTGCGGGAGTGCGCTAAAGGGGGATACTCTCTTTCGAGAAAGAGAGTATCCCCCTTAAACCCCCGAGAGAAAGGACGAGGGGCCTTCCCCCTCGACCCCACACATTGGCAGTTTCAATCTTGAAGAACTGCACACGCTGCGCAATCAGGTGCGGTGTACATGGCTTCGCCATGAATCCCTGCAATTTGTGACCGATTTGCAACCGCGCCTTACTATCGTGAGGCGCGAGTGACGTTAGATTGGCGGCAGACTGCCTGCGGAATGCGGCATTGCTTCGCTCGCCGCATTGATGAGTGCTCCGGTAGACGGAAATTAGGCTGTACCAGCGCGAGATGGGCAGAGCGGCAGCGGATGATAGGAGTACGCCAAGTCGTATAGCAGGGGTAAATGCGGCTTTGCCGCACGCAAGAGGTGCAATCGGCAAGCATTGCAGCTCTTCGAGCTGCTCGCTTGCAATGAAAAATTTTCTCTGGGAGGGTGTAAGGGAGGGGTGTCTCTTTTTAAAAAAGAGACACCCCTCCCTTATCCGCGTTCCCACACGGTGTGGGGAACAAGGCGGCAGCACTTTGTGCTGCATTATCCCCGCGCCTTAGCGGCGCGCTTTAATTTATAGAGCTCTTCGGCAGCAAGCCGCGTCTTGGCGACCACATCCCCGCCGCCTTGCGGAAAGCAGTAATACAGCGCTTTGTGGTCGCCGATGCACAGCATATCGCCGATCTCGTACCAGAAATAGTCGGCGTACAGGCTGTACGAGGCCTCAGGCTTTTGGAAATAGTCCAGTTTCCCGCCGCAGCCGGTCAGGTGGAAGCCGTTTTCATCGTGGTGCAGCCGGCCTTCGCCCACGCGGCAGATCTCGCGCATGTTGACCATCATGCAGATCTGCACGGGAATATCAAGCTGATATGCGCCGCTTTCCAGCTCCTCGCGCACGCACTGCCGCTCCCAGGTGTACCAGTCCGGCACGTGGGTGAACGCGGCCTCGCCGTTCAAACATTCCAGCGTACCAATCTCTGTCAAGCGGTATTCCTTGTTACAGCTTCGGCAAATGAGTGATGTGCCTTTGCCCTCCATTTTCCCCTCGGCGAGGCAGTGCGGGCACTTGTAGAGCACGCGGTTGAGTCCGTCGGCGCGGAACGGCTCGCTGACGGAGACGCCGTTTTCCTCCTGCCAGCGGAAATTGTCGAAGCGGAAGGCGGAAAAGATGCGCTCATTGATCTCGGCGACGTTCCTCTCTGCAACGTCGCTGGACGAGAGCAGGCACTGCATCTGCGCTGAGACCTTCGTGCGCCGCTTTTGCAGCCCGTTGTAGAGCGGGTCACGCGCGAACGCGCCGTAGGTGCGGATCATCACGACCGGCACATTCAGTGCCTTGACGCACTTGCCGATGCTCTCCGGCAGCGGTGTGGCCGTGCCGTCGAAGCTGTAGCTCGCCTCGGGGTAGAGCAGCACAGACGTTTTGAGTGTCCGCGCGCAGTAGAGCATATCGCGCACGAGCGTCGTGTCCGAGCAGAACTTGCGCGTGGGGATGCAGCCGACGCTGCGCATCAGCCACTCCTTGCCGACAAAGCCGTCCGACGTGCAGACGATGTTGAACGGGCGCGGGTACAGCACCGCCTCCGCGATTTTGAGGTCGAGAAAGCACGAGTGGTTCATCAGGACAAGGCAGGGCTCATCGCTTTTGATCTGCGCCATGCCGATCTTCTCACAGTGGAAATGCGTCGCCAGAAGGTCGGGCGCGGAGGCTGCGCGCAGGACCGTCCGGAACAGGAGCGACGGCTTTTTCGGCTTTTTGTGCACCTGCGGCGGCTGGGCAAGCGCCTGTTCATATGTCATATCGACGACTTTAATTTTCATTCTGTTTCTCCGGCACGACGTGGATGTTCAGATGATCGTAGGACATCTCCACGTTGTGCTTTGCAAAGGTGTTGCGCAGGCGCTCGTACATCTTAAAATAAGTGTCCCAGTAGGCGTCTGCCGCCGTCCAGCAGCGGATGGTGTATTCGATGGAGCTGGCACCGTAATTCGAGAGATACACCGTCGGCGTGGGTTCTTTCAGCACGGCGGGGAAGGCGAGAACGGCGTCCATGCAGGCCTGCTTCACCTCGTCCGTCGGCGCGTCGTAGGATGCTGTGACCTTGTAGACGATGCGGCGGCCCAGGACGGTGAAGTTGATGATCTTCGAGCTGGACATTTCGCGGTTGGGCTGGAGCACGATCTGTCCGTCCGGCGTTTCAATCTTCGTGTGCGTCAGTGAAATTTCACGCACCGTGCCGGTCGTGCCGCCGACTTCGATCTCATCGCCGAGCGAGAACGGATGCGAGAAGAGAATGACGAGTCCGCCGGCGACGTTGCCGAGAATGTCCTCGGCGGCCAGCGTGACGCCCAACGTCAGCACCGACATGATGGCGGTGAGCGACGAGGTGTTGATGCCGAGCGCCTCGGCTGTGATGATGATGGTAAGCAGATACAGAAGCGTTTTGAGACTCGTGAGGATGACCTTTTGCAGCCGCTCGTTCAGGCGGTTCGCGCGCGAGAGCAGCCGCGAACAGAGCTTGAGCACGAGCCGCACGACGATCAGGCAGATGAGGAACGTCAGCAGCGCGGAAAGGATGCTGCCGATGCTGTAGCCACCGATCGAGCGGGAGATGATCTGGGAAATATTGTCCATGGCGTTTCGCCCCTTTCGATGCCCAGTATATCAGTGTTGCCGCGCCTTTGTAAAGAGCACGCTAAGAATCCTCAGAATTCCTTAAGCTTTGCCGGTTGAGAAACGGGCGGAAAGAGCGTATAATGCAGCGTGATCTTTTTTGAAAAGGAAGTGCCCGCATGCGCCCTTACGCCCTCATCGACCTCCACTGCGACACGTTGACCGACTGCATGTACGCAGGATCGAACATCGTCGACATACTCGACGATCCCGCGCGCACGCTGTCGCTCACAAGTATTCCGAAGGACATCCACTGGGCGCAGTTTTTCGCCGTGTTCGTGCCTGATGAGCTGCGAGGGGAGAAGGCCATCCGCTTTTTTGATGACGCCTGCGCGAATTTCGACCGCCAGATGCGAAAATTTGCAGATCGTGTGTCGCCCTGCCGCAATGTTGCCGATATGGAGCGCGCGTGGGCGGCGGGGAAGACCGCGGCCTTTCTGAGCGTGGAAAACGGCAGCGCGTTTGCTGGCGACCTGTCGCGCATCGGGAAGACGAAGCGTCAAGGCGTCTGCGCCGTGACGCTGACGTGGAATGGGGAAAACGAGCTCGGCTCGGGCAATGTGACGGACCGCGGCCTGACGGACTTTGGCCGCGCCGCCGTGCGCGAAATGGAGCGCTGCGGCATTTTGATCGACGTCTCGCACCTGAACGACGCGGGGCTCGCGGACGTGTTCGAGACGGCGGAAAGGCCGTTTCTCGCCACGCACTCCAACGCCCGCGCAATTTGCGCGCACAAGCGCAACCTGACGGACGTGCAGATCAAGGAGATGGTGCGCCGCGGCTGCCTGATCGGCCTCAACTACTACGGGCCATTCCTGCGCGGCGGGGGAGCGGTCAGAAGCTTAGACGACGTCTATCGCCATGTGGCGCACTTTTTCGACCTCGGCGCGCGCAAAAACCTCGCCCTCGGCTCGGACTTCGACGGCGCGGTGCTGCCGCCGTGCCTTGATTCGCCGGAGAAGGCGGCGGATTTTTACGAGTATCTGCTTTCGCGCGGCGTATCGCAGCAGGACGCGGACGGCATTTTCTTTGAAAATGCTCGCACATTCCTGCGGAAAAACCTTGGGTGAGCGCAAAACGCTTGGCAGCGGGCGGCGCACTGTGATACAATCAATAAAAACAGGGGAGGGGAGCACATGGCAAAAAAATCGAGCCGCAACACCAAGGCGCGCATCGTCTCGGCGGCGTGGAAGCTCTTTTACGAGCAGGGCTATGAGGAGACGACGGTGGAGGAGATCATCTTCGAGTCGGAGACGTCGAAGGGCTCGTTCTACCACTATTTTGACGGCAAGGACGCGCTGCTCTCGTCCCTCTCGGTGCTGTTTGACGAGCGGTATGAGGAGCTGATGCAGCAGCCCCACGACGAGATGGACTGCATCGAGCTCTTATGCTGGCTCAATCAGGAGCTGTTCACGACGATCGAGAACACGGTCTCCATCGAGCTTCTGGCGCGGCTTTTTTCCTCCCAGCTCGTGACCAAGGGAGAAAAGCACCTGCTCGACCGCAAACGCACGTACTATCGTCTTTTGCGCCAAATCGTCTCTCAGGGGCAGGAGCGCGAGGAGCTGACCGACACGCGTACCGTGAGCGAGATCGTCAAGGCCTACGCGATGTTCGAGCGCGGGCTGATGTATGACTGGTGCCTTTCGGGCGGGGAATATTCGCTTGTGCAGTATGCGCGCGAGATGATGCCGCTCTTTTTAGACGGCTTTCGCAAAAAATAAAATTCGTTTCAAAAACAGTCTACTAAATCGTCTTGCAGAAAATGCAGTAAAATCAATCAAAAATTCAGAATTTTGCAGTGCCGTACAGGAATTATTCTGTACGGCGTTCTGTATTTACGTCTACTTTCTTTTGTGCTATATTGTGCTCGTTTTAACGAAAGCTGAAGGAGAAATTCACATGACAAGCGCACAGATCATTATTGTAGTGACCATCGTGCTCTACCTCGCCGCGATGGTGTTGGTGGGCGTGTATTTTGGCAAGAAGGGCAGCGGCAGCAGCTCGGACGACTTCTACCTCGGCGGGCGCAAGATGGGCCCTGTCGTCACGGCCATGAGCGCCGAGGCGAGCGACATGAGCAGCTACCTTTTGATGGGCTTGCCCGGCCTTGCCTATCTGTTTGGCCTGCCGGAGGTGACGTGGACGACCATCGGTCTGGCCATCGGCACGTATCTCAACTGGCTGATCGTCGCGCGCCGCCTGCGCCGGTATTCGGCCAAACTCGGCGCCATCACGATCCCCGACTTTTTCGCCCGCCGCTTCGGAGATAAGAAGCATTTGCTCTCCTGCATCGCGGCGGTCGTGATCCTCATTTTCTTTATCCCGTACACGGCGTCCGGCTTCAAGGCCATCGGCACGCTCTTCAACAGCCTCTTTGGTGTGGAGTATCATACGGCAATGATCGTCGGCGGCATCGTGGTCGTGCTGTACACGGTGATGGGCGGCTTTATGGCCGTTTCGTTCACCGACCTGATCCAGTCCATCTTCATGACCATTGCGCTCATCGTCATCGTATGCTTCGGCGTGCAGCAGGCGGGCGGACTGGACACGGTCATCGACAATGCCCGTGCGCTGCCGGGCTACCTTAACATGACGCAGGGCTACGATGCTGCGCGCGGCACAGCCGCCTCGTTCAGCACGCTGAGCATCATTTCGACGCTCGCGTGGGGCCTCGGCTACTTCGGCATGCCGCACATCCTGCTGCGCTTTATGGCCATCCGCGAGGAAAAGGAGCTCAACCAGTCCCGCCGCATCGCGACGATCTGGGTTGTGATCTCCATGTTCATCGCCGTGTGCATCGGCATCATCGGCAACAGCGTGACCGCCGCGGGTAAAGTGCCCTTCCTGGCGACGAGCGCGGAATCTGAGACCATCATCATTAAATTGGCAGACCTGATGAGCCAGCACGGCGTGATGCTCGCCGTCATGGCGGGCATCATCCTCTCCGGCATTCTGGCCGCAACGATGTCGACCGCGGACTCGCAGCTTTTGGCCGCGGCGTCCAGCGTGTCACAGGACCTCATGCAGCATTCGTTCCGTATCAAGATGAACCAGCGTACGACGATGCTGGCCGCGCGCGCCACGGTCATCTGCATCGCCATCATCGGCATGGTGCTTGCCTGGGACCCCAACAGCTCCGTGTTCCGTGTCGTTTCGTTCGCGTGGGCGGGCTTTGGCGCGGCGTTCGGCCCCGTGATGCTCTTCGCGCTCTTCTGGAAGCGCGCGAACAAGCAGGGCGCGCTCGCGGGCATGATCACTGGCGGCGCGGTGGTCTTCATCTGGAAGTACCTCATCGCGCCGATGGGCGGCGCGTGGGCCATCTACGAGCTGCTCCCCGCGTTCCTTGCGGCGTGCATTGCGATCGTGATCGCATCGCTCGCGACGCCCGCACCGGAGAAGGCCGTCACCGATACCTTCGACGAGATCTGCGGCAAATAAAAGGGAAGAACAGGCGAGGGCTGCGGCCCTCGCTTTTCTTTGTTAGCCAAATGGAGTGAAATGGAAAAATATGACAAAAAATCCGCATTGACTATTGAAAATGGAATGACTAACGTTTATTATAGATAACATCTATTTATGGATGCTGACATCAGGCGGCGGGATACGTGCATTTGTCCTGCCGGCCGATACTACACTGATGGCAAGCAGTGAAAGGAGAAAACAGCAGTGTCAAGACTCGATATTATGACGCCCTCCCATGCCCAGACCGTCATCGACGGGCTGTACCGCGATGTGGAGCGGCGTATCGCCGCAAGCCCTCCGGGACTGTGTCCGGTGGACCTGGCCAAGAGCTTTCTGGACCTCTGCCATGCGCAGACGTGCGGCAAGTGCGTTCCCTGCCGTATCGGCCTCGGCCAACTCTCTGAGCTGATGGAGCAGGTGCTCGAGGGCGAAGCCACGATGGAGACCATCTCGATCATTGAGCGCGTGGCGCGCGTGATCGTCAACAGCGCCGACTGCGCCATTGGCCGCGATGCGGCGCGCCTGGTGCTTGACGGCGTGCAGGGCTTCCGCGACGACTACGAAGAGCATATTCTGCGCCACCGCTGCCTTGGCGGCATGCGCGAGCCCGTTCCCTGTGTGGCGCTGTGCCCTGCGGGCGTGGATATCCCGGGCTACCTCGTGCTCATCAAGTACGGCCGCTACGCCGACGCCGTGCGCCTGATCCGCAAGGATAACCCATTCCCCTCGGCCTGCGCGTACATCTGCGAGCATCCGTGCGAGGCGCGCTGCCGAAGAAACATGATCGACGACGCGGTCAATATCCGCGGCCTCAAGCGCTACGCGGTGGATAACGCGGGCTACGTGCCGCAGCCCGACTGTGCCGAGCCCTCAGGCAAGAAGGTCGCCGTCATCGGCGGCGGCCCGAGCGGCCTTTCCGCGGCGTATTACTTAGCTTTGATGGGCCACAAGGTCACCGTGTATGAAAAGCGCGCGAAGCTCGGCGGCATGCTGCGCTACGGCATCCCCAACTACCGCCTGCCGCGCGAAGTGCTCGACGCGGAGATTGCGTCGATGCTGGCGCTTGGCATCGATGTGCATGTCAACGTCAATGTCGGCGACGATGTGACGTTCGACGAGCTGCGCCAGCAGAACGACGCGCTTTACATCGCGCTCGGCGCGCACACGGATAAAAAGACCGGCATCGAGGGCGAGGACGCTGAGGGCGTCATCTCCGCGGTCGAGATGCTGCGCGAGATCGGCGACGATTACATGCCGGACTTCCGCAACAAGGACATCGTCGTCATCGGCGGCGGCAACGTCGCGATGGATGTCTGCCGCAGCGCCGTTCGTCTCGGCGCGCGCAAAGTGAGCTGCGTTTACCGCCGCCGCCAGGAGGACATGACGGCCCTTCCCGAGGAAGTGGAGGGCGCCGTTGCCGAGGGCGTGGAGCTCGTGACGCTTCAGGCACCAGTCCGCATCGAGACCGATGCGAACGGTCACGCCGTCGCGCTGTGGACACAGCCGCAGATCATCGGCGAGATGGATAAAAAGGGCCGCCCCGCGCCCGAAAAGGCCAAGCGCAGCGAAAAGCGCATCGCGGCGGACGTTGTCGTTGTCGCCATCGGTCAGGGCGTGGAGACCCACGGCTTTGAGCAGACGAAGATCGCCATCAAGCGCGGCGCGTTCGTCGCCGAGGCCAGCGGCCAGATCGACAATATGGACGGCGTCTTCGCCGGCGGCGACTGCGTCACCGGCCCTGCGACCGTCATCCGCGCCATCGCGGCCGGCAAGGTCGCCGCGGCGAATATCGACGAATACCTCGGCTTCCACCACGAGATCGACCCCGGCGTCGAGATCCCCACGGCGCGGCTGAACAACAAGCCGCCCCACGGCCGTATCGACACCACCGAGCGCGAGGCAGGCGAACGCAAGCACGACTTCAAGTGCATCGAGTGCGGCCTCACCGATGAAGAGGCGTACTCCGAGGCGTCGCGCTGCCTGCGCTGCGACCACTTCGGCTACGGCATCTTCCGCGGAGGGAGGAAAGGCAAATGGTAAGAAACGTTACACTGACCATCGACCACAAGAGCGTCACCGTGCCCGAGAATACCACGATCTTAGAGGCCGCGCGCTCGGTCAATATCAATATCCCGACGCTGTGCTACTTAAAGGACATCAACGAGATCGGCGCGTGCCGCATCTGCTGCGTGGAGGTCGAGGGCATGGAGCGCCTTGTCCCTGCGTGCGACAATGTGGTGGCGGACGGCATGGTCGTCTTCACGAACAGCGCCAAGGCGCGCGAGGCGCGCCGCATGAACCTGCGTCTCATTCTTTCGCACCATGATACATCGTGCACGAACTGCACGCGAAGCGGCAACTGCACCTTGCAGCAGCTGGCGAACGACTTCAACATGCGCGGCACGCACTTCCCCAAAAAGCTGCGGCACGAGGCGGTGGATTATTCCACGCCGCTCATTCGCGAAAACGACAAGTGCGTGCAGTGCCTGCGCTGCATCCAGGTGTGCGAAAACGTGCAGAGCGTGAAGATCTGGGACCTTCTCGGCACGGGCTCGCGCACGGTCGTGGACGCGTCGTACAACCGCCGCATTCAGGACACCGAGTGCACCTACTGCGGCCAGTGCATCACCCACTGCCCGACGGCGGCGCTGCGCGAGCGCGACGACACGGGTCTCGTCTTCGACGCGCTGGACGACCCGAACATCGTGACCGTTGTGCAGGTCGCGCCCGCGGTGCGCGCGGCATGGGCCGAGCAGTTCGGGCTCGACAGCGAGTTCGCAACGCCCAAGCGCATGGTCGCGGCGCTGCGCGAGCTGGGCTTCAACTATGTGTTCGACACCGACTTTGCCGCCGACCTCACGATCATGGAGGAAGGCAGCGAGTTTATCGAGCGCTTCACCCACAAGGATCAGTATCAGTGGCCGATGTTCACGTCCTGCTGCCCGGGCTGGGTTCGCTTTGTGAAGTCCCAGTACCCCGAACTGACGGGCAATCTCTCCACGGCCAAGTCGCCCCAGCAGATGTTCGGTGCGGTGGCGAAGAGCTACTTTGCCGAAAAGGTCGGTATCGACCCCAAGCGCCTTTTCGTCGTCTCGATCATGCCGTGCGTGTCGAAAAAGAGCGAATGCGCGCTGCCGACGATGAAAAACGACGCGGGCATCCCCGATGTCGACGTGAGCATCACGACGCGCGAGCTGAACATTATGATGCGCGCGAATCACATTGAACCCAAGTACCTGCCCGAGGAGGAGTTCGACAGCCCGCTCGGCTCCGCGACCGGCGCGGCGGTCGTCTTCGGCACGACCGGCGGCGTGATGGACGCGGCGCTGCGTTCGGCGTACTTCCTCATCACGGGCAAGAATCCTGACCCTGACGCTTTCACCGCCGTGCGCGGCATGGACGGGTGGAAGGAGGCGACGTTCAACATCCCCGGCGCAGGCGACGTGCGCGTCGCGGTCGTGAGCTCGCTCGGGAAAGCCCGCAAGCTCATTGAGGCTGTCAAGCGCGGCGACGCAGCGTATGACTTTGTCGAGGTCATGGCCTGTCCCGGCGGCTGCGCGGGCGGCGGCGGCCAGCCCATCCACGACGGTACCGAGCTTGCCGAGGATCGCGGCAACGTGCTCTGGCGGCTCGATCAGGGTGAGCTTCTGCGCTTCTCACACGAGAATCCGGATGTCAAGGCGCTCTACAAGGACTACCTCGGCGCGCCGCTTGGCGAAAAGTCGCACCACCTGCTGCACACCGACCACAACGCGTGGCAGATGCCGCAGAAAATGCTGTAAGGACGCAAAAAAACTCCGTATGAGATTTCTCATACGGAGTTTTTTATTGCTGAATTTTATCGGGTGTACGCGCCGTACTCGCTGATGATGGCGCAGAGCTGACTGAACGCCTGCTGCGCGTTGCCGTCGATCTTGTAGGCGACGGCGGGGTGGGCGTCATCGTAGATGAAGCCCTCGTCCCAGTTGAGGTACAGGTCATGCTTCTGTCCGTCTTCGGGGATCCACCAGACGGTGACATAGTTCTCGTTCTGCGTGAAGCGGGAGAGGAGCGACGTGGGCAAACGATAATAGCGCTGCACCGAAATTTCAGACATAGCGCTGCGCAGAGCCGCGGCGGCCTCGCTGTCCGGATGGCCCTCTACCCGGCAGTCGCCGGTGTCGAACGTGCCGTAGCCGTCCGGCGTGGGAACAATGGTCGAAATGCAGAAGAGTCCGTCGACGCGGGCGGTCTCAGGCGCGGGGATCAGCTCGCCGAGCGGCTGCGCACGGCGCGGCAGCAAAAAGATAGCCACGACGAGCAGCATCGCGGCGACGGCGATGAGCACGGTTTTTCTCTTTTTATCCATGGGGTTCTCCTTTCCAAAATCAAGCTTACTTTTTGTCGTCCAACAGGGGAGAGGGGAATCGCTTTTCGATAGTTTACCTGAGAAAGAGCTTTTTGACAAGCCCCTCTTCGGGCGTGACATAGAGTGTGCGGTAATTGTCGTAGGTCACCATGCCGGGGCGTGCGCCCGCGGGCTTTTTGACGAACTTCACGGGGCAGTAGTCGACGGGGACGCTGCTGCTCTCCTTCGCCTGCGAGAAGTAGGATGCGAGCATTGCGGCCTCGCGCAGATCATCGTCGCTCGGCGTGAGTCCCGCGCAGCGCAGGATGACGTGCGAGCCGTGAATGTGCTGGGTGTGGAACCAGTAGTCGCGCTTGTCGGCCTTTTTTGTCAGCTGGTCGTTCTGCACGTTGCTGCGGCCGACGAGGACCTCGAGCCCACTCGAGGTTTTGAATGTGCGCGGAGCGAAGGCGCGCTTGAGCTCCTTTTTGCCGCTCGACTTTCGGATATAGTTCGTCTCCTGCAATTCGCGGCGGATCTCATTGAATTCCTGCTCGGTCTCCGCCTGCGAAAGCTCCTGCAGGACGCTTTCCAAGTACGCGCGTTCGTTTTCCGCCTTTTCGATCTGCTCGCGCAGGTGGAATTCGGCGGTCTTGAGCTTGTTGTACTGCTTGTAGTTTTTCGCGGCGTTCTGCTGGGGGGAGAGCAGCGGGTCGAGCGGGATGTCGATGGTCGGGCAGCCGTCCTCATAGTAGTTTTCCGCATGCAAGACTTTTTCTCCGCTCTTCATGCGGTACAGGTTTGCGGTGATGAGGTCGCCGCGCAGGCGGAATTCGTCGCGCTTCTGCGTCGCGGCGTAGTCGTGCTTTAAGTTCTCGGCCTTGCGCGCCATGCGGTCGCGCGCGACCGTGACCGCGTGCGTCAGCTCGCGGCCGCGGCGGGCGGAGAGCTCCTGCCGCTCACGCGCGTCGTAGAACTCGTCGAGCATTTGCGAGAAGCTCTCACGCGTCTCGACCTGCGTTTCCGCGCCGTACTGCGCGATGGGACGGTAGGTGAAATCCACGGGCTTGCTGTCGCGGTAGAGGATGACGGGCATATAGTTATCTTCCTTTACAGCGTTGGCTGTATCGGAAAATTCCTGCACCAGCGCCCCGCGCTGCGCATCGTTCAGCGCACCGAAGCGCACGTCGGTCTCGTGTCCCGCGCGGAAGGCGAATTCGCGCGCGATCAGCGGCGAAATGCCGGTGTAATGGTCGAGCACCCACTTGTCGACAGCCTGCTCCGCGTCGCCGCCGCGCTGCGCGAGGGTGAGGGAGTCCTCCTCCTGCGAAAGGAGCGACAGCTTGTCGAGCGGTGTCGGCAGATGGTAGAAAAGGCCGGGCAGCAGTTGGCGCGTGGCGGAAAGGTCTGCATCCACGCGGCGCAGACATTCGACGATACGCCCCTGCGCGTCGAGCAGGACGAGGTTCGACCGCCGCCCCATGCACTCGAGCACGAGCTGCTTTTGGCTGATCTCTCCGAATTCGTCCGTGCACTGGAGCGTCAGGATCACCATGCGCTCAAGATCCGGCTGCTCGATGGACAGCACGCGCGCGCCGACTAAGTGCTTGCGCAGCAGCATGCAGAACATCGGCGGCTGGGCAGGGTTGTCGCGCAGAATGTTTGTGAGCTGGATGCGCGGCTGGTTTGCGCCCGCGTTGAGCAGCAGGCGCAGATTTCCGCGCAGCAGCAGAACGATCTGGTCGCGCGCGGGCTGCTGCACCTTGTCGATGCGCGCGCCGATGAGCTGAGGTCTTAGCTCGTGTAAGACTGCCCGCAGGCAGATCGCGTCAAGTGGCATTGTCGTCCTCCATCATCCGGTTGAAAAGCTCGTTGATGCGCGCGTGATCGTCGCGCAGATACAGCCAGCCGAACAGCGCCTCGAGGCCTGTGGCCTTCTGATAGTCCGCGCGGTCGGCGTGGTGGGGGATGGAATGGACATTCGCGTTGCGCCCGCGGCGGAACACAGAGGCCTCTTCCTCCGTCAAAAGGGGTAAGAGGTTTTCGGCAAAGCGCGCCTGCTGCGGCGCGCAGACGAGCTCGACCGTCGCGCGGTGAAGGCCCTTGCCCGTCGCCTTGCCGTGCACGCACAGATATGTGCGCACAAGCAGCTCATACACCGCGTCGCCCAGATGGGCGAGGCCGATGGAGCTGATGGCGCGGATGGCGTCGTCGTTCATTTTGGCTTGTGTGTAATCGTACATAAAAACTCCTGAGGTTTGAAAGTACACATATTCTATAACCTTGTCGGAATTCTGTCAATCGGCGCGCGCTGCCGCGCGCGAAAAGCCGTTGCGCTTTTGCAAAAATCCGCTATAATGGCAGAAAAGACAAGACCTTTGAGATCGGAGAAGAGAAGCCTATGAAAAAACTGACCACCGCGCTGCTCACGGCGCTTTTGCTGCTGAACCTTGCCGCCTGCGGCGAAAAGGAGCCGGACGACACCCCGTCCGGCTACGACGATTCGCTCATTTCCGAGCTTTACAGCGAGGAGGGCGAGTACACGGACGCCGAGAACAACACGCTCGCATACAGCTACCATGTGCCAAGAATCATGTCGGAAACGGCGGTCGCCGCCGCGCTGAACGACGAGATCGCCGATCAATTCGGCGCGCTCGTGCAGGAGCAGAAGAACATGATGGCCTCCCGCGTTTCGCTCACATGCCTTTCCGTCACGTGGACGAGCTACTGGAACGACAGCCTGCTCTGCCTTGTGGTGCGCGCGGAGATGGACGGCGACACGAGCATGACGGAGACGTACAGCTACGACTTTTTCGGCGGCAAACGCCTCATGAGCGAGGACCTGCTGGCGCGCTGCGAGCTTTCAACGCAGGACTTCATCACGGCGGCGCGCCGCACCGCGGCAAACTACTTTGATGAGACGTACCGAGATGCACTCAGCGGCAGCATGGGCGGCGCGGGCTTCATCGCGTCCTATGCCGAGCGCCGCGCGTGGACGCTCTCGGACGAGAACATCAACGCGGAGATGCGGCTCTATCTCGACGGCGGCGCGCTGCATATGATCGTGCCCATCGGCTCGTTTGCCGGGGCGGAGAGCTACGACGCTGACCTCGCGCTCGACCTCTCCGCGCGCGAGACGGTCGAGAAGACGGCGCAGGACAGCTTTGTCAAGGCCGCGCTCTCGGGCGGCGATTTGACCGTCAGCTTTGAAAAGACGGCGGACTCCGCGTGGTACGCAGAAAATTTCCGCTTCGACTATGAAACGCTTTACCCCGTCGCGGGCTTGTACGCCGATTATACGGATGTGTTCGTCGGCTCGGTGGGGCAGGGGTACTTCCCATACATCTTCCTGCTGACGAGCGAGGGCACGGTGGAGTACGTGAACCTGCTCGAGGGCCTGACGGCGGGTTTCCTCTGCGACGGCGGACCGCTCGGCGGCGTGAAGGGCATTGTTTCGTTCAAGTCCGGCGAGGTCGAGGAGGACTACGGCACGTATCAGACGGTGTTCGCCGTCGACGCATCAGGGGAGAAACACGACCTCTCCGGCGCGGTCAGCGACGCGGACTACACGATCCCGTCGGAATTTCTCGGCGAGTGGACGGCGACCGTGACGCACGACACCGCCGAGCAGGGCAGCTATGACAGCGATTATATTCTGACGCTCACGGATGGCGGCGGCCTCACGGTGCAGGACATCAACAGCGAGGTTGGGATTTACTTTGAGTACACCGGTCAGCTCAACTACCTCGGCACGAACGGCGAGGGCATGGTCTTTGGCTATCACTTGAACGAGAATGCGGGCACGGTGCGCTACGGCGCGTTTACGTTGCTGCGCGGCAGCGACGGCCTGCACGTCAAATCCGTCGCAGGCGAAAACTTCTTCGACGCGCCGAGCGGACGCTACACCGTGTTTGCGAGAGGGTAAAAAGAAAAGCAGGGCCTTTTTTGAGCGCGGAAGGGCCCTGCTTTTTTGCGGCTTTGACGCGCTAAGCAAAATTAGAGGGGGGGTACCGCTTTGACCGCGCTCCTGATCCATGCGGTCACACCCCCCTTGGCATCTGACGGGAGAAAGAGGCTTTGGCGGCATCCGGAGACCAAGGAGAAAGCCTCTCAAATCGGGGGAAATGCTCTAGTGAAAGGAGAACCTTTCAAAAAAACAAAGATTTCTTCAAAAAAGTGTTGACAGGTTCTACTCTCTGTGCTATATTATCACTTGTTCCGAGCCGAACGGAACAGTAAAAACAAAACGGCATGGGGGTATAGCTCAGCTGGGAGCCCGGTTGAAGCGGTAAACAACCCCCGCACTAA
>OGIE01002566.1_pt1 | contig 21832 bp, 11 predicted proteins | sample 1571581 | NCBI WGS metagenome assembly OGIE01 (sample SAMEA2582021, study PRJEB24529) | metagenome | biome: Human gut stool | place: China | collected 2011
CAACCTTTGTTAACCTTAAATCTAATACTATGAAAAACACAGTGCAAAGATACGGACATTCCAGATATCTGCAAATTATCCAAATAAAAAAGCATGTTTTATAACATTAATTAGAAATTTCAATATGATCTTATATCTTTGTTAACGGATCAACCTTTTGCTTCCTGATACATGAAACGCTTAATCGACTTCTTGGCAGTTTTCTCAAACTCTTCGAAGTGAATTTTTACTTTTGATATTTGGCAGAAGGCGGGTAATTGCTGGTTCAGCTCATTACGGTTCGCTTCCATCACACGTTCCACGTCTGTTTGTTGCAGTCCATTGGCGAAAGCGTCATCAAAATCTGGATAGATAAGAGCCACAAGCTTCTCTTTCTGCAACACTATGAGTGATTCAGAAACGTAAGGCATATTATTCAGCTTGCTTTCAATCTCTTCCGGATAGATATTTTGTCCACTGGAAGTGAGCAACATATTTTTGCTACGGCCACGCACGGTTACATAACCGTCTGCATCCATCGTACCAAGATCTCCTGTATGCAGCCAGCCATTTACATCAATGATTTGTGAGGTTGCTTCCTGGTTTTTATAGTAGCCTAACATCAGATTAGTGCCACGACAAATAATTTCTCCGGCAACTCTCTGCGGGTCGGATGAGTCGATATTCACTTCCATGCGTGTAGTCGCTTTACCGCACGATGCCAGTTTTAGTGTTTCCCAGCGAGAGGAGCAAATGATAGGGCCGCATTCCGTCATGCCGTAGGCAATGGTGTAAGGGAAACCGATTTGTTTGAGGAAACTTTCTACTTCAGCATTGAACGGGGCACCACCAATAATAATTTCGTCAAAGTTGCCCCCGAATATTTCCATCGCTTCTTTGCGGGCAAGCGCTTTGATTTTGTCGTTGATGATAGGAACGTGCAACAGCAATTTACCTATCTTATTATCTACCCGTGGCAAGATATTCTTTTTGATTATCTTTTCTACAATCAAAGGCACGCATGAAATAACGCGCGGTTTGATTTCTGCAAAAGATTGTGCAATAATCTTAGGACTCGGCATGCGTGTCAGGAAATAGAGATGCGCACCGGCAGAAAAACCGTAAAGGAAATCATATGTCATGCCGAAGACATGTCCCATAGGAAGCATGGCCACCATATTGTCGCCGGGTTTCACCGGAAGCATCTCATGACAATAGTTGACATTGGACCAAAGACTTCGGTAGGGCAGCATGACACCTTTGGAGTATCCGGTAGTGCCGGATGTATAGTTGATGATGGCAAGTTCTTCTGGTTCGTCTTTCCGGTAACAGATATGTTCGGGGCGGAAGTTTTTAGGATAGCGCTGGCCGTATAGGGTGTTGCGGTGCTCGAAAGCTTCCATCAGCCTTTTGTCACGACAAACTACAGCGGTAAATTCGGTCATTAGAATAACACCCAGCAGTTGTGGCATGGCTTCTTCATTGAGGTTTTCCCAAACTTGGTCGCCAACGAACAAGAGTTTGGCTTCGGAATGGTTGACGATATTATGTATATTGTCTGCCTTGAACTCGTGCAGGATAGGGACAATGACAGCTCCGTAAGTGATGGTTGCCAGAAAAGTAACCGCCCAATGGGCACTGTTACGGCCGCAGACAGCAATTTTATCTCCCGGTTGAATACCAGCGCTTTCCAGTACAATATGGAATTTTGCTATTTTGCGGGCTACATCTTTGTATTGGAGGGTAGCGCCTTTATAGTCTGTCAAGGCGTTTAAATTCCAGTTTTGAATGATGCTTTGTTCAATGTAATCAATGAAGTGTTGTTCCTGTTCCATCTGTTAATATTGCACACTTTAATTAAAATTGCGCAAATATAGAGCTAAATGTAATGTCGTGCAAGTTTCTATATTTATTCTTTAGTGGGAGACGAAAGAAAAAGAAAAACAAACCAATTGGGGGAAGTGACGAACTACAAGCTACTAGCTGTAAGTTGCTGTGCTACATTTGTAACTCATAGCTAGTAGCTTGTCACTCAATTTAGCACATTGCGCTAAATTTCATTGTTCTTTTTATCCGAAATCAACAATAGCTTATCTCCGAGATGTAGTTTCAACGATCCGTTTGGTATCAGGAATTCCGTGCCTCGTTTCACAATCATTACCAATGCTCCGTTAGGCAATGTTATATCTTTCAGTGTATCACCCTCTTCCAGCATTTCTGTGGTTACGGTCATATCACTCAAATCGGAATCAATCTCTTCGGGCAGTTCCACACCGAAATCATTTCCGGTTTTCTCCAACGGAGTGGAGAGCTTCAACAAGCGGGCGGCCAAAGAAACAGTGGTACCTTGTACTACAAGAGATACAATCGTAATAAAGAACACAATATTGAAAATAACGTCAGCGCCCGGCACCTGCGCTACCACCGGATAAGTGGCAAAAATAATAGGCACTGCACCACGCAAACCTACCCAGGAGACAAACAAGCGGGAGCGGTTTGTTATCCTTTTGCCAAAGGGCAGCAGACAAAGGAAAACACTGAGCGGACGGCCTATGACAATCATAAACACGCCGATGAGAGTTGCTACCAAAGCAATGTCAAGCAATTCGTGAGGATTTACCAACAAACCAAGGCAGAGGAACATGATGATTTGGAACAGCCAGGTTAACCCGTCCATGAAAGTGTATATCTCTTTGCGATGCATGATTTTATTGTTACCAACCATGATACCGGCAATGTAAACTGCGAGATAACCATTTCCTTTCAGAAGATCGGTAATAGCGAAAGTGAAGAATACGAATGAAAGCAAAAGGATAGGATAGAGCGCCTGATTATCAATATTGAGCTTATTCAGCATGAGGATGGCAAGTTTACCAAGAAGATAACCTGCAGCCGCGCCTACGATGAACTGTATGACAAATGAGCCGAAGATACCTGCAACTCCCATTCCGCTGGATTGTATGAACTGTATCAGTACAATGGTAAGCATGTATGCCATGGGATCATTACTTCCACTTTCGAGCTCCAGCATGGGACGAAGATTATGCTTCAGGTTCATTTTTTGCGAACGTAGGATTGCGAAAACTGAGGCGGAGTCGGTAGATGACATAGTGGAAGCAAGCAGCAGTGAAGTAGTGATTGGCAGGTAAATGTTTGACCAACTCATGCCCGCAATCCACCAGATAAATAATCCTGTAAAGACAGCCGTGAGTAGTACTCCGAATGTGGAAAGAACGATACCGGGAACGAGGATTGGTTTTATTTCACTGAATTTGGTATCCATACCGCCGGAAAACAAAATAACGCTAAGAGCAACCATACCAATAAATTGTGCTTCCTTAGCGTTATGAAATTGTAGTCCGAATCCGTCACTGCCGAAAATCATGCCGACAACAAGGAATAGTAGTAAGGCAGGGACCCCAAAACGATAACCGGTCTTACCGACAATGATACTAATGAAAAGTAAAATAGAACCGACTAAAAGAATATTTTCTGCTGTAAAAATCATAAGTTATGTGTTATTTAAGATTGTTTATCCAAGGATTTAGTTCTTCAGAAGCGAAGATTATGTGTTTTTTAAAACAATTTTAAGGGTAGAAATGTTCAGACTTGATTTTACATTTTCAATGTTATGTTTACTTATAGGAGTGAAGAATCATTAGTCCGACCTTTGAAAGAGGTATGTCACTCATATGAAGAAAATAGTATTTCTATTTGCGAATAAGCTTCCGTTATCTCACTCTTTAGCTTTAGTGACTTTTTTAGTTGAACTTCAGTACAAACATGGTTCCCTTTCCCGGATACAAAGAAAGACTTCCGCCGGACAAGCGCATGATTTGCCGGGAAATACTTAGCCCAATGCCGCTGCCGCCTTCTTTCGTGGTGAAGAAGGGAATAAATATATGTTCTGCTATTTCGGGTGGGATGGCGGGACCATTGTTGGATACTTCGATAAGTATAGCTTCACTTTTGTTGCAATAGGCACGCAGGGTGATGATACCTTCGGAAACTCCTGCTGTTTCAATGGCTTGGATGGCATTTTTCAATAAATTGATGAGTACTTGGGATATAAGGTTTTCATCTGCATAAAGAATCAGGTCGTCCGGAGTAATATTGATTTGGAAATTAATGTGTGAGTCGGGATATTGATGTCGTGACAGCTCCACCATGCGGTTGATAAAAGCTTTCACATAGAACAGAGAAGGTTCCGGTTTCGGTATGCGGGTGAAACGGCGGTAATTCTCCACAAAAGAGATAAGCCCTTTGCCCGTGGTGCTAATGGTGTGCAGACCATTGCGAATTTCTTCGGAAGTTTCTTTACCAGAAGAGATATGTTCGCTTTTCATTCTCAATTCTTCACTTCCTTGTATCAGCGTCAACAGGGTGTCGCTCAATGAAGTGATAGGAGTGACGGAATTCATGATTTCATGTGTCAATACCCGGATAAGGCGTATCCAGGAGTCGATTTCTTTCTCGTCGAGTTCGTTATTGATGTCATTCAGGGCAAGGATGCGCAGATGTTCCTGGCGGATGGTTATGTCGGACACGCGGATGGACAGATTCACCGTTCCGCGTTCGTTGGACAGGCGGGTTTGCATTTTGTCTCCGGGGCGACAGTGGGTAAGAAGTTCCATAAGGTGGGCATCGACACGGACAAGCTGGCTGACATGGGTGAAAACCTCCAGACCCAGCAGGCGGAGCGCCTCATTATTCTTTTGATAAACAGCTCCGGCATTGTTCAGTACCAGAACTCCTGTATTGATGCAGTCCAGAATAAGCTCGTAGTATTTTTCTTGTTGTGCCGTTTCACTTTTCACATTATATAATATAGAAGCGACGCGGTTCAATGCCTGATTCACGATGCGATTATCCGAAATATCTTCGTGTTCGGAGAAGTGGATGGAGGCGTCATCGTTTTCGATGGCATCGAGCAGAAATAGTACCTTCTGTGTATGCCGGCGATAAAGGTTCCATTGCCACCGTATGCTCACTAACAGCATGAGAGAAGAGAGAGCAATCCACAGAAAATCTCCATGAATGGAGGACAAGGTTACAATCCCCGCCAGCAAGAGGGAAACGAGGAGCCGGAAAAGGTAACGGTCAGTGATATAGCGGTAGAGATACTTCATAGTCCGAACTTTTTCATTTTATTATAAAGGGTCTGTCGCGTAATGCCCAGTTGTGCAGCTACAGCAGAAAGATTGCCGTTGCAGGTGTCCAGGGCTTTCTGTATCATTTTTCGTTCCATTTCTTCAAGAGTGGCGGCTTCTGCACTGATACTACTTTCAGAACGGGGCGTATCAGTGCGCTTGGGCAGTTGAAATAACTCTGCGGGCAGTTCGCTACCATCACAGATGATAACGGCTTTTTCGATAGCATGTTCCAGTTCACGGATATTTCCATACCAGGGATGGGCTTTCAACCTTGTGTAGGCAGCATCGGACAGGCGTAACAGGACTTTGTCATATTGCTTGCAGAAACGTGCGATGAACCGTTCGGCAAGCGGAAGAATGTCTTCCGGGCGTTTCCGCAGGGGGGGGATTTCAAGATGAATGGTATTGATGCGGTAAAGCAAGTCTTCACGGAATTCATTGGCTTGTACCATTTCATTCAAATTCCGGTTGGTGGCGCAAATCAGGCGGATATTAACGGGAATGGATTGGTTACTGCCCACGCGAATGATGCTGCGGCGTTGCAATACTGTCAGGAGTTTGGCTTGCAGATGATAAGGCAAATTACCGATTTCATCAAGGAACAGCGTGCTGTGGTCGGCGGTTTCGAATTTACCGGGACGGTCGGCATAAGCATCGGTGAAAGAACCTTTCATGTGGCCGAAGAGTTCACTCTCGAAAAGGCTTTCGGTGATGGCGCCCATATCTACGGCAATCATTTCTTTGCTACGACGGGAGGAAAGAGTGTGGATTTCACGTGCCAGCATCTCTTTACCCGTGCCGTTCTCTCCGGTGATAAGGATATTCGCATCGGTGACGGATACCTTTTCTACCAGCGAACGAAGTTGCTGCATGACGGGGCTTTCACCCCAATACATGGAGGATGACGTGAGTGGAGTGCTTTGTTTGTTTTTCCTGTTATTGGTGGTTTGGGCAGCGTTCAGTAAGGTTTCCACTAACTTCTGGTTATCCCATGGCTTCACGATAAAATCTGTGGCACCTTCTTTGATGCCACGTACGGCGAGGTCGATGTCACCGTATGCGGTGAAGAGAACCACAGGCAGAGATGGATGGAGCCGTTTGATTTCCTGCAACCAGAATAAGCCTTCGTTTCCGCTGTTGATTCCGGATGTGAAGTTCATATCAAGCAATACCACTGACGGGGTTTCTTCACGCAGTGCGGAAGTGAGTGTAACGGGAGAGGTGAGCGTGATAATTTTCTCGAAATGAGGCTTCAATAATAGTTGCACGGCGGTGAGCACGCCGCGATTATCATCTACAATGAGGATATTTCCGGTTTTTTTCATACGGTAGTTTCTGTTTTAGAAGCAAAGATAATGTAAATCGAATACATAGCTTTCATGCTTACCTGAAAAGTTATGTTGAGATGCAGCTTATCTTCTTCAAGGATAATGCAAAATACTGATTAAGTCCTTCATCATAATTAGTTTTATACTACAAATGATAATTTATTAGTGATTAGTGTTTAGTGATTAGTGATTAGTGATTAGTGGGCTGCGCTATTATTCCGCTTATCACTTATCACTAAACACTAATCACTAAACGAAGCTCCGCTTCGCTAAATTATCATTTAAACCTCGGAACAAATTGAAAGATATTTGTCGTATTTCCTACATATTGGCGTAATATGTATAATCGACCTTTGTCTGCAACTAAAATTGAAGATTATTGTTTCTTATTAAATTAAAAGAAGATACAGATGAAAGTTCTATTTATTGTTCAAGGAGAAGGTCGTGGTCATTTGACACAGGCTATCACGCTGGAAGAAATTCTGCGGCGTAACGGGCACGAGGTAGTGGAGGTGTTGGTGGGCAAAAGTAATACCCGCCGCCTGCCGGGTTTCTTTAACCGTAGCATACAAGCACCCGTGAAGCGTTTCCTCAGTCCGAACTTTCTGCCTACACCTGCGAATAAACGGGTAAACATAACCCGCAGTGTGGCATACAACCTACTGCAAATTCCCGCTTACCTGCATAGTATATGCTATATTCACCGGCGTATCCATGAAACTGAAGCCGATTTGGTCGTCAACTTCTATGAGTTGCTGACGGGGCTGACTTATCTCTTCTTCCGCCCCTCAGTGCCACAAGTCAGTATCGGTCATCAATATCTTTTTCTTCACCGTGATTTTGAATTTCCCCGAAAGAACCCTGCCAGTCTATTGATGCTTCGTTTCTTCACACGACTCACGTGTATTGGAGCTAAAGAGAAACTGGCGCTTTCATTCCGTCCTATGAACGAGGATGAAGAAGCTCACATCCGCGTGGTACCGCCCTTGTTGCGGCGTGATGTGCTTTGTTGCGAAGCCACTGACGGAGATTATGTACATGGCTATATGGTGAATGCCGGATTCGGTGAAAGCATCTCCCAATGGCACGAACAGCATCCCGAAGTGTCATTACACTTTTTCTGGGATAAGCCGGACGAACCGGAAGTGTGCCAGATGGATGAGACATTATCATTCCACCAGTTGGACGATGAAAAATTCCTTCGCTATATGTCGGGTTGCCGGGCGTATGCCACAACAGCAGGCTTTGAGTCAGTGTGTGAGGCTATGTATCTGGGAAAACCCTTGTTGATGGTGCCTGCGCATATCGAACAGGATTGTAATGCATACGATGCGGCACGTGGCGGAGCAGGCATCATATCCGATGGTTTTGAGGTGGATCGTCTGCTGGATTTTGCCAAGAATGAATATCAACCTGAAGACGATTTTCGCAGTTGGGTGCGTAGTTGTGAGTGGCGAATGCTGAACAGATTGGAAACTTTGGAAGGAACAAGATTTATGAATGACTACAATTTCTTTCCAAACCATTCCTTAAAATCGGCAACTCTTGCTTTGCTTACTAATATCTTTTCTTTGGTAATCGGATGGCGCAGATTGATAGACAGACGGTTGTTGAACCATAAATCTATATCCCGGATTGCTTCCCGCGAAAGCAGAAACTGGCGGTTGGCACGGAAAAACAGTGATGGATTGAGGTTTTCAGATAATTCGTCCAGTGTTTGTGGAAAGAAATGTTCCGTTCCATCGGTAAGCACAGCTTTTACCTGACAGTCTTTGATATAGAACAACTGTATCATTTCGATGGGGATAGGCAGTAGCTTGTCTCCTTTGACCGGGATTAGAAAATGTGTTTTGTAATTTTCCTGACGTTTGAGGCTACGCATCAGTTGTAACAGGGCGTCATGTGATGTCATGGAAGTCGAAATCTGTTCCGGATGTTCCGTACCGGAATGGTGTAGGCTTTTCATTTTTTCTAATGCCCTTTCTATGTCGTTGCGCCCAATAGGTTTCAACAGATAATCAATGCTGTTCACCTTGAAAGCCCGCAAAGCATATTCATCATAGGCAGTGGTAAAGATGATGGGGCAACTGATGCGGATGTGTTCGAATATCTCGAAAGCCGAACCGTCTGCCAGGTGAATATCCATAAAAATAAGTTCGGGCATAGGTTGACTGTCGAACCATTCTATTGTGCCGCTGATGCTGTCTATCACCGTTATAATTTCCGCTTCGGGACAAACTTCTTCAAGTAGGGAAGTCAGGTTGCGGACAGCCGCTTTTTCATCTTCAATAATAATAGTCTTCATGTTTCTATCTTTTAAGGACGTTCATTAGTCAATGGGATACGGACTGTAAATTTTTTATTATCAGATATAGATATTTCCTGTCTGAAAAGTAGCTGATAGCGTTTAGCCAGATTGGCCAACCCGATACCGGTGCCGGAACTTGCTGTCATTTTAGGTTGTATGGGATTGGAAATTATTATTTCATCCTTATTTCCACAGGAAATAAGGATGGTAAGAGGATGGCGGCTACTTATTTCATTATGCTTCACGGCATTCTCTATAAGCACCTGAATAGCCATTGGCGGAAGATAGTAGTTTTCATAACTATGGTCTATGTCAATGTCGAACATTAAATTGTCTTCATAACGCATTTTTAGCAGGAATATATAGGCGGATACAAAGTCCATTTCTTCCCGTAAAGTGACACACTGCGATTCATTGCCTTGCAGGGTATAGCGCAACACGCGGGATAGCTCCTGTATATATTCCTGGGCCCGTTCCTGGTCTTCGCGAACCAGTGAACGCAGGGTGTTGAGGGAGTTGAACAACATGTGTGGATTAAGCTGGTTCTTCAATGCTTCGTACTGGTTGCGGATACTTTCGGCATGGAGCTGCTCATTTTCTACGATGACTTGCTGCTGGCGGCGGACCAAATAAATGATATAGCAACAGGTCGTGACAAGGCAGGCCACAATGAAATCACGCAAAGGATGTAGGTAGTGGTGCACCATGGCATCAATGGCCGGTATGTCAAACGTTTTATGCAGAAAGACGAAGCCTTTTCCAAGAAGGCTGCTCAATATCCATGTCAGTATGAAAGACGATACGATTTTCTGCCAGGATATCCGGATGGAAGTTCGGTTGAAATGGAACAGCCAGGTGTTAACCATGAATAAAAGCAGGAGGGAGAGAAAGGTGAAAACAATTTCGTTGGCAACATCAGCAAACCGCATTCCAGGAAACAGCGTATGACTCTCGAACCGGTCGAAGAGGGATACGGATTCCGGGAAATGTATGAGTACGGCTACCGCTAACGAAATGATAACGGTAGACAATACATACTTGTCGATAATCTGTTTACTTTTCCAAACCATGCTGCAAAGTTAATTAAATAATGTATCATGCTGATTCTTTAGGACTATTTCTGTATTCTTGCCGTCACATACATGCCGGGTCGGAATTGTTGGTTTGCGTCCTTAATACGGGCATAAACTTCGAGCGAACGGTTCACTGGGTCTACTTGCTGGCCAATGGATACAATGACAGCATGGAAGACAGTCTTACCCATACCGTTGACGCGGAATTGCACTTCATTGCCTGCTGCCATGTCTGCTACGTCTTTCTCGTAAGTAGTCAGGCAAAGCATGGGGGAAGTTTTGTCAATGATGTCGCAGAGTGCATCACCGGGCTGGATATATTTGCCGATGTTCATGTTGACGCTTCCTACATAGCCACTGATGGGAGCTTTTACCTGTAACAGGGGTTGTATGCCGTCTTTTAGCAGGTTGGCTGGCGATACGCCCAGTAATGACAGTTGTGCGGCTGCGGCTTCAAGTCGGCTTTGCATGGAAAGATAGTCAGCTTTGCTTTGCTGGAACTTCTTTTGCGAAGCCGCTTGCTCGGATGAAAGTGCTTTCTGGCGTTCATATTCGGTTTTCAGGTATTCTGTCTGAGCATGACTGTCCAGATAACTCTGTTGCAGGTTTATGAAATCCGGATTATCCAGTGTGGCAAGCAGTGTACCTTTCTGTACATATTGTCCTGGCAGCAGGGAGGTGTTGCGGACGATGCCGCCCATTGTGATAGCCACAGTTGCCTGCCGTTGGGGAGGGAGTACTATCGTTCCGTTGAAAGAGACTTGGTTTGGTTTTGAAGTTGCCGAGGTGATGCCATCCACTTGTACGCTGTCGCTGGGAGTAGATTCGGAAACTGCAGTGGTGATGACGGTTGCTTCCGCTGTTGCGGAGTCTTGGTTACTATTGCAGGCTACAAAGACCAACAGAGTGAGGGGTAAGAGTATTCTTTTCATGTTATATTCCTTTCATTATTTATATAATTCGTATTCTAAAGCGGCTACATTGTATTGATAGATAGTTTCGATATATCCCCGACGTATATCCCGTGCAGTGTTGACAGACTGGATAAACTCGGTGATGCCCGTTTCGCTGTGCTGCAACTGTAGGGTAGCGCTTTTGGTCAGTTCGCTGGCTTCTTTCAGGGCTGAAGTGGTATAGAAGCGCAGACTTTCTCCGTATCGGCGCAGCGATGCTGACAATTCTACTATTTTATTGTTCAGTTCGCGTATATTTGCCTCCGCCTGTATGCGGGCGGTGGAAGCGGAGATGCGGGCTTGCTTGACTTTGCCGCTTTGTGGCAGAAAGTAGATAGGGAAAGATATACCTACCATCCAGGCATTCAGGTTCTTTATGGGCAGAATGTCCTGTCGAGTATAGCCTATGCTTAGTTCGGGAAAGAAGCGGCTGCGTTCTACATTCAGTGCCGCTTTGGCTTCGGCTGCCTGACTATTGAAATACTTGATATGTGCTTCAGAAGGTATTTCTTGTATTATATCGGTTGGAAATAAGTTCTGGGTTGTATCTGCCGGGATGATAGCAACATCGCTATAGCAGGTCCATTGGAATCGTGAGAGGGCTAACTTTTGCTCTTCTTGCGCCTGATACAGTTTGTTATGAAGATCGGATGCAAGTGTACTCATCATGTTTTTTTCGAGTAAGGTGATTTCTCCTTGCTGGTAACGCAAAGCAGTGATACGTTCCAATTCTGTAGCCAAATCTTCTTGGTCGCGGTAGAGATTACATATCTGATAGGTGTATTGATAGTATGCCCATGCACGTTTTACCTCGGCTGTGATTTCTTTCTCTACCATTTGCCGGTAATATGTTCCGGTTTGTACGCGGCGGTTGATGAGGGCATTCTTGTAAAAAGGAGTAAGTAGGGAGCCGAGGTTTTGTTCTACGACTATTTCCTTATCTTTCTTATCTTCGCCGTTCAGTTGCCCCCATGAATAACTGAAAGTAGTTGGCGGAGCTTCTACTATTTCACTTCTCGAAGCTTGTGCCTGCCGGATAGCAGCGGTGGCTGTTTTCAGGCGCGGGTGGTTTTGCTGTGCAATGGCGATTGCTTCGTCCAGACTGACTTGTTGTGCCTGTATTCCGGTAGTGGTCAGCAGAAATATACCGGTCAGCAGAAATAAATGGAGAAAACCTTTCTTAGGGCGTTTCCAAACTACGGTACTGATATTTATAATTTTATAAAATACTGGTAAGATGATTAATGTCAGAATCGTTGAGAGTATTAATCCGCCAATAACAACTGTTGCCAGTGGGCGTTGTACTTCGGCACCTGCTGATGTGGCAATAGCCATCGGAACAAATCCCATGGATGCAACCAGTCCTGTAAGGAATACCGGACGCAGCAAATGTGGTGTTCCAAGACGAATAATGCGATTGGTAGTCATAGCATATTTCTTTTTCTTTTTTAAGTCATTGAAATGGTTTATCATCAGGATACCATTGAGTACTGCCACACCGAACAGAGCGATGAAACCTACACCTGCCGAGATGCTGAATGGTAATCCGCGCAGCCACAGGGCCAGGATGCCACCTATAAGCGAAAGAGGAACAGTGGTGAATACCATCAATGTGTAGGTGATATTCTTGAAGGCGAAAAACAGAATGAGTAGTATCAGCATCAGTGCTATAGGTATGACAATCATAAGGGTATTAATTGCATTTTGCAGATTCTCGAACTGTCCGCCGTATTCAAAGTAATAGCCCGGTTTTAGTTGGATGTTCTTATCCAGTGTTTTCTGGATATTGGCTACTACTTGCTGGATGTCGGCGTCGCGTACATTGACACCAATGACGATTCGCCGTTTGGTGGCATCACGATTGATTTGCAGAGGACCTTCTACCAAGTCAATAGTGGCAAATTCGCTGACTGGTATTTGTATTCCTTCGGAAGTGCGGACAAATAGTTTGTCGAGATTGAGGTCGGCCACCTTCTCTTGATCCAGTCGGACTACGAGGTCGAAGCGCCGTTCGTTTTCAAAGATTACGCCGCTGACTTCGCCGGCATAGGCGGTGCGGATGATGGTATTCAGTTCGCCGATATTGGCACCGTAACGGGCTATCTTACCACGATTGTATTTCACTACCAACTGGGGAAGTCCCATAGTTTGCTCTACAATGACGTCGGATGCTCCGGGTACTTGTTCCACATATCGAGCGGCTTCTTTGGCACGGGCGTACAATTCATGGGTATCTTCTCCGTAAAGTTTAACGGCTATGTCTGCTTTAGCGCCCGTCATAAGTTCGTTAAAACGGAGTTGGATAGGCTGGGAGAAGTTGAATTCGGCACGATTACTCAGTGGTTCGAGAGCTACTTTCATCTTGTCTACCATTTCGGCACGGCTGGTGGCGGAGGTCCATTCCTTGAAAGGCTTCATCACGATCATTACATCAGCATCTTCTACCGCCATCGGGTCGGTGGGTACTTCTGCAGTACCAATTTTCGCTACAACATGCTTGATTTCGGGAAATTGGTCCATCAACGCTTTCTGTGCCAGTTTGGATACTTCAATACTCTCGGATAGGGATGAACCGGCAGGCAGTGTCATTTGCATAGCGAAATCACCTTCATCCAGTGTCGGAATAAATTCGGCACCCAAGCGGGTGAAAAGAAAGATAGAAACTATGAGAGCTGCAAATGCACTACCAACCGTTTGCCAACGAAAACGGAGACAGAAGCTCAATACACGCTGATAGAGTGCATTGAGGCGGCTGAAAAAGTGATCGGCTAATGTAGGTTTCACTACAATGGTATGTTTCAGGAAAAGGGAAGCCATCATGGGCACATACGTCAGTGACAAAATCAAGGCTCCGATGATACAGAAGACCAGTGTTTTTGCCATAGGTGTAAAGTATTTGCCCTCAATGCCTGTCAGGGTTAGTATCGGAAAAAATACGATAAGGATGATAAAAACGGCAAAAGTGGCAGAACGTACTACATTTGAGGCTCCGGCTTCTACTTCTTCGTCCATATCTTGGCGGGTCAGGGTAATGTTTCCTTGACCGTTTGCAGTATTATTTCGTAGTTTTCCGCTGTAAAGGTGTGCAAGGATACCTTCCAATATCACGATGGAACCATCCACCACAATACCAAAGTCGATGGCACCGAGGCTCATCAGATTGGCTGTAACTCCGAAGATACGCATCATGATAAATCCGAATAGCATGGCGAGGGGAATGACTGAAGCTACGATAAGCCCGGCGCGTACATTGCCTAAGAAGATGATGAGGATGATAAAGACGATAATGGCTCCTTCTATCAGGTTACGGACTACGGTAGAGATGTTACGGTTCACTAATTCAGAACGGTTCAGATAGGGCTCTATGCTGACACCCTCGGGTAGTAACTTTTGTATTTTCTCTACTCGGCGTTCCAGTTCTTGAGTGACGACATTGGCGTTGGCACCTTTCAGCATCATGGCAATGCCGCCTACACACTCGCCTGTACCATCCATTGTCATGGCACCAAAACGTTTTGGTGAACCAAAACGAACCTGACCGACATCGGATATATATACAGGGATGCCACCCCGGTTGGCTACCACAATTTGCTCAATGTCTTTTGTACGGGTAATCATGCCTTCCGAACGGATATAGTAGGCATTTCTCACTTTTTCAATATAACTGCCACCGGTGTTTTGATTATTTTTACTTAATGCTTCAAATACTTCGCCGATAGTTATGTTGAGTGAAAACAGAGCATCAGGGTCGACGGCCACTTCATATTGTTTTAGATAACCACCAAAACTGTTGATTTCTACAATACCGGGAATGCCCGAAAGCTGGCGTTTCACCATCCAATCCTGAATGGTGCGCAGTTCCATGGCATCATACCGGTCTCTGTGGGCGGAATCCACCTTTAATATATACTGGTAAATTTCGCCGAGTCCGGTGGTGATAGGCATCATTTCGGGAGTGCCGAGTTCGGGAGGAATTTCACCGGAGACGGCACTGATTTGTTCATTAATCAGTTGACGGGCATCCAGCGTCGGGACACTCTCTTTAAAGACTACTGTGACGACGGAGAGCCCAAACCGTGATACGGAACGGATTTCTTCTACATTCATGATATTGCTCATAGCTATTTCAATGGGCATAGTTATGAGCTGTTCTACTTCCTGGGGAGCTAGAGTCGGTGAAACTGTGACGATTTGCACCTGATTGTTTGTGATATCCGGTACGGCATCTATGGGCAGCGTCATCATGGCATAAATGCCACCGATAAGTAAAAACAATGTGGTGAGTCCTACAAATAGCTTCTTGCGGATGGAAAATCTTACAATGGCTTTAAACATGTCGTTTGTTGTTACGGGTTAATGTTTTGCGTTCACTGTGGAATATATTGTTTCCACAAAGGCAAAGGTAGGAGAGGTGAACGTAGGTTGTACCCGTAACGGGGTGAAGTGTCCTTATTGGAAGGTGAAGTGTCGGAAACTGAGAGTGAAAATCAGTTATCTTTTCATTTCGCCTCTTTTTTGCTTGGCTTGTGCTTCTTCTGAGGGTTTGATGGTCTCTTGCATGTTCAGCGAATCACGTTTGTTTTCTGTCTCAATGCCGGGCTGTTCTGTTTCTGAATTTCGCTTGTCTTGTTCCTGTTGCAACCGTTTCAGTTTCCACTTATTCCAAAACATCAGTTCTTTCCAACGATTGAAGTCTTTCTTGAAGACGATACCTATACCTTGCGTTGTCAGGTTGGTTCGAGTGTAGTAGCGGTCATTGGTTTCATTATATGCTTTCAGCCGTATGTCTCCGCTACGGTTTACGAGCCATTCAGCTTCGAAATCACCCACGAAGTTGGTATTTGCCAGTGGATTGTCGCGGTAGCCGAAGTTACCGTTGATGAGTAAGCGGTTGTTCAGCAACTGACCGGACAGCATGCCTTCAAACTCCATATCGGTCCAACCTTTTTCTCCGGTACTGAGGCTCGTACCGATATTCCAGTTGTTGCTGTTAATGATGCTCGAAAGTGCATTGTTCAATTGTCCCGAAAGGGTAGACGAAAGCACAGAAGTCATCATATTCGAGTTCTGAGTACCACCCACATTTTCCGGCGGATAGAACTTGCCGATGCCCAGTAAGTAGAGTATCTGCATATTCATCTGCTCGTCCGTAGGGATATAGTTACGGATAAGTGCCTGCACTTCGTCCCGTTCATTGGGCACCTCCAGACTCAGTTTGATGTCCGGAGAAGTCAGTTGCCCTGTCAGGTTCATTATACAGTTTACTTTGATATTTGTCTGAACCCCGTAGGTGTCTGCATTCGGTACCAGATCGTTTAGTGAAGCGGAGTTCACTGTGTAGCTTGCCTGAATGTCCATAGTGGCATCCAGTGGGCGACCATTGAAGTTGATGGTACTTCCATCTTTGATGGTAAAGTCTTTGCGTATAACTTCCTGCAAACTGAATTTATAGACTCCCTGGCTAATGCGATAATTGCCGAACATCTTTACATCGTCACCTTTATTATAGAATTCCGTGCGGATATTTCCCGAACCTCGTCCGCTGATGTAATCACCGCCGATAGGATCCATGACAATACGCATTGTTGCATCAGGAGTGGCTTCAACAAGCAGATTGAGACGAATATCCGTTTGGTTCTCTTCTTCTTTACGTATTTCTTGTTGTGCCTGCTCATAGTCGGAAGTCAAGCTTATAGAATCCAGTACGGCACGGCGTGGCGTTTTATCCACAAACTTGATGAACTGATTACTGGCAGCTGAGGATACATTATCTTTTATATAGACGAAGTTAGTGTTACGATTGGTGGTCATGGCTACGTCAATGTTGACGCCATCCCGGGCATTGCCTGCTATCAGAGTGCTGCCTGTACCGTAGACAGTTCCGTAGAAAGGAAAATCCAGCGATTCCTTCGTATTCATCACCAGCATGTCATTCATCTCAAACTGGAAACGGTATTCCAGGTTTTTGAAATGTTCGTAATGCAAATAGCCGTTCACGCGTCCCTGATTGCCATGTGGGTCAAAAATGCGATTATCGTGGAAAGTCAGTCCGTTGGGCTCTATGCGGATACTATCTTTTATGAAGAAAGTCGTATTCAGAACATCCACCTTCATGGAGGCATCGCCAAATACGCTACCTTGCATGGTGAGACCTTTGAATTTGCCATAGAAATGTACATTACCGCTGGCACGTCCATTAAATTCCGGAGTGATGCTACTCATAAAGTATTCTATGAATTTCAGATTGGTGCTGTCGGCTTCAATCTGCAAATCGAGCGCACTTTTGGGTTTTATGGGGTATATGTAGCCGGATACATGAGTTTTGGCAATGTCTTTCTCTCGGATATGGGCATCAAGGTAGATACCTTCCACTTCATGATGCCATTCTCCATGGATATTGGCATCGCCCAGCAAACCATCATTCAGTCCGAGTCTTCGGATGAAGAGGTCAGTGTACATGACAGGCTTCTTTAAGACTCCGCTGGCGTATGCAGGGCCAGTGGCTTCGCCTTGGAAGTTGACCCCGAGGTCGGCAATGTCGAACACATAACCTATATTGATGTCTTTCAAATCCAGGCGAACCGTATCTCCAGGCTGTTCCGAGATGACACCGTTAATGCGGAGATGCCGGTCTTTATGGCTGAAATAGAAGTCATTGATATGGACCTTGCCGGAGTCGATAACCACTTGCGACGGATGTATTTCCCACAACGTATCGTTCAGGATGATATCCGTCTTTTGAACATCGACAACGGTTCTTAATGGCGGAACTCCTTTGCCTGAACGGATATGCTTATTATCCTGCTCTCCGGCTTGTGTCCGGATGAAGTGTGCGGCAGCAGCCAATTTACCGCTATATGTGACGATGCTACTGTTGCCCCAGTTCAAAGAGGTTTGGATAATATCATCTTTGGCTTGGGCTTCTAACGCTACGTTTATCGCACCTGTCGGCTTGCGGTTGCTGAACCGTACACGTGCATGGAATTTATCACCGGGATTCTCACACAATATCATGCCGGATTCAATGAATTTATCTCCGTAGCGCAGGCGTGGGAAGTATCCTTCCACTCGCAGGCGCTGTGCTTTATCATTGAAGTATCCTTTAAGGGTGGAAAGTGTGTAGACCTTAACTGGAATGTTGAATAGGGTAGAGAATAGATCCGTATTAGAGATATTCACATCAAAATGGAAGTTATTCTCGCTTTCTATCTGTTGCTTATCCGGCAATATCAGAGCAGGGATATATCTTCGCATAATATTCAGCACACTGGCAGGAAGTGTACGATAAGAATAATCCCCTTCAATGCTTGCATTCAGGAAATTAGATGTTATTTTCAGTTGCTTGTGTGACTCATCTCTCCGTGTGGCGGCTATTTTCAGGTTATCCAGAAAATAGTTCTTGTCTGGTGCTGTGAATTGCAGGCTGTCGATATTGATTTCTCCATTCATTTCATCAATGGAGCCACCGGTGAAATCGGCTGTCAGTTGAACGGAGAGTTCTGTATCTTCATAGTTGGGCGTCAGGTGCAGCTCGTGAGGGCGCACTTTACGGATATTCGCGTGGAAATTAAAAGTCGGTACGTGGCTGGCAGTATTGATGTTGCCATTCAGCAGTACAGAACCATTTTCATCATCCAATGCCACTTTCCCGTTGAAGCCACCTTGTTTGTATTCTCCATCAAGGGTAATGTTTTCATAGGTATAATCGCTGTAGTCGATGGATGCGATCAATCCTTTCATCACAATGGAAGGATATTGTTTTTCGTAATGACTGCCTTCTACATTCAGGTTGAAGGTCACTTTCCCAAGCTTTTCGTTAGCCAACATGTTGCCTAATTCAAATTCTTCGGTTTTCACAGCTCCCGAATAAGCAAAGTAGCCTTTTTCCTTGTTGGAACTTAACTTTAAGTCGGTCTTGATGGAGCCAATATCGGTATGCACCAAACCATAAGTAACGATGTCTGTGAAATACCCCGATACTTCTCCGCGGAACGAAATAGTCCCCAATCGTTGCAATATCGGTGGAACACCTTCGTAGTTCCTGCTCAGATTGCGGACAAAAAAAGCAACCCCTTCCGGGTCGGCATAGAGGCTGGAAAGGTTACCAAACACGAAAGCATCCTGAGGACGGGATAAATCCTGCAAAGAAACATCTCCTCTCAAATGGAAATGTTGATTTCCTGTAATGGACAGGTGCGGACAGTTTAACTGGTTGATGGTGCCGTTAGTCTCTACTGCTATCCGCAATTTCTCCCTGAAAGGGGAAAATGCAGGCACAAATGCTGCCAGGTCGCAAAGAGCAACATCCGAAGGTAGCATGCGGAATGAGAAGTGTACATCATTGGCAAAATTATTGAAAGCTCCCAGACTGTCATATTCCATACGTATGGTGTCCATCGCAAGCGAAGTATTCGGCAAATCAATAGCAAAGTTCTCAATATTCATTTTTTGATTGTTCGCTACAATCTTAAGACTCAACTTCCTAAGTTCGAAGCCGGAATTTCCCTCTTCAATGCTCAAACGCTTGATAGCTGCATTAATGGAGTCGCTTTGTAGCGCTTTCAACGAGATATTAGCAATGATATTGCGCAACTGAATATGTTGTGCATTGAACTTTCCCGGTGTTTCCTCGGCAGACAGTACATTATAAGACATTCTGCCGCGTCGTATCAATAATGAATTGATGCGTAAGTCCAGATTACTTTCTTTCTTAATGGTATCTTTTGAGGCGAATGCGTCAAGCACGAACTGGAAATTAGGGATGTCTTCCGGTGTTTTTTTCTCCAGATTGATATTGAAACCAAACAACTGTACATTACTGATTGATATTTTTCCCTTGAATAGGGGCAATATATCAAATTTGGCAGAGAGACGAGATACTTTCAACATCTCTTTGCCGGATTGGTCGTTCAACAGTAAATCGTCAACAATGATGCGGTTCAGTAATCCCATATTTATCCGCCCAATAGTCAATTGTGTACCCAGTACATCCGATAATTCGTTCGCAACGAGCACAGACATCTGCCGTTGAACGTAAGGAATGTTCAACAACAATATAGTCCCGATATACAAACTTAGTATAATACCGAGCACCCAGCGAACTGTCTTTTTTAACTTTCTGATAGGCGGTTTGTTTGAATTAGCCAACAAAAATATGAAATAATACGTTATCAATCGTACTTTTATCATTACTTTTGCAGCGTTTAAACGTAAATAACGATATGAGTACAATAATTTTAGGAATAGAAAGTTCTTGCGACGACACTTCAGCCGCCGTTATCAAAGATGGGTATTTACTATCGAATGTGGTTTCCAGTCAGGCAGTACATGAAGCCTATGGTGGTGTGGTTCCTGAATTAGCTTCACGTGCGCATCAGCAAAACATTGTTCCGGTAGTTCACGAGGCGCTGAAACGTGCCGGAGTGGCAAAAGAGGAACTGAGTGCAGTTGCTTTTACAAGAGGTCCGGGGTTGATGGGTTCTTTACTGGTAGGCGTATCGTTTGCTAAAGGTTTCGCTCGTTCTTTGGGTATTCCTATGATAGATGTTAACCACTTGACAGGACATGTGTTAGCTCATTTTATTAAAGCAGAAGGTGAAGAGAATATTCAGCCGGAATTCCCCTTCCTTTGTTTGCTCGTTTCAGGAGGAAATTCGCAGATAATTTTGGTGAAGGCATACAATGATATGGAAATTTTAGGGCAGACTATTGATGATGCCGCAGGTGAAGCCATTGACAAATGTTCCAAAGTTATGGGGCTGGGGTATCCTGGTGGTCCGATTATTGATAAACTGGCTCGCCAAGGCAATTCAAAAGCCTTTACTTTCAGTAAACCTCATATCCCCGGGCTGGATTACAGCTTCAGTGGATTGAAGACTTCTTTCCTTTATTCTCTGCGTGACTGGATGAAGGACGACCCCGATTTCATCGAACATCATAAGGTGGATTTGGCGGCTTCGCTCGAAGCTACTGTTGTTGATATCTTGATGGATAAACTGCGTAAAGCGGCTAAAGAATATAAGATAAAAGAAGTAGCCGTAGCCGGTGGGGTTTCTGCTAATAACGGCCTTCGTAATGCTTTCCGTGAGCATGCTGAGAAGTATGGATGGAAGATATTTATCCCTAAATTCAGTTATACTACGGATAATGCCGCGATGATTGCCATTACCGGATACTTCAAATATCAGGATCAGGATTTTTGTTCGATAGATGCACCGGCTTACTCGCGCGTCACGTTACAATAAAAGGAATTTTAGAACAGTATTTTGTTTGCACCGTACCCGGTCCGTGTCAAAGCCGTATCAAGGCCGTATCAAGTCTAAGCGTATAGATACGGAGCAAACACGGACTTGATACGGTTCGGGTAATATGAATAGGAAAAATAGAACAAAATACTGGACTATATTTAATAAGGTATATGAAACTGGAAGAAAAAATAGGTGAATTGCTGAAAGAGAAGAATTTGTCCCTTTCCACCGCAGAAAGTTGCACCGGAGGAAGTATTGCAGCTTTGGTAACCTCTGTTCCGGGAAGTTCAGAATACTTTAACGGAGGAGTTGTGGCATATTCTAATGAAGTGAAGATGTCTCTGCTCCATGTTTCGGCCGAAACACTGGAAAAGTATGGAGCCGTCAGTCGTGAAACAGTGACTGAAATGGCAAGAGGTGCGATGAAAGCGCTGAAAACAGATTGTGCTGTTGCCACATCGGGAATTGCCGGACCGGGAGGAGGTACGCCGGAAAAGCCTGTAGGTACTGTATGGATTGCCGCTGCCTATAAAAATGAAATTGTAACTTTCAGGCAGGATGGAGATGACGGAAGAGACGGAAATGTGCAAAAAGCTGTTCAAAATGCTCTAATGATGCTTTGTGAGTGCTTAAAATGAAGAAAAATTGCTATCATACAGTGAATTATTTTATGAAAAACTTGTTTGGTATCGATAAAAGTACTTACTTTGCGCTCTGTTTGAAATAAGTATAGATAAAAACTATAAAAATAAGATAGAAATGTCGAAGATTTGTCAAATTACCGGAAAGAA
>OGIE01002602.1_pt1 | contig 21582 bp, 16 predicted proteins | sample 1571581 | NCBI WGS metagenome assembly OGIE01 (sample SAMEA2582021, study PRJEB24529) | metagenome | biome: Human gut stool | place: China | collected 2011
GAGAACTTATAGCTGAATCCTGTTGCCATTTACACAAAATTATGGACAGTGCCTTTAAAAAGGAAGACGAGTATTATCCGCCTGTCCTATGCTTACGGCGCCGCTTGTTCCGTTTCCTACCGGGAATCGGAACATCCTTAACAAAACAGACAATAATCTACATAAAAAGCAAGCGCTATGTTAACACTCAGAACCAAACTCGCCCTGGCAGTACTACACGACATCCAATATAAGGATTATCAGTTGAGCACTTCCTTCAATTATTCCCCTTCCGAAATAGCCTATCTGTTGCAGGCTCTCTCAAAAGGACATATGATTACGCTGGCGGAGAACCAGCCGGACAACCTGCCCGAATCTTACCGCCTTGCCTGCGAATATCATAGAATCAATCTACTTTCCATTCTTGAAGCATTGGGCGAAGGTATCTACTTCAACCGTCCCAGCGATGAAGTTTTTTATTCCTGCTACGGGACAACAGCCCGCAAACTGGGCATCGTCAACCAGATGACCCGGCTTTACCTGATGGAGATTTCCATAGCCGAACTTCCCGTCAGTGAATGCCTGATCGGCAACAATGCCATAACAATGCCGTAACCCGCATCCGACACGCCAATATAAACCCGAATTACCCATGAAACGACTTTATCTGCTGATTCTGTTACTCTGTACGGTGAGTACCGCTGCCTTTACCCAACGTGTGGCATTGCGCACCGACCTGCTGTTATGGGGAACCACCACCCCGAATGCAGGAGTGGAAACCGGCATCAACCGTCATTTCACAATGGTACTGAACGGTGCTTACAATGCATGGAAATTCGGTAATGATATGAAACTGAACCTTTATCTGGTGCAACCGGAGTTGCGTTATTGGCCCTGCCGCAAATTCGAGGGGCATTTCTTCGGCGTGCACGGACATTACGCTTATTATAATGTGGGGCAGATTCCCTTCTTTTCGGGTATGGAAGACATCATTTACCGGGGTGACCTGTATGGCGGGGGTATCACCTACGGTTATCACTGGGTGCTGGGCGACCGCTTCTCTGTGGAAGCCGTAATTGGTGGCGGCTATGCCCGCATGGAATATGACAAATACCGGTGCGCGGGCTGCGGCGAGCGCATGGGACATTATAAAAGGAATTATTTCGGGCCTACACGGGCCGGTGTGTCACTCATTTATTTCATACGATGAAAGTTATGGTAATTCTCTGCTGCATACTCTGGTTCTGCACCTCCTGCACGTTCGATTTTGACGAGCCGCAGGTGTGTCCCTACAATGTACGGCTGAATTACCGTTATGCCGGAAGACCCGATGCCGGACAGCTCGCCATGTATGTGGATAATATCAGGCAGTTCCTTTTCGATGCGGACGGGGTGCTGGTGGATACTTGGACATTGCAGGGCGACAGTCTGGAATACTGGCAGGGAGAATTACCTCCCGGACACTACACCCTCGTGGCATGGGGAAACCAAAGATATGAAAGTGACATACTACCCCCGCCGCAACCCGGTGTGACAAAAATCCGTGAACTGGTAATGACCTCGGCCACGAGAACACCCGCAGGAGGATACCGGACCAATACCGAACGGCTCTATTACGGATATGGCACATTCGAAGTTCCCGCCACAGGGGTTTCAGTGAACAGGACCGTATATCTGACACACTGCCACGCCGTGCTCCGGATAACCGTACATTGGGAAGACGGTTACTATCCTGCGGAAGGAACGGGCGGATATACGCTCCGTATGCGGGGCGTGCCTTGCGAATACGGTTTTCCGGCAGGTTACGACATACCGCTGGCCATGGGCGACGGGGCTTTCACATTCCCTTCCATAGGTAGCCCGGTGACGTGGCACCAGACCCGGGCGGCAATGAACTACAATGACGAACTGACGGGGGAATTGGTGACGTACCGCCTAACATCGGGATCACACCCGTTGCTAAGTATCTACCGGGGCAATGAAAGGATTATGAAGGAGATAGACCTGCAACTATTCTTTCGCAAGCTACCTGTCAGTCTGGATGAGAACACGGAACAGGAATTCGACCTGTTGGTAACCATAGGGCGGACGATTGTGGTAACGCAAATGAATGCGTCGGACTGGACGGAAGGAGGAGGACTCGGATAAATTGAAAGTTGAAAATTAAAAATGAGGCATATAAAGAAAATATTAGGAGGCTTGGTTGGGGTACTGCTGGCGGCGGAAGCATGGGCGGGCGGAACTCCGGTACTCAGTTCGCATGTCTTTACGCAAGGGGACAGTCTTCATATAGAACTGCTGTTGAATCTGGACGATACCAAAGCAGGGAATGCGGAGGCTTACCGCTTTACGCCCGTGTTGCGCAGTGCAGGACGTTTGCAGGAACTCCCAGCAGTGGTGGTGAGCGGGCGTCGGCGTGCCCGTGCCGATCACAGGCAGCAGGCGCTCCAATCCGCACCCGGTTATATTCCTCCTTACTGCACGCTTTATGCCCGAAACCGGAAAGACAGTATCAACTATCATGTGTCCGTCGCTTACAGTCCGTGGATGGAACACGCCTCGCTGGTGCTGATGCGTGAGCAACGGGACTGTTGCCGGATGAAGATTCTCGGAGTGGAGCCGCTGATGGCAGACCTTGATTTGGCAAGCCCTTTCCGGGTGCCGCAGGGGCAGATAATGATTTCACAGGGGCAGGCAGCGGGTTCGCAAGGACAAGTAGCGATTCCGCAGGCGGTTGTGGAAAGGCAGGAAACGGGTGCTACCGACCGACGGGAAACAAAGGGCCGTGCAGACTGCATGCCCTGTGCTGAATGTACGGCTATGGTGACTTACCTTACTCCCGAGGTGGAAACACAAAAACACCGTTCGGAAAGTGCCACCTTATATATAGACTACCCAACAGGAGTGTATGATGTCCGCCGGGAGTTCCACAACAACCATTCTGAACTAGAGAAACTGGACAGCCTGATGCGTCCGCTCATCAAAGGGAATCTGGCAAGCATCTCTGAAATTTCCATTTGCGGCTATGCTTCGCCTGACGGAACATACAAAGACAATGAAATACTTGCTTCCAACCGCGCCCGCTGTTTTAAGGAATATATGTGCGCAACGTATATGCCGGGACACAACCTTTATAAAGTCTCTTCCATACCCGAAGACTGGGACGGACTGGTGGAACTGCTGAAACAGCAGCCCATGAAACATGGTGACGAGGTATTGACTCTTATTTCACGAACAGGCATCTTTGAAGGACGCGAAAAGCAGTTGATGGATATGTATGGAGGAAATGTATATAAGGAACTTTTGCAAGACTATTTTCCACAATTAAGGCGCATACGGGTTACGGTGGGTTATGAAGCCCGGGCTTTCAATATCGAAGAGGCGGCAAGCCTGATATACACACATCCCCGCCTGCTGTCATTGCAAGAGATGTACCGAGTAGCTGCTTTCTACCGTCCCGGCACGGAGCAATATCGTGAAGTTTATGAGATAGCCGCTTATCACTTCCCGGACGATGCATTGGCAAACATCAATGCCGCTTCGGCGGTAATCATGGCAGGCGACCCGATAAGTGCCCGGCAATATCTGGATAAGGTAGCGGACGATCCGCGTGCGTGGAATGACTTCGGTGTGCTGGCTTATCTGGAAGGTGACTGGAAGAAAGCGGAAGAATGGTTCCGCAAGGCACTGGGCATAGAGCCGGAAAAGGCGAGGAAGAACCTGAAGAAAATGAAGAATGAAGAATGAGGAATGAGGAATGAGGAATGAGGAATTAAGTATAAAGTATGAAGTCTGAAGGATAAAATATAAAAGATAAGTAATGAAAATAAATAATAACTACATAAAACACTACAAGTTATGAAAAGATTAGCAAAATTCTTGCTACGCCTCTCATTGGCGGTGCTACCATGCCTGACGGCGGCTTGCACCTCGGAGGTGGAAACAGTAGGCGAAACTCCCGGAACACCGGAGAATCCGCAGGCCAATGCCCCCAACCGCCGTTCGGTGGTAATCTCTTTGCAAAACAAACTGATTCTGGTGAACGGTACGCCGGAAAGCCGTGCCGCCATGACCCGTGACGGCATAGCCGAAGACGACGAAAGCCGCATTGAAAGTTTTGATATTTATGCTTTTGGTAGCGATAAGGAAGAAGGACCTTATACTTTTCAGGAACGCTTTGCCTACCGTACGGAAGCCGGTAACCTGCCCGCAGGCACTTCTCCGCTCGACCTGAAATCGGATGAAGCAGCCGGGAAGGTGAATGTGGTGTTCTATCCCCGCAAGGGCCTGTTCACCAAGTTTTATTGTGTAGCCAACCAAACGAAAATGAATGATGAGACAGGCCATGAGTACATCGACTATATACCGTTGCAACAGAGTTCTCAACAGGCAAGCACGCCGGGCGATGCAGTAACGACACCCGGCATTCCCACCGAGAATGACTTTATCAAACTGAATACCCCGTTATTGGAACCCACCGGTTTCAATAACGATATCCTACTTGCCCCACTGCCCATGTCCGGTGCCAACGGGCAGCCGGTTGACTTGCGGGAATACAGCATGGGGACTTATGTGCGGCTGAATATTTCGCTCACCCGTGCCGTGGCGCGATTTGACGTGGTGAATGATGCCGTAAAGTCTCATTTTACTATTACCGATATCAGTATGGGCAACGGGCGACAAGGCGTAACACTGTTTCCCATTCGGGCTATAGGCGACGTTCCCGCCACACCCGGACAGTTGATTACATATCCCTACCGTCCTTTTGACGGGCTGAACGCCAACGCAGGAACTACTACCAAAGCTTTCTATTGCTACCCATGCAAAGCAATGGATGACGGATTCCTGATATTGAAAGGACTGTATGCGGTGAATCTGACAGACGAGAAGAAAGAGGTTTCTTATCGCATCCCCTTCGAACGGGTAAGTGACGGTAACGGCACACGTATTGAAATTAATCATAACCATCGCTACACAGTACAAATCACAGAGGCTGATCCTTTTGAACTGACAGCCAATATCCGTCTGGTGGACTGGGAAACGGGCGATTATATTGACGATTATGAACCAGATAACGGGCTGGATGCCATCACCGTATCCGAACTGTTGCCTGACGGTGAAACCACCTATGATGTCAACACCAATATTGTCACACTGGCACTTAAGGTAGGCAGTGGTTTCAATATATCCACTGGTTCCAATGCCGGGGTAGAGGCAAAACTAAGCTATTACGGCGGAACTACGGAAACCGAATGGCTGGAATTGGAAGAAATACCCGTCACGGTTACACGTGCAGGCGGCACACAGCAAGTAAAATACAAAGTATCTTTCAAAGAGGACTACATGGGCGACAGCTATCCCCGCGGCATCCTTCGCCTGATAGACAAAGCGGGAAGCGATGAAGAAGTGATATTGATAGATACCACCTTTGGCGTACCTACCGTAGAAACCACAGCCGGTACAATGAATCCGGATGGAATAAACAACTGGGATGCGGCAGAAAATACACTCTATCTGGTACAGGCAACCGGTACTAACGTCTCTACAGGTGCGATAACCGTCAAATCCATAGGTGGCAGCAAGATAGAACTTCCCGCCGGTTCGGGCATCACCGTCAGTCCGGCTTCAAGTACAAACACCATACAGGAATACACTTTCAAGTGGGCAAGTACGGATGCTACCGACCTGACGGAGAAAGAACTGGCCATCGCTCTGAAAAACTACTCGGATGAAACAAAAATCGGGAATGTCAAAGTGAAATTGCTGCCCAACCGAATCAGTAACTTACAGTTAACAAATGCAGGGACAGGTATCAGCCTTTCGGATATAACGGCTACTACTGCCACGCTTACCATGCCTATCATCAAGGACAGGCAATTCACCATCACGATGGATAGTTATGACAAAGCCACCGTCAGTAAATGTCCGGCATGGTTGGAAAACATCACACCGCCGACCACACGTAGTACCCCAGAGAGTAAAACCACAAGTTTTACCTTCAAACTGATAGAGAATGCAGCGAATTTCGATGATACGCAAATCGTGTTTACTAATGCTTCTGCTTCCGGAGGCATAGGTATGACGGTGAATATAGCACAGGTATTCCAAACACCTACAGTTACACTCGTTGGCAATCCATTACCAACAGCCAATACTTACAATGGGACCAGAATGACTGCCAAACAAGTAAAGAGTGGGGCTACTTCCACGTATCAGATAAAGGTGTATTCGCTGGGAGGGAATGACTTCTACAGTGCTAACAGCAACTTCATATATAGTCTGGCAAGTACTGAAAGCAACTCCACTAAAATTTACCGGGTAGGAATCAGGGCAAACACTTACAGTGCTAACGGAACATTCAACTTCGACATCCGGAATCTTAGAGACGCAAATAAGAAAGTTACCCATACCATAGAATATGTGTCTTCGCGCCCCACTATGCGCAACAATAGTCCTGCAAATTGTATAGAGTATAATGTATCCGGCGATGCATCTGCCAATTTTTATGTAAGGAATGACATTAGTGACTTGTATGGAAAGACTTCACTTTCTTTCTCCATCAATTCTCCGGGTGGATTGAAGACACCTTCTTATTTCAGTGGTAATTTTACGATAACCAATACACATGCTTGGAGCATCTCCGAGCCGTGGGATACATTTCAACTGGCTACTTCCGGAAGAATTAACATGAGCGGCGGCAATGCTGGAAATGTATCAATAGGTAGTTACACTTTCGAATCAAAAGCATCCACTTATTTTCAAAATCTAACTATAGCGTTCTATAATAGATTGCCTATTGGATACGGAGTGTGGGCAACCAAGATAAATGGAGTGTATTGCGCAAGAGCAGCAACATATATATACTATGGATCAGCTCTTAACGAGGTTAATAAGATGGGAAACGGTTGGGTAATGCCTGGTTGGCCAAATATACAAGGACTCTTTGGGATTGGCGACTGGTCAGTGAATAGGTCAACAACCCAAACCTATATGTCTTATTTTTCCAGTGCTTTCAGTAAAGGCAAATGTTATACTTCAGATTATTCATATAATTCAGATAATTCAAAAATACTGAGATGCGGTATAGAAATAAGTAACATAAATACGGGAAACAACACCGCCACATATAAGTGGGTATTAATGGATGATTACACTGCGGACGGAGACTATTATGCGGTTGCTCTCCATTATTAAATGGCTTTGTCCCGTTCGTTCGTCCCGGCGGATTTGCAATTCGTACTTTGACATGTTGGAATGATTTTTTTTGTGAAATACCCTCCCCGCTTTTCTCCAAGAAATTCATTTCCTCATGCCCTAATTACCCGATTTATTAACCCGGCAGAACTACGGTTTTACCGACATTACTAATTATAAAAACATAGAGATTATGGCAAACGAAATCAAGTATCAAATCAACGGCCAGTTGGCGGACAACACCGTGACCGTGGACAACAAGGAGGATGTAATCCTCGTCCCCGTCTCCATCGGTAACGCCGATGAAAACCGCATCATTGCCGAACTGAAAGCCGAAGACTCCGGTCTGCGTGAGGAAACCATCCGTCACGTCTTCGACCTGCAGAAGCGTGTCATCAAGCGGTTGCTGATGACCGGAGTGAGTGTGAACACAGGGCTATATTACGCTTCTGTCAGCTTCCGGGGCATCATAGAGAACTCCACCTGGAACCCGGCAAAGAACTCCATCGTGGTGAACTTCAACGTAGGCGCCGACCTGCGGGAAGCCATCAAGCAAACCACGGTGGGCATCATCGGCGAGAAAGGCAGCGCCATGTACATCGGCAGTGTGCAGGACACTTCCACCCGCGCACTGGATGCCTCAGCCACCGCCGGACGTGCTTTCACCCTCACTGGCAGCAAGCTGAAAGTGGTGGGAACAGCCCCGTCGGTAGGTATCCTCCTGACGAGCAGTAAGGGTACGGAAACCAAAGTTACCGAAGACCTCTGGGTGACCAACGATCCCTCGAAACTGACATTCATCATCCCCGCCGATCTGGCCGACGGAACGTATGAACTGCAAGTAACCACACAGTTCAGCGGCAACAGCAAGACGCTGCTGAAAACCCCGCGCAGTGTGACGAAAACCATCTATATCGGCACCGCACCTTCAGGAGGAGGCAGTGGCAGCGGTAGCGGAGAGGGTGGCTTGGAAGAGGACCCGTTAGGATAGGATAGACAATGGTAATCGGCCTGTTGCGACTGACACTTACGGTCTGTTGCGACCGACGTTTACGGTCTGTTGTGACACCCGCAATAGTGCGGCCTGCCGAATACCCTTAAAAATAAGATTATTAACTTTCAAATAAAAGTATAGACAAATGATGAAAAAAAGTAACATGCTTTGGATGCCCGCACTACTGGCCCTGCTTGCAGGATGCAGCCAGAACGAGTTGGGCATTGACGACACTCCCACAGGCGGAGCGCAAGGCAAAGAGATCCGTCTCGTATTTAGTGGCGGAGGAGAGTCGCAGGAATACACCCGCGCCATCGCTTCCGAGAGTGAAAACCAGATTGATAATCTGGATATCTATGTGTTTGCCGCTACCGCCGACGGCGGAGACTACCAGTATCTGGAAAAGTGGACGGCTGCTGCGGATGACAACACCGCAGCCAAGACTTTTAAGCTGAGCGGTGCAGGAACCGACCGGAAAGCATCCATCTTCCCCACGGAACTGAAAGGCATTCCCAACCTGAAACTGTATTGCGTGGCAAACAGCACCACACTCTACCAATCTGACGGAACTGCAATCGCTCCCCTGACAGCGGTGACTACCAACGCCGCCACCGGAGCCATCGAGAATCCGGGCACGAAAGCCGTGGATTTCGAAAAGTACTTCACCGCCAAACTACTCCCGACAGGCACCGCACTGGGCACCCCGCTGGTGATGACCGGAAGCGGTACAACAAAGATACTGGGCAACATCGCCACGGTGAACATCGAACTGAAACGCCGCGTGAGCCGCTTCGACATCGACAACGAATCCGCCAAGACGGGACTGATTATCGAAAGCATCTCTCTGGGCAATGGACGAAACCAATCTACTGTGATGCCGGGCACGCTGGCCGACCTTAGCGTCCCCGATCGCGCAACCAGCCTCATCCAGTACCCCACCGCCGAAGGCAGCTACCTGATGCTGCCCAAAGCCAACCAGGGAGTGACGGAAAGTGCCCTCTATACTTATCCGCTCAAGGATACGGACAAAGCGTTCCTCATCATCAAGGGCAAATACCAGAACCCGATGCAGAAAGACCCCGTTCCGGTGGAGTACCATCTTGACATACAACGGGTGCCTGATGGAGGCGGTGATCCTAAGTTCATGGATGTAGTAGCCAACACCCGCTACACCCTGCACATCAAGGAAGTGATGGAAGCCACCATCACCGCTTTCTTCGAAATCGTGGACTGGACCAGTGGCGGTGGAGTCATCATCAAACCCGATAATGCGGCGCCCGTAGTGACCACCCTGAATGTGGAAGGAGCCGACACGCCCGTCACCACCAAGGAAATCAGCGTGACCGCCGACGGTGCGGAGAAAACCATCACACTGACCGCTACAGCCAGCGGCAAGGTACAGCCAAGGTTCAGCACCACAACCGGATGGGACATCAGTTGGTTGACGCATAAGGTTGCCGATTATAAGTCGGAAGTGGTGGATGGAGTGACTACCACCACCATGACCTTCAATTACACACTGACTGATGGCACCCCCTATGTCCCCGTCACGCTGACACTTGCCAATGAATCGGCTTCGCAGGATGAATCGGTATATACCAAGCTGACCATCGTGCCGCCCGCCACAGCCCCGGCATTGGACTTTGCCACACCGGATGCGGCTACGGGGAACTTCAACCTGTATGATAAGGCAAACAACAAGCTCACGATGTACAAAACGGGTAAGAGCAGCATCACACTCGGGGCAAGCTGTCCCTTCGGCACGAAGCTGGTATTGCCCAACACGCTTCCCTGGCTGGAAGTATCGAAAGCTGCCACAGGACCTACACCAAGCACATCGGGCACTCCCGCCACGGATGTATCCGTTGCCACTCCGGTAGAGGAGTATTACACGCTCACGCTGAAGGATGTGACGGCAACCAGTGCTGCGGACAGCAAGTTCGAGATTATCAGTCTGGGCGATGATACCAAGAAACAGGAACTGACGGTGGAACTGCTTGCCCCTGCCATTGCAAAGATTGAGCTGACGGGAACTCCGGGCGGAGCTGCTTATACCGACAATAAGATTACCGATGTGCCCCGCACCGCCGCAGCCACCGTTGAGGTGGAAGTAACTTCTCCGCAAGGCGTGACGGCCAGTACCTTGTCCTCCTGGTTCACCGTTGCAGAAACCACTGCCTTTACAAGAACTTCCCCGACAGATGCCACCGGCAGCCAGGTATTCACCCTGACCGTGAAAGATGCCGTCACCGACTTCACAGCCGCACCGATTGTGCTGAAAAACAATATCTCGGGCATGGAAGACGTGACAGTGCTGGTAAGTCCGGCCGCACCCGTCGCTCCTTAATTCAGCAATATGAATAACTTGCTAAATATCAGTAAATAACCGATTAATAACAATAAGATCATGATTAAAAACAGAAAACAGTTTTCCGCATGGGTGATAGGCTTGCTTGCCCTCTCACTGGCGGGTTGTAGCGAAGCGGAAGTGCTGCCGGCAACCACTCCCGGCGATGACCCGCTGGCCGGTGATCCCACACGCCGCGAAGTCATCCTCGGCTTCCAGAACAAGCTGAACATAAAGACGGCGGGCACCGATACCCGTGTCGCCACCCGTGCCGATGCCCCCATCGCCACCACCGAAGAGAATGAAATCACCTCACTGGACATCTATGTATTCTCCTCGGACAAGGAGGAAGGCCCGTACACCTATCAGGAACGCTTCTGCTACCGTTCGGATGGTTCCACCATCCCCAATGCGACCAAAATCGTACTGACAGTGGAAGGCAACAACGTGGCACTCGCCACCCTGCGCCCCAAGAAAGGCCTGTTCACCAAGTTCTACTGCATTGCCAACCAGCCGAAACTGCTGAAAGCCGGAGCGGAATACACCGTCTTCACCCCGCTGGAACAGAGTTCCCCGGGTGCGGATTACAACGTCGTGACGAAGGCGGGTGTACCGACCGAGACGGATTTCCTCACCTTTACCACCCCGTTGCTGGACCCTGCCGAAGCCGCAGATGTATTGCTAACACCCCTGCCTATGGTAGGTTCTTACAGCCCCGCGCTCGACTTGCGGGACATCAGTATGGGTTCACGCACACGCATCAACATGACGCTGTCGCGTATCGTCTCCCGCTTCGACATCATCAATGACGAGAAGCTGTCGCATCTCACCATCACCGGTGTATCGATGGGACACGGTCGCAAAGGCGTTACTTTCTTCCCGGTGGTTCCTGTGGAGGATGCAGACCCTACTAAGACGCTCATCACCTATCCCGACCGTGACTTTGACGGTGCCGATGCCAATAAAGGCACGCAGACAGGCGCTTTCTACAGTTATCCCAGCCCGATTGCGGACAAGGGGTATCTGATTATCAAGGGCAAGTATGCGCTGAACATGACGGACGTGCCGCAGGACGTGAGTTATATGGTGGATTTTGAACAGTCGGTAGCGGGTACAGGCGGTTACATCGAGGTGAAGCCCAATCACCGGTACACAGTCCGCATCACGGATGCCGACCCGTTCAAGCTGGATGTCAACATTACCGTCTCGGACTGGACGGACGGCGGGGATTTTGAGTATCAGCCGGAAAATGAACTAGTTATCGGGACGCTGGCGGCAGAACCGGCAGGAGCAACCGCTATTGAGAATAACAATACGGCTACCGTCTCACCGGATGAAACAAGTTATTTCAGTATCCCTTTCACCAGTAATTCGGAAGCGGAATGCAGCATTGTCTATACAAGTTCTCCGGGCGGAAGTGCCGAGTGGTTGAAGACGGAAATCACGAAGGCTGTGGTGACGCGTGCCGGATCGACCGCTTATACTTGCAAGGTGTCAAAAAACACAGAGTATACAGGCAATCTGTTCCCTAAAGCCATCATTGTATTGCGCAGCAAGGCAGGACGTGAGGAGAGCCAGATTGTAGTGAAAGCCGCAGTAGGAGTGCCTACGGTTGCAGCGGCGACAGGTACGCCGTCGGAACCGGCTGGGGTTAATTCCTATGTGGCAGGAAGTGAATCGCCGGATGTGACAACCGGAGTGCTCAGTATGCAGAAACAGGAGAATGCGGGCACTATTTCGTCCATGAAACTTACCGTAACTGCCAAAGGTGGCAGCAAGCTTTCCGGCCTGCCCGCTTGGCTGAAAGCTGACAAAGCGGTGGGACATGACACCGAAGCCGTGGACTACACCCTGACACTGGATCAGAATGCGAAGGATTTCCCGACAGGACCATTCCCAGCCAATGCAGCGGCAACCTTTGAAATCCAGAATCTTTCGGACGCATCAAAGAAGGTGACGGTAACGGTGAATGTGACGGAAGCTGCGGCACCGTAAAGAAAGGACAAGGAACAATGAAAAAGGTCTTTGTTACATAAGAAAAAACTTTTGAAATAAAGAATCGGGTAGGAAGAGAACGAAGGGGTTTTCTTCCTACTTTGGTTTTAGAGATTTTTCATTGGAAAGTTTACATATGTTTCAAGGAGTATCGGAAAGTATAGTATACTCCCACTCCAATCCTCCAGCATGCTTACGCTTAGGATTATTACCACAGCACAAACAGATTGCCGAGCTGCTTATATTGTATTTTTCAGCAGCTTCCCTAAATGTACTGAATATCTCTCCTGTAGTGATACATCTTATTTTCTTACTTCTTTGTTGTATTGTATTCTTCATTTTGCAACTTTTACAACTGCTTCCCCGCAATAAGTTCCCTGGATATGCCTGCCAAATCTTACCACATTCACTACATTGTACTAATATTGGTTTATGTCTGCTCACATAGGTTCCTATAATTTTAATTGTAGGTAACAATCGTGTGATTTCCGCAACAAAATCATCATGGCTTCTTCGTGCCTTATTAGAGCACTTCGGACAACCCGTTCTATTCAATTTCGCTAAAAGGTGATACGGTTGGGTAGCCCATATATAACCGCACACTTTACATTTGATTGTTACGCGAGCGTCAATGTTGATATATTCTGTCAGAGGAATAATATTGGGCTGTAGCAGACTTAATTTTTCAATAAATTCATTATGTGTCATTTTTAAAGTACCAGCACATTTAGGACACCCCGTACCTAAACGTAAAGAAGATGGCCGCACATGCCATTCATAATTACAAATCTTACATTGTGCTTTAATTCTAGTATTGGCTCCTGCAAAATCACCAATAATTTCAACTTTATCATTAATATTAGATAGTTCTTCTTTAAACTCCTCCGTACTCATCCTTCTCGAATCAATTTGAGCATTCCTTTTAATCTCATCCCACTCACTTGCATCAAGGTTTGAGTCTAATCCGAACTCAGAAAGAATAGTTCTTGTCATTTCAATCAATTTATCTGTATTTCGACGGGAGGCAAGATCGCACTGTGTCACCAAGCAATTTTCAAAAGGAGCAGTCTTACCATCATAGTGGTCGTATATAGTTATAAGTTTAATTCCCTTATCTTTACACAAGAGATGCTTTTCCCAGTCCTTTGTAACCAGCTTCCTATGCCAATGCCACGAACCGGGCTCTACAGCAACTTTCAAATTAGGTACATATATGTCTAATTCAACCCCTATCGCAGTTTTCTCTCTTGATATTACTTTAGGCTTGCCCAAAATATGAGCAAATGAGTGATATATGAACTGCTCTAGAAAGGAGGTACAGGATCTGTGGCAGTTCGGACAGCCACGTTGGTTCAGAACATCATGAGGCGTTATTTCGTATTCATACCCACAGGCATTACAATGAAGCGGCATAAAGGTATGATTGTTTATATACGTTCCGCCTTCCCTGACAACAATATTCGGGTCGATTTTATGGAGACGCTCCAAAAACATCTCCATCGTCAAGCGCTGAGACGCTCCTTTATGGGACCGCCCACATTCCGGACATCCCCTACCACTAAGAACATGTGCAGGAGTAATATCACATTCATGCCCACATTTCAAGAATCTGAATTTAGTTTTTTCGAGCGCCTTCACATACCGGCCAATTACGACAACATCATCTCTTTGTGATTTTAAGTCCTTCACAAATTCTGCATGGGATTTCAGTTTGACTCCGGCACACTTGGGACATCCATGTCCGTGCAATAGACTTGCTGCACTCGGAGACCATTCACAACCACATTTATCACATCTTACAGCAATTTTAGAGTTATACCCCTTGTATGTTCCCAAGAGAGTAATTTTAGCGTTCTGTGCTTTCAATTCACGACAGAAGTCTATATGACTTTTTTTCTTTACCATACGACTGAAACATTTCTCCTGACGATTCAAAACGCCTGTAAGAAGCCAAAGAAACTCCTGATTTCGTAGCAAGCATATTTTGCGTCCAGCCTTTTTCCAGTCGCCTCTGCTTTACCCGTTCAGCAACACCCAGCATCAACAAATCGGGCGTTTTGTTTATAAGTGACAATATATCATCATTTACTCCATTTCTCATGCAATAACTACTATTATATGAGCACTTACAAAGTTAATCATAGTTTCAATTATCAAACCAATAAGATGAAAATAATCACTTTAAGAGTGGTTGGGAAGCTTCCTCCTGCCCTATTTCATCTTTCCCAAAATCTTAGGGAACTGCCAAAAGAACAGCAACGTACAGCAAATTGCAGCCGTAGCATCGGATATTGCCTCAGCCGCATATACTCCGGTCACTCCCATAAAACGGGGCAGTATCAGTGCCAACGGAATCAAAAGAATCGCCTTACGGAGCAAAGCGATAAAAATGGATATCTTGGCTTGTCCCAATGCCACAAACATATTCTGGCAAGCACGTTGCAATCCGAAAATGGTCATACCACCCAGAAAGACAGGCATTGTCCAACGAACCGTCTCTATCAGCCGTTCATCGCTCGTAAAAGCTGATGCAACCGTTGAAGGGAAGAGAATCATAAACAACATCAGAATCAGATTGAAGGAAAACATGGTAAACAGGGCAATACGGAAACAGTCCTTCACACGCTGCCTGTCTCCATGCCCATAATTGTAACTCACAATCGGGACAAAGCCTTGCGCAAACCCCGTCAGCGGCACACTGGCAAACTGCATCGAGGTCTGTAAAATAGTCAGCGCACTGACGTAGATATCTCCAAACTCCTTCAAGCTACTATTCAGTACAAAACCTACCAGGCTCTCCGTACTTGCCATAATGAACGGAGATACACCAAGAGCCAGCATCGCAGCTACAATTCCCCGGTTCAATTTCATATAGCGTCGCTCAAGAGGCAGAGAAGCCTTTCGGGAAAAAAGGAAAGACAATACCCACGCAGCACTGCAAGCCTGTGAAATCACCGTAGCCAAAGCCGCACCTTTTACTCCCATATCGAACCAGAAGATAAAGATAGGATCAAGAACGATATTCAATAAAGCTCCGATCAGGACAGAGTACATGGCAATGGCAGGACGCCCCTGGGCATTGATAAAAGAATTCAGTCCGGTGGAAATCTCCACAAAAATGGTTCCCAGCAAATAAATGGAGAGATAATCGACGGCATATCCCAAGGTATGCTCTGAGGCACCTGTAAAGAGGAGGATAGGCTCCATAAAGGTATAGGCTATGGAAGAGGTCAACAAGGTGAACAGAATCAGCATGACAAAACCGTTCCCCAATATCTTCCCGGCACGCTGGCGGTCACCTTGCCCGAGGGCTATGGCAGCCAGTGGCGCACCACCTCCACCTACAATTGCCGAAAAAGAAGAAATCAGTACGACAAGAGAAATGGTTACCCCCACGCCTGCCAACGCATCGGTTCCGATGCCCGGTATGTGTCCGATATAGATACGGTCGACAATGCTATAAAGCAAATTGACGAATTGTGCTGCTACTGCCGGAAGCGCCATCTTGAAAACCAATGGCAGCATGCGCTCGGTTCCCAGACGTTCTTCATATTTATTGATCATCTTAAAGCCTCTTTCTAAAAACGGGGCAAAGGTACGAGATATAGCTATCCGATTCTCAAAAGTAAATACTAAAATGACTATATAGGACAACTCTTTATAAGAGAAATGCCCTATTTTTGTGCCATGAGCAAAGCAAAGCAGACAGTTGAATATGATATAAACAGGAGGTATTGCCAGAGTTGCGGAATGCCGCTCCGCTTTGATGTAGAAGAATGGCTGGGAACCAATTCCGATAGTTCCCGAAGTGATGAGTATTGCTATTACTGCCTGAAAGATGGAGAATATACGGTCGATGTATCCATGTCGGACATGGTGGATATATGGGTGAAATATACCGATAAATATAATGTTTATGCCAATACGGGCTATTCTCCGGAACAGTTAAGAAGTATTCTGAATAAGCGGCTGCCCACATTGAGCCGATGGAAGCAGAAGCAGGAGACAAGCAACATCCATCACCAAAGAATTCAGGATATGATCGTTCATATCAATAATCATTTATTCGATGTGCTGGATGCAGATACATTGAGTTCCATGAGCGGATTGTCTAAATTCCATTTCAGAAGGGTCTTCCGGACCGTTACAGGAGAAAGTGTCAGCAGCTATATACAGCGTTTACGACTGGAGCACATAGCCTATCTGTTGGTTTCAACAGATTATTCACTCAATCAAATTCTGGAACAGACGAATTATCAGACAAAGTTCAGCATTGCCAAAGCCTTCAAAAATCACTTTGGTGTATCAGCTTCCCAATACAGGGAGAAATATAAGCAACTGTACAGCGAGCAAGATATGAACCTCACGCCTGAAATCAGATTGATTAATCCGATTAAGATATTCTGTATTGAAGTCGGTGAGGATTATAAAGATAAACTCCGGTACAAGCTGATATGGAATAAACTCATGCACTATGCACAAGAGTATAATAAGGGGAAAACAAATTATAAATTTGTCAGCCTGAGCATGGACGATCCTTCCATTACTCCCACTGAAAAATGCCGTTTCTATCTGGGAACAACGATTCAGGATGATGAAAAAACAGGTTCAGAACCCGGAGTTATGGAAATTCCTGCCGATCGTTATGCAATATTCAAGCATACAGGAGATTATTCTCAGCTACATAACTTCTACCGGATGATTTATGGAGAATGGTTTCCCGAAAGCAAATACCGCCCCAAGACAACCTTTAGTTTTGAAATGTACATGAATCACCCGGCCTCAACCCCAAGGACGGAACTGATAACGGACATATACATACCTGTCACAAGAAAATAATAACTTACTAACATTAAAAAACAAAGTACCATGGGAAAAATTTCAGAAATCATGCTGTTGAAACAGCCGGAACATGCAGCTCTTGTAGTTGAAGTGCAAACTGACATGCAGGGAATGCCTAAAGCTATCGGAGAGAATTTCGTAGCAATAGATACCTTATTCAAAGAGCAAAACGAAATTACAACAGATATCCCCTTTGTGGAATATCCTGAATTTGAAAATCTGAATGAGCAGAATATCCGGATGATTATCGGATTGAAATCATCCGAGAAGTTGCAAGGAAAAGGGAATATCAGATCTATCATAGTCCCGGAAAGGAAAATACTCTATTGCCTGCACCGAGGAAATTATAACGAACTGGCAGCCCTGTACAATGAAATGATGGGATGGATAAAAGCAAATGGATACCAGGGTACCGGCACCTCTATCGAGTATTACTATACCGGACCGGATGTGCCCGAAGAAGAACAGGTGACAAGAGTGGAGATGCCGCTAAAATAGAAGCATTATTCTCAGAATCCCATGGCCTCTTTCACTAAAGTCATCTCACGGAAAGAGGTCAGCTTTTCCAGCAAAAGAAGGGCCACGCCATACGAGGTCTGAGGGCAATAGGAAGTTATAATATTATCATCCACCACTATAGGCTCATTAACGATAGTCACTCCAAATTCTTGAAGAACTTTCTGTTTATGCGCACCTCTGAGGTGATAGGTGGTTGCCCTCCTGCCAGTCAGAACTCCACTTTTCCCGACAGGCAAGGCTCCTACACAGACCGTTGCAATCCATTTCTTTTGAGAGTTGAATTGGCGAATCAAATCCAGGAGCTTTTCATTATAAGCTTCTTCATAAAAGCCAAATTCTTCAAAACCACCGGGTATGGCAAGAGCATCATAATCATCCGCAGAAACTTCTTCTATGGTTTTATCTACTAAAACCGAAACATTGAAAGAACCCACAACCTTACTGTTCAAACCACAGATAACGGTTTCTATATCACAGTCAAAGTCGGTCTTCGCCCAACCCATGACGTCAATAAAAGCACTGAACTCGATGGTTTCAAATCCCTTAGCAAGAAATACCAATAATCTCATAATCTTTATAGTTTCAAATTGAACGAATGATTAACGTCGCAAAGATAGGCATTAGTTTCAGAAGCAAGCGGGATATTAGCAAGAATGGACAACCTTATCTGATTATTTGGTGCTACTTTTGCAATTCAAATCATAGGGCATGAATATGTTTATGCATTCCTCCCCTATACCTTTTCACGGTATAGGGGTTCCCTGTTTTTTTAGTTCGTCTCAGCCAGGACTCATTTCGTCATAAGTAGCATGAAGTTCGTCTAATAACTCTTTATAGAAGGATATTTTGATTTACCTTTACCTCCGTAACCGGGCACTTTCAGACAGACTAAGCAGACTAAATTAAACTAAATAATAGAAAAAACATAAATCACCGCCATGCAAGATAGTATTTTAATTTTCCGAACCTCCATCACTAAGGAGCAAGACATAACAAGAATAGGGATACTGTTTACACAATATCCCCAGATTCATAAATGGAATGTAGACTTTGAAGATTGGGAAAAGGTATTAAGGATAGAATGTCGAGGCATCACTCCGGCTGATGTTTCAGATATACTACAGACCATCAATATCCGTGCAATGGAGTTGGAGTAAAACGAATCATTCAGCTTGACTATTATTATTCCATAGCTTTATCTGATCGACAACAACTCCTTCATCCAATGCCGTAATGGTCAATATATGTTTATCCAAACTTTGCAAAGCGTGTCCAGTTATCCGTATAGCCTGATTCCGCAGATTATTTTCTTTCCACTCCTCGCTTCTACCCTCGGTATGGTAATCCACTGTTTGTGCCTGTCCGTCGTCAATGGCTATGGAATATCTGATTTCTTTACCTTCCACAGGGTGATTGGGAGCCAGAGATAGCTCTACCCATACAGAATCAGCATTTTCTGCCTCAAACGTATAGCTAACCTCACTTTTAACCGGCAGACTGATTGCCTTACGTTCATAGCCCAGACCATGAACCAACGGCTTATCTCCTTTATGCGCATCATATTCCGCTCCATTGAAAAGGCAAAGCGGCGTTTGAGTCTGTGCAAACGAAGTAGTAGCTATGGTATGCGGCACACGCTCAAAAACAGGTAGTCTGCGAGGCCGGTAATCCATGATATGCCGCCACTTGCCACCGTTCAGTGAGTTATATTTGTCCGTCAACGATACAATCTCATCGTAAGCTGAATCACTGAGCTCCCAATCCGCTTTCCCATGACGCGCCAACTGTCCATACAGATGTTTCCGATTCATCTCTGCAGCAGCGCGAACGGGATATTCTACAAGTTGGAACCAGGTACCGTATTTCCCGGATGGGATATTTCGGGACATTTCCTGTACTTTATCCGAAATCACCTTATACTCCTGTATGCGCTGACGGATATATTCTTCACTCCACGGAAGGTCGGACACGACCTTATATGCAGGGTCTTTTTCTTCTGTCCGCGTATTCCCCATATACTCGGGCTTACGAATATAGGCCAAGCGGTAGTATTCATTCATAACCGGCAGCAGTTCCTTGGCATTTTCTTCTCCGAACTCACGGCTCAGCCACGTATATAGATGCTTGTCCAGTCCACCGACATTGTTTTCAATAGCTTCAATGTCCCATGCCATATCCAGAAACAGTTCCGTCAGATATTCAGCAGGCTTAATATCCCCCACATTGAGTATCCACATATCTTTTGCACCTTTATCATAGGCAAGCCTCATCTGTGTATACAGTTGAGCAGGATGATTTGTACACAACCATAAATAATCGTGCGGACGGCCCCAATATGAGACATGGTAATAGATGCCGTTCCCTCCTTTGCGAGCACGTTCTGTGGCTGTAGGGAAATGCCGGATATAGCCATAATTATCATCACACCACATCAGGCAGACGTCCTCAGGGACTTCAAGTCCCATATTATAGACATCCAGCACTTCTTTGTAGGGGATAAATACCTGCGATACTTCTTCTACATTCGGGTTGACATATTTCGCAATCATCTCCCGCTGGTCTTTAAGGATATCAATCAAGGCAGCTTTTTGTTCCTGAGTCGTATTTGCTCCCAGCATTTTACTGTCGTGCACACCACGTATGCCAAGTGTATATATATTATCCGAGCCAGACAATTCTTTTACACGCTCTTCCCAGAATTTCAATACATTCCCACGGTTGTTTACATAATCGTAGGTACCGGTGCCGACATGTCTCCACTCGGCATTGGTGTTGCGCACCATAGGTTCACAATGGGAGGTGCCAACAAATATTCCATATTTATCAGCCATTTCTTTGTTACCGGGAGTCATGTAGAAAGCTACTGAACAATCGTGCATGGCAGGCCAGAAGGTATTAGCCCGTAAACGCAGCAGTAACTCAAAAATACGTGCATGGGTATCAGGCCCAATCTGCCCTTTGATGTCAGAAGGCTCATTCGTCAGATAGCTCCACGGCGTCAATCCCCAGTCCTCATCATTGAGAAAGATGCCACGGCGGGCAACAGAAGGATATTTCATGCTATGGAAGCCATCCGCCAACACAATGGTCTTTTTCTTTTCGACAGGCGAATCGGCCCACCACTCCCAGGGAGATACACCGATGAGGCGCGACAGTTCGAGAATTCCATACGCCGTTCCGCGTTTGTCGCTTCCCAGTATATACACCCGTCCGTTCCTGACTTGAATGACGAAACCTTCCTCGTGAGAACGTAAATCCTCAATTGATTTCCGGTCTATCATTTTTTCAGCATCACTGTTATTACCGAGTGTTCCGATGAAGAGTTGTCCATTCTCTTCCCGGACGAGTTTCCCGTCAAATACATGCTGATAATCCTTTGCCAAAATATCCAGTGCCGTCTGAACGACCTGAGTTTCATCAGGGCTTATCGACACTTGCAAGTCCGTCTTACTACGAAAAACAAAATCTGTGGAAGAGCAGCCTGAAATAATCAAGCCGAATAAAAAAACGATTATTAATTTTCTCATATATAATTCATTATTTATGTAAATCAGTAGTTGAATTAGGCTCATGATTGCGCGGTAATGAAGCAAATGACATTTAGTTTGATTTTAATATTTGAAAAAGAATGTTATTTTACAAAAAGCAAACACTCAATCCGGGTCGTATATTTAGGGTACCTCAGTCGTATACTTAGGGCATCTCAGTATAC
>OGIE01002619.1_pt1 | contig 21452 bp, 12 predicted proteins | sample 1571581 | NCBI WGS metagenome assembly OGIE01 (sample SAMEA2582021, study PRJEB24529) | metagenome | biome: Human gut stool | place: China | collected 2011
CTTCAATGTATTAACAGTAACTCCTTTACCAAGAACCAATGTGTTTGCAGCAGTAAATAATGTAGTGCGCTTTATCAATCCCCGCTCGACAATTCCTTGTAAAAACTTGGCCACCGCTTCTGACTTGAAGGTATTTACCTGCCCCGCTGTCATTCGCTTCACCTCTGCATTCCCCCAATTAAATCCAATATAATCATATCCGAAGTAAGCATGGGTTAAGGTACGATCAAGTTCCGTCGGCATTCCCGAACCAGCTTTCACATAGTCAAATTTACTGGTTAATAACACCTTAAAAGGCATTACCCGATAGAGTAACGTATCTGAGAAATACTTAAAAAAATGATTCTCCAACAAATCCAATTGCCCTCCTACATAATTTTCATCAGCCACTTCTGCCTCATATCCGGCCTTACGTGCTTTCGTTGCCGTGTCTAACGTCCAACGAATATCAGAACTAATCGTCCAATAATAATCTTTCGCAACAAATTTATAATAAATCCGAGTATTATATTTCTCTGAAAGAGCCACGATCCGAGCATCATAATCATGATTTCCCTGGGGTAGAACATATAACCCGTCAAAAGTCTCTGGCTCTTCGGTTGGAGTAATATTGTCATCATTGTCACAACCAACGATCATTCCTACTAAAACTCCAAGCAATATCCATATATTTGTTTTCATACCTTTTCTTGTTAATATTTTACATCAAAAATTAGGTTCCAGATTGGGATTTCGATCCAATATATATTGAGGAATCGGTAACACATACTTCGAACTTTTCGCTTCCAACACGTGAGTTACCGGTTGTCCCGCTTCGAGCGTGAGTACATGAGTGATCTCCGGCATCCCGTAACGACGTAAATCAAACCAACGATGTTCTTCAAAAGTCAATTCCCGTCGACGTTCATCCATATAAAATTCCAATAAACTATTTCCTCTTTTATCTACATCCTGATACATCTCTGTACGGGTATCAAAACGACATGAACGCAAATAATTCAAGTCCTTTAAAGCTGCCTTTCTTGACTCTTCATCATTATTTTTCAAGTACAACCGGATATTTGCCTCGGCTCGATTCAAATAAGCTTCTGCCACTCGCATACCTTTCGAATTTCCGGTAATTGCCTTCTTGCCTGATTGTATTATCCTCTGAGTACCTTGCGCATAAGTACGGTAATAACATTCCTTTCTCAAATCTACCAAACCACCAGCATTGTCTTTTCCATACAAATCTTTCAGCTCTTGGGAAGCCTCATAAGCAACCGGGGGACTATACGGGTAAAAGAAAGTATCAAACTCGTTAGCTGACGAGTATCGCCAAATACACTCGGGACTAGCGGGATCAAACACACCCGTCCCGGTCATCCAACTAAAACGACCATCAGCCATAACAACATCCGATAAATTCAAAAGTATCGGGCTACGTCCGATCACGTAATCCGCTTGTTTTATAACCTGCTCCCATTTTTCCTGATAAAGATATAAACGTGACAACAAATTGTGAACCAACAGATCATTTGCCTTGAACAAGTTATTATTCTGCCCGTGTTCATCCATTAAAGGAACTGCTTCCAACAAATCTTTCTCGATTTGGGAATACACTTGTGCCATAGTCGCCCGCCGGGGAAAATCATCTTTCACGGCAGAAGATAAAATCAAGGGTACGCCAAGTTCTTTCGAACGATCAATACCTTCGGCATTATACGGCTTCGCATATAAATTCACTAACATAAAATAATAATATGCTCGCATAGCCAGCGCCTGCCCTTTCACGTTACTTTTCTTACCCTTGTCTCCAATCACCGCATCAATATTATCTAACACCACGTTACATCCCATAATCCGAGAATAGTAATATTCCCACGTATTCACTGCGGTTGTCGTATTTGCCGCCATTTGTTCATACATATCCGATTGCCAGGTAAACACGGCCGCTCCTGTAATCAATGCTTTCGTCTGAGAAGCAACACTGGGATAGTTACTATCGACATCATCCGTCAATAAATCCAGATAAGATAAAACCCGCGTAATTATAGGATACGCCTCCCCGACCATTAACTGTTCCAAATCATCTGCCGTACTCGGCACAATCTCATCCTGACTGTATTCATCCAAAAAACCACTACAACCGATACCGATCGTCATCATGAAAAAAATCACTATATAATTTTCTATATTTCTCATACCATCAAATTTATTTAGAAACTAACATTTAATCCCAGTGAAAAAGTCTTCACTATAGGCTGAGAGCCTGTTGCCACTTCCGGGTCTACCCCCTTATATTCGCTACTCACAATAATAAACGGATTAGTTACCCCAGCCGTCAAAGCCAAATGCGTCAGACGCAAACGTTTTACAATTGATTCCGGAAATGTATAATTTAACGATATATTATTACAACGGAAAAAAGAACCGTTCACAACCCGGATATCACTATAGTTATACATCCGATAAAGATATTCCGAACCAACCACGGAAGTAGTGGGAGCACTTCCTCCCACAGACGGGTAATTAGGAATATTCGTGACTTTCTCATCCCCCGGTTTCTTCCAACAATCAACCATATCCTTAGAAAGATTTAAATACGCACTCGGCACATCAACTTCGGTTCCCGAGGGAAATAAATCATCCAAGAAACGTTTACTCCCGATGTTCACGTTAAAAGAAGCTGATAATGTCAATGTCTTGTAGCGGAATGACGTGGATATACCTCCGGCAAAATCCGGATCAAGAGTTCCGGCATATTTCAAAAAGACAGTAGCATCTTTAGCAGCTTCCGGCATTTCTTCCTTGGACGGCAGATAAAAAGTAGGTCGTCCTTCATTTGTCAAACCTGTAAATTCGAATGCCCAAATTGATGACAAAGCATAACCATCTTTCACCAAGCTACCACTAACAGCCGTACGCCAATTTTTATTTTGTTCCGTTTGGGAATCCATCTTGTTATAATTTTTAGACGTGTTGAATGACAATGTCCACAAAAAATCCCGAGTTCTTACCGGAGTCATGGCTATGCTCAATTCCCATCCTTTATTATACAAATTTCCCCCGTTGATAGGCATGGAATTAACTCCATACTCGTAGGCAACCTCTTTATTCAAAATAACATCTTCTGTCTTTTTGTGATAATATTCCGCCGTTACCATTAATCTGTTTTTCAACAATCCGATATCTATTCCCAAATTCACGGTCTTTGTTTTCTCCCACCGCAAATCGCCATAAGGTAAGGACTTTACTTTTAACTGGAACTCCTTCGTATAATATTCCAACCCCATGATCTTAGCCACCAAATTAGGACCATAATTCTCGGCGACATTCCCCTGCCAACCGTAAGTAGCACGAAAACTCAACTCGTTAAAAAGATTTTGAGAATGCATCCAAGATTCGTTCACAACATGCCATACCCCTCCAATCGACCAGGTCGGTAAGAAACGATGCTTCGTATCCTGTCCGAAACGATTAGATGCATCACTCCGGATACTTCCGGTAACTACATAACGTTCAGCAAAAGAATAAGTCAACGAACCAAAATAAGACATGTAATTTGACTTCTTATCGACAATATTATTCTTTATAAACAGGGTATATATGGGATTATCATATTTAGCTGTTCCTATCGTATACTGCAAAGGAGGTAAAGTGACCGTTTTGCCTCGATCCGGGAAATAGCCGTAAGTAGTGGCACTCGTCCCGTCATATTTGGAACTACGACATTCAAACCCGACAAACACGCCTAACCGATGACGTTTAAATACATGATCGTAAGCAAGCGTGTTTCTCCAGGTCACTGTCAAATTCTGATCATTAGTCGTGTTCAATTCTCCCCCGTGAGGTAATTGCGATTTTTTATATTCTGCCGACTCCGAGCTGAAAAGCCCGTAATCATATCCCCGTTTCTGCGCTATATAAAAACTACGCTCCGAAGCATACGATTCTCCCGTTGTCCCGCTATACGTCAAACCTAAAAGACTCTCGAAATTCAAGCCTTCCAATATGGTATATCTCAGGTTTACCGTTGTCCCCAGACTCTTTTTATTATTCTTGTTCCCAGTATTTTCCAACTCATTCAACACATTATAGGAAAGCATTCCCGTACTATTCTTTGACGGGTAAAAAAAGTGGGTTCCATCCTCGTTAAAACAAGGTATCGCCCGGCTAGTCGTTCTGGCATACTGATACGGATTTACCACGTAGAAACCATTTGTCTCCGAATAATCCCCATTCAACTGGGCATTAACAAGCAATTTATCATTCAACCGAAAGGTCATTTTCATAAGCGAATTATACGATTGCTGATCATTTCCTTTTGCCGCTCCTTTATTTTCGGAGACACCCAAAGACCAATAATAAGTTATTTTATCCGTTCCCCCGGATATACTTAGGCTATGATTATGACTAAACGGATTACGATACAAAAGGTCAAACCAATCCGTGTTTACCTCTTCCAAACGTTTCACTTCCGCATTAAACTCATCGTAAGTTACTTGCTTATTCAAAAACTTTTTCAATACTCCCTCATACCCGACATCCTCTAAGGTTCTTCCATTATACACCAATCGTTGATTGTATATTTCCCTTGAAGCCTCTATTCGTTGTTGCGAATTCATCAGATGCATCTTGTCATACGTCAACCGGGAAGAGATTGAAAAATTACCGCTATAATTTACAGCCATTCTCCCTTTACTACCTTTCCTCGTTGTTATCACAATTACCCCGTTGGCAGCTTTTACCCCATACAATACTGTCGCCGCCGCATCTTTCAACACCGTAATATCTTCAATATCATTGGGATTTAACCAACTAATGGCATTACCGACAAAGTTACGCACCATGTCAAAATTATCATTAGATATTGCCCCTGTTGACGAGAATTCCTGTGCCTTAAAAGGTAAAGGATCTTCCTGTATTATCCCGTCTACCACCCAGACAGGTTCCTGATTACCAAGAAGTGTAGATGTTCCCCGCACTCGTACTTTCTGACGAGCACCAACTAAGCCGCTTGTGTTATTTACCACGGCTCCGGCAATCTTTCCCTGTAACATCTGCTCAAGACTATTTGTCCCGTTAAAAAACAATTCATCCCGTCGCACTTTCTGTGCAGATCCCACCATATCTGTTTTGCGAATATTCTGGTAACCGGTCACAACCACCTCTTCCATAGACTTCACGTCTTCCTCCATAGTGACATTTATCACGTCTTTGCCCGTGTACTTGACCTCTTCTCGTTTCATGCCCACAAATGAAAATACCAACACGACATTCTCTTGCTTAGGAATAAAAAAAGAATAATTACCTTCAGAATTTGTTGTTACTCCCGTCGTGGTTCCTTTCAATAAAACAGAAACCCCAGGCAAAGCACTTCCATCTTTTCCGACAACCTTTCCCTGAACAAGTATCATCTCCCGTCCTTCATGCTTCTCATTATCCCGACGAATAATCACATGCTTATCCCGAATCTCATAAGTTAAATCGGAACCTTTCAAACAATACTCTAAAATTTCCCGGATGGTAGCATCCTTGAATGTATAATCCTTCAAACCAATTTTCCGTATCTCTTGCGGATTATACACGAAAGAATAATCGCTATTCTTCTCGATATGAAGATAGACCGCACTTACCGATACATTTTTAAGTTCAAACGTAAATCGTTTTTCTTGAGCGAAATTTCGCACAGGAAAGTTTATTAAAACGATTAGCAACGAGACTTTCATGAATACTCCAAAAAGTCTCAACTTTTCTCGCGAACAGAACCCGCTTTCTCCATTTTTTTTCATAAATTTGTACTTCAATTAATTGTTAATTAATAATTACTTGTGGGGAATTTGGGTGGTGCCGGTTCCCCGCAGTATTTTATTGGCCAATTTCTTTTACTGTAATTACTCGTCCTTTTTGTGAAAAATGAATATCTCCCGTATTAGATAATATATCCAGAATCACACTTATATCATCGTACTTTTTCAATCTTGCCGTCAAGCGTATATCGGAAACCGTGCTATTCGCAAAGAAGCAATCAAAATCATACCATTTTGCCAACTCTTTCATAATCTCCCCCACGGTTACCTCGTTAAACACGAAATAGCCATCTTTCCAGGATGTAAAATACAAGGTCTCCACATTTGTTACTTTTGTTCCGTCTTCATCTATAATCACCTGTTGCCCGGGGAGAATGATAAATGATTCATTCGTAGAATCACACACGGCGACCCGTCCCCGTACCAAAGTCGTCTGGTTCGCCTCTCCTTTATAATCCCGAACGTTAAACTCGGTTCCTAACACGGTGATCACAGAACGGGATGTTTTCACCGTAAAAGGAGCCGTCTCATCATGAATGACATCAAAATAAGCCTCACCCGTTAATTCCACTTCGCGTTCATTTCCGACAAACCTTTCCGGATAACGTAATCTAGAACCGGCATTCAACCACACTTTTGTTCCATCCGACAATACTAACTGAAATTCTGCTCTTGTCGGGACCTCCATTACATTGTACACTAATTCGGAAGAAGTAGCATCACCTTCTACTTCATAAGAAACCCCCATCGTCCTATCTACCCGAATTCGAGCCATGTTACTCTGCAATAGCGTATCTTGTCTATCCAACTCAACCTGAACTCCCGTTGATAACGTCAAGAGAGCACGATTTGTCCCTCCAGTTATAAACTCCTGCCCAAAAGAAGATTCCACATGAGACTCGTTATTCGTATACAACATCACGACACTTGCCATCACAAATATCGCAATTGAAGCTGCAATTGAAATTTTCCCGATACCCCGATATTTTTTAACTCGTTTTCTTGTTTTCACTCGATCAAACGCTCGCTCTATATCTAATTCCTTGCGTACCTCTATTTGGTGTTCAAAATTCTTTTCGTCCTGCAATGATATAAATAAACGTTTATTTTCATCCGATTCTCCCAACCATTCATCCAACCGGACTAATTGCTCCGGAGTCACCTCGCCTTTCATAAACGCAACAATAATATCCGCTATTTCAAAATTTTTATCCATCACGTTGTTTTCTTATTCATATTAATAACTCACAACTCCGGGAAAAGGGGTAAAAGAAAAAAGAAAAAAAATAGCAAAAAAAACAAGGCAAAAAAACAGATATTTACTTGCGTAAATAAAAAAAAACTCTAAATTTGTCTTTTACAAATGGGAGTGGTGAATTTCGTTGATAATGGATGACTTGCGTAACATATATAGGGAACATCAATATAAAATTCTGTTCAAAGAATTTTACCCTTCACTTGTGCAATTCGCTTTCCAGCACATCAGCAACCACGAAGCCGCAGAAGACATCGTGCAAGAGATATTCGTATACCTTTGGGAAAAACAAATCAAATTTGATCACGAACTGGCCCTTCGCACTTACTTGTATCGCTCCACTCAAAACAGGTGCTTTACCTACCTCCGGGATCGCAAGATTCAACAACGTCACGAAAAACAAATCACAAGTAATTGGCAAGAAGAAGAGGAACCAACTGTGATAAACAATCTTATTCAAGAAGAAGTATATCGACAACTCCTTGCTTCTATCGATCACTTACCTCCACAGTGCAGAAAAATCTGTTTGCTCACCCTGGAAGGCAAGAAACCATCCGAAATAGCAAAACAACTGGATCTAGCCGTAGACACCGTGAAAAAACAAAAACAGATTGCCCTAAAACGCTTGCAAGATGAATTAGGAACTCTAACCACATGCTCTCTGTTCTTACATTTATGGTTGTCTTAAAACAAAAAATACCTGACCTCATTTTCACAAGGTCAGGTAATAAAGACAAACAAAATTCCTAATATTATTTCAAAAGAACCTTAGCAATAAATTCTTCCAATTCCTTTCCTCTCAAATCGGTCCCGATAATTCGATTATCTTCATCCAATACAATTATACATGGAATACCACTCACTCCATATAATTTCGCAGCCGCACATTCCCAGCCCTGTAAATCCGACACGTGAATCCATGGCAAACTATCCTGTTCTATCGCCTTCACCCAAGCCTCCTTCTTCATGTCTAAAGAAACACTAACAACCTCAAGATCAGAATTATGATACTTATCATACAATCTTTTCACAGTAGAATTTTCCTCCCGACACGGTCCACACCAAGATGCCCAAAAATCAAGAATCTTAATCCTTGCCTTAACAGCATGCAAGGCCAAAGATTTACCATCCGGGGTATTCAACGTGAAATCCGGTGCTATTGAACCGACTGCAATCCTCCGTTCTCGCTCCACGTAAACTTTCAACTCTCTTCCGATTACAGAATTCCGTGCAGTATCCCCCAATAATTCAAATTTTTGTATCAACTTTTTTTTACGAACAAGCTCTTTTAAATGTCCCCGTACCAAAGCCGCAGAAACAATATTATTATTCTCTCGAATAAAAAGATTCTCTTTATAATCATAAAGCGAATCCAAATTATCCATCCGGGCACGCACGGTTAAGACTCCGAAAAGGCTATCAGCCTCTACACTCTTTTTATACTCTTCGCACAACACTCTTCTCTTTGCTTGTATAGAATCTTCTACCTCTTTCTTAAATTGTTCTCGTAATGCTTGAAGTCGTCCCCCCGTAAGTTCAAAAATAGTTGGATTGCTCATATCCGCATCCAAAACAAACTCCATATTTTCAAGAAAAAAAGGAATTTTAAAATCACCTTTATCTGCCTGTAACCAAGCAAATATCGGTTCCTGAACATATCCTCGCATTTCAAACATTCCATTTTTCACTTCCACAGAAATTAAAGTATCAACCTTCTGTTCTGTATCTAATGTCATTAAAAACATTTTCCCCGAAAAATGTTTCAAATCTCCTTTAATCACATACCCTGGGGTCGTGTGACAAGCACACACGACTCCCATAATAAAAAATAAATATTTAATATTCATATTACTTATCTCTTTCTCTATATGTAACATCCACAATTTTACCCAACCCCATGTGTTCCTTCTTCTGCACTAAATCACCCATCAAATTAGGCACATCATACATTCTAACAATCCCACAACCATTTTCGTCTTTATCTTCCACGTTTGTAGCTACCAACAATTGATAATTTCGAGCTCTTTCCCAATCTTTATAAGCCTCCCAAGCCACAAAAGCAGTAAATTTAATCACCTGTATCGTTTCTCCCGGGAACGAAAGTACCTCTTTCGCTTCCCTATCCGGATGTGACATATCAAATTGGTACACTTTATTATCCACAGCATAAAATAAATAAGGATACATGTGATGACAAGCAAATTGTTTCACTCGATCCAAATTGGGTCCAAAAACTTCACCGTAATATTCTTGCGTATTCTTTCCCGAAGCATTTAAAATAATCCCGTAAAAAAAGTATTTCCCGGTTCGGGGATCTCGCAGAATAGCATAATTATAACCATTTTTAGTCGATTCTAAATGTACCATATCCTGCCCTGTTTGTGCACTAAAAAGTTGAGTTCCATTAAACTTCATCACAGAAGGATAAGAAGCACCATCAATAACTTCCACAAATTGTTTATTAGTCTCATCATACATCATAACAGAAGGTCCGCTATACGTGGAAACATAATTCACGCCCACAAAAGGTGCCGCAACAAAAGGAGTTTTCCCCTCCAACTTGTTAATAGGAAAATCAAATATACTTCCCCAAATTTTCTTGTCATTCAAATACGCATCCCCATTTTTATCTACAACTATCCAATAACTTGTTTGACTCCCGAATTGAGAGATTCCTGATGCTCTCACCTCCACTTTTTCCGGTTGTGCGCCAAATTCCCATCGGAGATTATTATCTTCTCCCACGTGTAAATCCAGCTTATCCATATTATAAGTTCCTTTTTCGGATATAAACAATCTAGCACTTCCCCCTCCCGTACGATAACTATTGATTAATTTAATCGGTTTGCCTGTCCTAAAATTAAGCTCTTGCCACAAATCATGAGCTATCATATCCTCATTCTCGTTCACATTAAATATAATATCCAACCGGGATTCCCCTCCTTTATCACACAAAACCATCCATCCCTCACTCGTTAAAGTTCTTACTCGCAAATAGAAATTTTTATACCAAGATATTCCATTTCCCGGATCCGACACGATAAAAAAGCCTCGATACGTCCCAGCCTTCTCGGTGATAGGAAGTATCAAATTTTTCTCTTGACTAACCACGTAATCTATCGTGTCGCCATCAACATTTACATCCGCAGTCGAAGGTATTAATTTCCATGTGAACTGATACCGCTCATGATCGTCATTATACCAAGGGGATTCTATCTCCGGATAAATCTTCAATGAATCCACGAAAGCTATCTTCTCATAATACACTTTATCCTCTATTCCCGAGATCTTCAGTTCATTAATCTCCTTATAATCGTAATTACCTTTATCATCATAACATGATATAACGCACCATGCCAAGGCAAGAAACAACAAATACTTATATTTCATAATCACCATTTTACAATTTTCAACTATCAATTCCGAGAAGCCGGTCCCATTTCCATCAATTCATCATTCTCATCTTCAGTCGGGTGCTCCTGTAACCAACGATGCATATACTTACCAACATACTTCAAATAACCTTCGGATAAATCACTCGCTAAATTACCAAGTGCCCAAGTTTCACGATCAATACCCATTACATCACAAATAACAATAGATTTCTTTACAGAATAATCCCCAAACACGCTCGGTCCCAACATATACCACCACCTCGGCATAGGAAAATTTTCATCCATATACACAACTCTTTGAATATCCAATAATCTCGTAGTTACACTATCTTCCTGCCATTGCCGGCTATACAAAAACTGCAATTCCGATGTTTCTTTCAATCTCACAGTAAATCTTCGAGCTTCTTTTTGCAAAATTTCCGTTCGTAATAGTTGAATATTAATTGTCGTTTCAGCTTGTAAAGCCGGAAGCGTATACTCTACACTAAAAGGTCTGTAATCCACTCCTTCTATGGCTCGTAATGTATCCTCCAAATCTGAAATAACATCAATTGAAAATTTACGGTCATAAGGGGCTACATCACCGAAAAGACAAACTTTCAACATTAAAGATTGTTCTTTCAACTCGCTATTCTTTAATCCCCATGAAACAGTAACCGTATCCAAACGCATATCCTTTGTATCAAAATAAATTCCGCATTTTCCGGCATAAGCGTCAATCTCTTCCTCGCAGGCACAAAAGGCCACAAGTAAAAATAATATAAAAATCAAATATCTCATAACCATCTATTTAATTATATTGTAATTCTCCATCCGGGATTGGAAGGACATAATTTTTTAAATTAACGGAAGTCATCCCGTAGCGATCATAAGCCGATTGCACACTAGTTTTCATTTTCCTTTTATAAAAGAAAAACAACTGTCCCTCTCCGTAAAATTCCCGACACCATTCCTCATCCAACATAAAAGACATCCAACGATCAGGAATACTTTCTAACCCCCGATTGTTTCTTAATTCATTAAAGTACACTACTCCGTCAGCAACTTTAGGTTCTGCTTCCGCAGCAATCATGTACATCTCGCTCACACGAATCATAGGAATGACCTGTGATAACAAAGAATCTTTCCCGTGGTACTTATTAAACACCTTATAATTCACTCCTCCTAGCTCCACAGAACTGCTTGCGAATCCAGAAATTAACCGATAATCTTGTTTTTCATTTTCAAAAACCTCATTAACAACATCTTCCCTAGGCACTAATAATGCCGTCAATTTCAAATTATCCCCATCAAATAATGAAGTAAAAATACTACTGCGATTCAGATTCTGTAAAGCAAACAACAATTCAGAAGAAAACATTCTATCCGGATTTTCAGAACTTGCGGCAATCGTCATCGGGTCCACCCAAGGGAACCATTTTTTTTGAATAGTTATCACTTTCTTGGCATACTCCAAGGCTTTCACTTTATCACCCCGGTACATATATACCCTAGCTAACAACGCTTGTACAGCATAATAATTTAAGCGCAAATTACGATCGCTTTTAAAATTGTCTAAACGATCACCCTGCGGACCGTACTCTATGATCGGATCATGCTGCAATAACTCCTCCGCCTGTAACAAATCATTTATTACTTCTTGTATAAATTCATTTCCAACCAAAGAAGGCTTTACTTCCAACACGAATTCCTTATAATAAGGAATAGAAGTTAATGCTGAATCCTTCCCGTATACCGGACCAAACAAACGAAACAAGTCAAAATGCAACATGGCTCGCAAAGCCAACCCTTCCCCCTTTACCAAACAATAATGATCATCTGGTAACACACTTCTATTCTCTTCACAATTTTTTAGAATCAAATTCGTATTGGCTATCAAATTATAAGCCTTCGACCAAATGGAAGAAATACGCCCTTTAGCATCTGAACCGATATAATTATATTGTGTCAACAAATAATTACCCGAAGCCTCTTGATCTATCGCATAACGTTGGGCCAGTATTTCCACAAACTCGCAAGTCAAAGAACGCCCATACAACTCATTTTGATTTAACTCAACATATACCCCATTTAAAGCTTTTTTAAACCCGGAAAGAGTCGAAAAAGCATTCTCTTCCGACACCCGATCACTAGGTTTCACATCCAACCAATCGGAACATCCATACAAGGTAAATGCCAAAACTGTTAAAATAATATATATACATTTTCTCATATCCATTCATTTAAAAATTAAAAGATATCGCAAACGAAACACTTCTCGCAAATGGGTAATCTATACCCCTTTCATCCTTTATTGTCGAAAAACGACAAATATCATTCATGTAAGCACTCACGGTCATTCCTGAAAAACGAATTTTCTCCATCCAACGTTGTTCAAACTCGTAAGCCAAACGAATAGACTCCAAGACCAGATAATTATTTTTCTGAACAAAACGAGAGGACATCGGTGTAGACTCCGTCAATGATATTCCCTTGTATTTTGCTCGATCACCAGGTTGCTTCCACCTATCATATAAAGCTCGTTTATCTTGATTACTTTGTAAACCAGCAGCTGAAATATTTTCTACTTTATCATACAACGTACTGTTAAAAGCGTCTGCTCCAAAGCTATATCGGACATATACGCTACAAGAAAAACCTTTCAAATACAACACATTACCAATAACTCCCTCCAATTTAGGGCGAGTATCACCGACTTCCACTTCGTCATCATAACTATAAGAAAAAACACGGGTACCATCTTTTCTCAAAAAAATCTCACGTCCGGTAGCCGGATCTATACCTTCCGACCGTACGGTCCATAAGGCCGATGGACTTCCACCATCGTAATACCGAGTCAAACTCTTGGACAAATTTTGCCGATTATATTGATCTAGTTTACTGCCAATTTTATCATAATAAGCAGTACCGTGACGAAATGTTACGCTTGTTGTCCAATTTACACGTTCTTTAGGCTTATAAAGAAATGCGTACTTGATTGTTCCATTACATCCTTTTTCTACCTGTCTACCAATATTTGCCAATCGACTGGAAACACCCACAGATAAAGGGACCCCAACTGTAGCTAATAACGGATCCGTTAATTTATGATAATAATCAAAATTCACATGGAAACGATTATCAAACATACTAATATCACAACCAATATTCTTATCTATCGTTTTTTGCCACTCTAAATCCGGATCACCAAAAGCATCCACAAGCAAACCGGTTCCGAAATTATTCATCATCCAGTTATTAAATTTATAGGTTGTAATCGTGTTGAATGATCCAAAATTTTGATTCCCAGGATTACCGATTGATGCCCGAATTTTCAACATCGAAAATAAATTCGTGTTATCTTTAATAAAACTTTCATTATGAAGATTCCATGCAAGTCCGATGGCCCAAGTTGTCGTGAATTGCTTGTTTGACCCAAAAACAGAAGTTCCATCCGAACGTAAATTAACATCCAACAAATAACGATTTTTATAGGAATATCCCCCATTGAAATAAAAATTCACGCTACGCTTTTTAGAATCTGTTGAAGTCGGTTTACCTCCTTCTGGATAACTATTTGAAAAAGCAGGAGTCGTAAAATCACCTTCCGGAAAACCACTAGCTCCAAAATTTTTTGTCTCACTTTTATTTTCTCGAAAAGCAGCACCCAATACCGCATTTACTTGATGAGCATCACCCAATAATTGTCCATAGGTCACGGTAAAATCGCCCTCATAACTAAAATCCTCCGAACGTGAATCCGAATAAGACCCTTTCTTTAATACATCCATTCCATCAAATGAAGTATCATCAGGCGAACGAAAAATTTCCTTATCCGATGTCGATTTACTAATCCCAACACGCCCGCGGAGATACAAAAAATCAAACGGACGATACTCCATGTTGAAATTATTTCTCACTCCAAACGAATTTCCTTGATTATAACTATTCAACGCATCATTCCATAATGGATTAGGAACATAAATACTACTTGATTGAATCCCAAGACTAGCTCCCGGATTATAAGGAGTTTCTAACCATTTATCAATCCCTCCGGATTCATTCTTTTTTCGATAATACGGGTTAGCACGGGAATACTCGGAAAAAGCCACCACGGGATCATTCGTTTTATTAAAATCCACAGTCAACTTGTTGTTAAAACTCAACTTGTTCTTCCGATAAAGCAAATCAAGATTCCCGCTCATAATCTGTCGCCTAGACTCTTTCATTACTCCCTGTATATTTGTATAATTCACTCCTAATCCATAGCGCATCTGTTGATCTCCACCTTCAATATACACGTTATGCCGCTGGTTAAAAGCTGTTCGCAAAGGTTCTGACATCCAATAAGTATCTACACCTTTTTTCACCTCTGCTAACAATCTATTATAACGAGTCATATTCTCCTCTGTTCCAAAAGGCAAATTAGACTCAAATCGACCGGATAAAAGTTCAAATTCCAATTTTTCTTCTGCATTCATCAAATTATAAGCACTCAAATCAGCAAAAGAGACATCGAAACTTCCATTATAAGAAAGTCTCACGCGACCTTGAGCCGGAGCCTTGGTCTCAACCACGATAACCCCGTTAGCCGCTTTCGCCCCATAAATTGCTGTTGACGCAGCGTCCTTTAGAATCGTAACTGAAGCAATCCGATCCATACTCAAATCCATAATGGTCTGCAAAGTTGTTTCAAAACCATCCAAAATAAATAACGGCTGATTTGGATCTTCACCAAATTGTTCCTTAAACCCCACAATACTCGTTTTTCCCCTTATCTCCACATCTGGTAAACGATTCGGATCCGAACCATATTGATTGTTCTCCAGAATATTAAAAGCGGGATCCAATGTTTTCAAACTCTGTAACAAATTCTGATTCCCCACCATCTTTAAATCTTCCGCTTTATAGGTCTGTGAAGACCCCGTAAAGCTCTCTTTTTTACGGCTATAAATTCCCGTCACAACCACCTCATCTACCGTTGTTTGTTTATCCTGTAACACGACATTAACAACCGTTCGCCCAGCAACATGAATTTCTTCTTTCTTCATCCCTATAAATGAAAAAATTAGAACCGGAGTTTCCGTCTCAGGAATCGTAAGTGAATACTCTCCATTCATGTCAGTCGTGATCCCCAAGGTCGTTCCTTTCAACAAAATTGTAACTCCCGGCAAAGGCACATCGTCCTTATCTGTTACTTTTCCCTTAATCGTTATCTTAGAAATTTCCGGAGTTTTTGCTCCTTTCCGTTTGATCACAACCGTATTTTGCTGAATAACATACTCGAAACCTGTGTTTTTCAAGCATATATCCAACGCTTCTTTCACCGTTTTTTTCTTAATTTCCACGTCTATTTTGCCCGCTTTATCCAAATCGGTTGCATTATAAACGAAAACCAATTTTGACTGTTTTTCGATAGCCCAGATCACATCTTTAACAGACACATCCTTCATCGAAAGATTAATCACGGGCTCCTCTTCTCCTACATTTGCTATAACATTGCTGGAAAATAAAAGAAAAAGAGTCACTTGACAGAAAAAGAACAATTTTTTCATTTTTGTCCCTCTCCAATGAATACTTCTACGTTTTTTTTTCATAATTTTGAAACTGATTGATTTATAATTACGCCTCCGCCAAGAGGCTTGATTAATTAGCGAAGAATAATCACGTATTCTTCGCTATTTTATTTGCCTACAATTATTTTCTTTCCTACAATCTCAAAACAAACAGTACCCGTACTTTGAAAAAGTTCCAACAAAGGCAATACTGTTGCGTGACGATTAAAATTACACCCGAAAAGATAATCCTTTACCTCTTCATCCCGATACTCAACCTCCACGTCATACCAACGGGAAATAAAATCCATAATTTCTTTCAATGGACGATCTCTAAAACGTAAACGTCCTTCTTTCCAAGCGATAGCATACGACACGTCAACTGCCGATACATGTAATTCACCACTTGTTTTATTAAACACAGCCTGTTCCCCTGGTTGTAAAATATAACTTTCTTTATCCTGTTCAACGTTAATCTTCACACATCCTTCCACAAGAGTGGTCTGCACATCCATATTCTCCGGATAATTCGACACGTTGAATTCTGTCCCCAACACGGTAATATCCACCCCAGAAGCACCGACAACAAAAGGCTTTTTTTCATCACGAACCACTTGAAAATACCCTTCTCCCTCCAATTCAACCCTTCTCGTGTCTCCATTAAATTGAACCGGGAAACGCAATTTAGATCCGGCATTCAAACAGACTAACGTCCCGTCGGCAAGAGTCAACACATACTCCCCTCCCCGCGGGATCACAAGTTCATTAAATAATTCCTCTCGTACCGTAGAATCTGCCGAATTCTCATACGTGATACTTTCACCGTGCAAGCCGATAATTGTTCCATCCTCTTCTTTCAAAGTATCCCGTTGATGAATCCCCAAATCAATCACACTCCCGTTAGCCATGTACAGAATTGCTTTGGACGCCCCCGGAACAATTTCTGTATTCACGACAGGAATAATCTCATCACGGTCGACATCTCGTATGAAAAAATATATAGTTGAAGACAACAATACAATAAATACACAGGCATACTTCCAAACACGTCCCCATAATTGTCGTCTGTTTTCCCGATTACGTTTGTTCAAAAGCGCTTGCCATCCCTCTTCGACAGGAATCGACTTTAGTTCCCGGCGTTTCCGCCAAACCAATTCTTTACCGGTAACAGCATCAAACCACTGACGATTTCTCTCGGAAAGAGTTAACCAATCATCCAAACATCTCTGTTCTTCAGCAGTTAATTCTCCCGTCATGTATTTACTTACCAATTCGGCAATATCAAAAATACGGTCATCCATTGTATACTCCAATTATATAAATTTATTCAATTTTCAGCTAGAACACTAAAATTGAATTTTATGGAGTGTTTGACCATTAAAATTTAAAATTAATTAACAATTAATGCGACATGAACAAAAGGAAAGGCAACAAATAATAGTATTCCTTCATGCTAATTCTCAATTTCTTATACGCTTCTTTTTTATAAGCATGAACTGTTCCTTCCGAAAGTCCCATTTTCTCGGCAATCTCCGAATTCTTTAATCCATCCAAAGAATAATGAATCACAGTTCGCATTTGAGTTGGTAAATTATCGATAGCATGATTGAAAATGCGATGCACCTCCTCTTCCATCACCTGATTCTGGAACTCCTGTTCGGAATCCTTGATCAGCTCTTCTGAAACACGAGAACGCAAATTTCGATCCCGTAACAAATTAAGGCAAGAATGACGCACAACCACGTAAAGAAAAGACTTGATCTTCCGATAATCATCAAAATCCGCATGTCGATGCCAATATTTCAAAAAAGCTTCCTGCACCACATCTGCAGCTTCCTCCCGATCTCCTAGATAACGGATAGCAAACAGGCATAACGAAGCATAAAACTCCTCGAATAACATCCGAAAAGCTCGTTCGTTTCCTTCTTGCAAACGCTTCAACAAAAAACCGTTATCTCCATTTTGCATCTCTATACATTGCGTCCCACAGATGAACAAAAATACGGCTTTATAATTATAAAACAAGAGGGGAATCAAAAGTTTATTCATAAACCTCTCTCCCCTCTTGAAAAAAGGTAAATTAATTCCCCTTTTTATAATCCTTCATATTGACAAAAGCCTCCGAGGAATAATCACCGAGAAGATGTTTTCCAAAATGGAACCACAATTGTCGTATGTAAAGATCCCGATAATACGTCATATAGGCATGTCTTTGCCCCGGATATACCCAAAGATCAAATTTTTTACCGGCTTTCACCAAAGCATCTGCCATTCTCATCGTATTACTTGGGTTTACAGTCTGATCCGCATCCCCCGTAATCAATAACAAATGTCCCTCTAACCTTTTAGCCAACTCCATATTCGTAGGAATCTTCGACTCAAAAGAAATCACGTCTTCCGTATAAACGGAATCCAAACCGTTTACGGGATTCTTGATTTTTCTCTCTACCTGTTTATGTACTTCTTTTACCCCGTGATGTGTCTCTCCCCACCACAAGTTAAACGTATTACTATCATGATTTCCGGAAGAAGAAACAGCCGCTTTATAAAAACTCGGATAAGTACAAATCGCTGACGTTGACATCAAACCTCCCCCCGAATGACCGTATATTCCCACTCTAGAAAGATCGATAAAATCATATTGCTCGGCCAATTGTTCCAAACCATATTTATCATCAGCCAAAGGATAATCCCGCAAATTACCATAACCATACTTATGATACTTAGCATCACGTAAAGGACTTCCACCACGATGTCCGAAATTAACCACGATAAAACCAACTTGTGCCAAAGCTGTGTTCAACTCGGCCGGATTAAATGATAAAGACATATCTTCGGAAGTCGGTCCTGGATACACGTGCGAAATGATAGGGTACTTACGTCCCGGTTCCATTTTATAAGGCTTCCACATAAATCCATACAAATCAGTCTCACCATCGGCAGCTTTCACGTGAATAGGTTCGGGTTTCTGCCACCCCAATTCATACAATTTTACCAAATCGGGAGATTTCAATTTCAAAATAACCTTCCCTTTAAGATCCCGAACAACACTCACAGGCTCCAAATCTGCTCTCGAATAATTATCCACGAAATATTTTTTATCTGGCCCAACAAAAGAAATACTATGTGTTGCCATCTCTGGAGTCAAACAGCGCACCTCAAACTTTCCATCCAAAGAAGCCCTGTTCAACCGAGCATAATAAGGATTTTCCCCTTTTACCTGTCCATAGCCATAAAAATAAATCTCTCTCTTCGCTTCATCAATAAATTCAATCTCTCCGGCGACCCATTCTCCATTTGTAATTACGTTCTTAAAATTTCCTTCTCCATCATAATGATAATAATGACCATATCCCGTTCGCTCCGAATGCCAAAGAATATCTCTACCCTCGTTCAAGATTGAAAGATGATACAGTTCATTATTAAAATAAGGTTTACATACTTCATTAAAAAGTATTTTTACACTTCCGTCACTAGGATTTATCTTACATAACTCTAACTCATCACAGGTTCTTTTCTTACGAATAAAATAAAGTCGTTCACAAAATCCGTCACGTCCATCATCTATAATTTTCAACGTTTGATCCTTCCATTTCTCAACCGGAACTTTCAATGCAGACTTTGTTTCCGCATCAAAAATAAATAATTCATGTTGCGGTACATTTTTATCTCCCGGCATGTAAAAAATAAATGTTTCTGGTTTGGCCCTCGGGTTCAAACTGCTTGTAAGTGTCAAAGAAGAAACTTTTCTATAATCCGAACGAACAATATAAAACTTATTTTTACCGGCAAACCACGTGATATGCGGATTCATAGATCCTTCAGCAATCTTATCATCAACCCCTTCGAAAGAATATTTTTCTTCCCCGTCAAAAGTCAATTGCGTTGTATCACCTGTCTGTAAATCCAACAAATACACGTTATGATTACTAACGAATGCAGCAAACTTTCCATCATCCGATCCCGGACCAACCCATGTATTACTCGTGTTATAATTTCGCTTTTTAGGTGCAAACAACTGTTTCAAAACTTTACTTTTCAAATCCAATTTAAACCAAAAAGTATCCACTGAAATTTTCAATGCCTTTCCGTCTTCAGAAAAAACAATATCACTAGGACGAGCCTTTTCCAACGTAATCCCAAGTTGTTCTTTAATCATGGTAGCCAAACTTTGGAGATCAAACAACTTTTCGTGAATCTTTCGAACAGGATCCACGTAATAATACTCCTTTCTACCAGAAATTTCATAATCGTACCAGAATGCGGCTCCTGTTTCCCCAGAATGCGGAACTACTGATAGCGAACCTATAATATTGCGAAGATTCCATTCTGAAAATTTATCCGCTGTTTTATAATCAGCCTTTTGTGCTGAAGCTGGTATAACAATAACCAAAAACAAATATATCAGTTTATTCATAATCTATCAAACCAATCATTACTTCGAACTATTATAATACATAACCTGTCTGACCCGTCCTTCCCCTTTTATCAGGTGAGCCTGTTCGGGATTGATTTCAGGTGTTTTTCCCACGATAGTAAAGAAGTAAACCTTCCATTCCCGATCCGTATTAGTTGCGACCACCAAATAATTGATTGCCTTCGTATCTCCAAATACCCGTCCTTCGATATTTTGAATAAAAGCAATTTCTTCGTTTTCGGGAAAAGTTTTAATCATCTTTTCCCGTTGCTCGATTGCAGCATTCGTATATACCCAAAGTTGATTCTCCTTACCGAAATATATACAATTTGAAACTAAATGAGTACCCCACACCTTAGCTCTCGGCATATAACAACCTGCAGGTATTGTATCAATTTCTGCCGGATAATAATTCGAGTTATACGAAGCCAAAGTCATAGATAACAACACATAATCACCTTTTTCACTCGTATGCTTATTTTTCATAATTGCATACCCCGTACTTGTATAATCTTCTGGAGATGTCCGTTGTAATAAAGTTACCAAATCCGCATCCATGGATGTTAAAGAACGTGAACCGCTTTCATCTCTAAACCGCAACAATTTTTTGTCATCATGCGTTCCAAGCATAAACGTGTTGCTTTTTCTATCGAACACAATCACCCGATCCCGATTGGATATCATTCCAGGATACAAATCAAGGTCATAATTATAATTATCAATGTATTTCGATGTTCCAAACTTTCCAACCCCTCCGATATAACACGAGTACAATTTCCCGGCATCCACGTAAAACAAATATTCTCTCTGGTAACTAAGATCCCCAGGGAAAGCTCCTACTGGAAAAGCGTAAAACTCGTCATTGTAATTTTTGAACAATTGTAAAGTTGAAGCATCTATCGTCTTAAATTCCTGCTCGGAAAGGACATGAATCGCTTTCTGATTTCTCAAAACCACAGTCTTCCCTTCCGCATTCACGGATTCCGTGTAATAACTTTTAGGATGATACACGATCTTCAACGGTTTCCCTTGCAACTGCTGTCCCCCCATGACATTTTT
>OGIE01002659.1_pt1 | contig 21232 bp, 16 predicted proteins | sample 1571581 | NCBI WGS metagenome assembly OGIE01 (sample SAMEA2582021, study PRJEB24529) | metagenome | biome: Human gut stool | place: China | collected 2011
CCGAGGTCGAGCAGTACACCGGCGCTAACTGGTCCATCAACGTTGCCAAGCGCGCTCTGAACATCGGCCTGGACGATGATCTGGTGGGCGATTTCAACGGCGTCAAGGCTGTCACCCGTGAGGAGGCTTGCCTGTACGCTCTGAACACCATGACCGCTGACATGGTCGAGTATGATGCCAAGACCACCGTTTCCACCAACGGCACCACTGTTGTCATCGCTGGCTCCAAGGCCAAGGAGATGGTCAACAACGGCAACACCGATGGTAAGGTCTTCGACAAGGACGGCGTCATGCAGTTCGCTGAGAAGTACTTCGACAACCTGTCCGTCAAGACTGGTTCCGATGACTTCTCTCGTCCCGCTAATGTGTGGAAGCTGAAGGCTGAGGAGATCGGCACCTACACCAACGCTGCCGATGCTACCTATACCGCTGAGGTCAAGGCCAGCACCATCTACAAGGATCTGGGTCTGGGCAGCAACATTGCCGCCAAGGACGTTTCCGTGTATGAGGATGGCGAGTCTCAGACGGCTTCTGCCATCGTCAAGGGCGATGATGACACCAAGTTCGGTGCTAACGGCGTTCTGACCGAGGTCTTCTATGATGACGATGCCGACACCGTCACCATCACTAAGGTCAACACCTACATCGGCTCCATCAACAAGACTGTCAAGGCTACCGACAAGAAGGACGCCTATGTGGTTGTGACCGCTGAGGGCCCCGTCCCCGTGCAGGGCTTCGACAACGAGTTCGAGACCGATGACAAGTTCGCTGATGACGATTATGTTCTGTACACCTATTCTCTGACCGCCAAGGAGATCAAGTCTGTCGAGGCTGCCAAGAAGGTGGAAGGCACCGTCACCGTTGCTGAGAACAAGGTCACCAACAACGCTGATAACAAGGCTCTGACCATTGACGGCACCCGTTATAAGGCTGCTGCCAAGATCGGCGGCGAGAACCTCGCTGACGTTTCCGTCAAGCAGGACTACACCATCTATGTCGACTCCTACGGCTACATGATCTATGTCGAGGAGCAGGAAGAAGTCGGCGATTACGCTCTGATCCTGAACATCAAGGGCGGTTCCGACTGGTATCTGGGCAACCGCGTTGAGCTGCTGTTCACCGACGGCACCACCAAGATCGTCACCACCGATAAGGACTATGCTGCCAAGAAGGACATGAAGCAGAACCAGATCGTCACCTTCAAGGTGAACGATGATGGCGAGTACACCCTGAAGGCTCTGGATACCACCAAGACCTTCGCTGAGACTGACAACACCTCCTTCAAGATGGAGAATGACAGGGCCGGCATCACTGTCAAGACTGGCACCGTTGTCACCGCCAACAGCGCTTCCGTGTTCGTGGTCCGCGATACCGATGATACCGATGATTACACCGCTTACACCGGCATCAAGAACGCTCCCTCCATCACTGCTGGCACTGTTGCCAACAAGGCGGATGTTGATGTTTACTACTACTGCAAGTCCGGCAAGATGGTCACCGTCATGTTCGTCATGACCTCTGCCAACACCACCGTTGAGGATGACAGCAGCAACAACCTGTTCATCGCCAATGGTTCTTCCTCCAACCTGATCCACGACAACGATGGTGACTACTTCACCTTCGATGCTGTGGTTGATGGTGAGATCAAGACCGTCAAGGTTGCCGATGATGCCACGATCAATGGCGTTTCCGGTCTGACCTCTGCTCAGGTCAAGGCTCAGGCTGACGGCCTGTTCAAGAGCTATGCTGTTAACAGCAAGGGCATCATCACTCGCCTGACCAAGTATGCTGACTTCGCTGACACTGCCTCTGAGGGCTTCCTGCAGGGCGTTGGTATTGACAAGACCTCCAAGGAGTACACTGTCACCCTGAACACTGCCGGTGAGCTGACCAAGGCTGACGGCTCTAAGGATACCACTAACTACAAGAGCTATGTTGTCACCGTTGCTGATGACGCCAAGATCTTCTACGTCAACGATGACGATAAGGTCTCCGTTTCTTCCTACAGTGCTCTGGCTCAGGACAGCAATGACCTTGTTTATGCTGTGATTAAGGACTACGTGGTCAAGACTCTGGTCGTCTACGAGAAGGCCGGTTCTACTACCACCACTCCCTCCGGCTTCGATGCTGCCAACCCCCAGAAGGCTTACATTGACGGCTACACCGTGGTGATCCCCACCGTTGATGGCAAGAAGGTTGACAACGCTGTGAACGTCCTGCAGAACGCCGGCTACACTGTGACCGGTGCTCTGAGCGCTGACACTCTGCTGGCCACCAAGGGCGGCACCAGCTATGCCTTCACCGTTGCGGACGGCGATACTTTCTGGACTCTGACCATTGACGGTACTGTTGTTGAGTACATCAAGGCCGGCGAGAGCTCCAAGACCACTCTGAAGGACCTGAAGGCCAACGGCAAGGGCACCGGCTATGTGACCATCTATGTGACCGGCACCACCTACACTGCCTACTCCGATGCTACCACCGCAGTTGTGAGCAGAGCTTCCGCTGCCACCAAGATCGAGACCGGCTATGTCAAGGTGGACACCAATTCCGTCTCCGATGTTAGCGTTGAGGCTGGTTATGCCAAGGTCGGTTCTACTGTTAAGGTGACCTATACTGGTACCGTTGATACTAACGAGTCCCTGACCCTGACCTACAACACCGACAAGACTGTTGATGCTGTGAACAAGGTGTTCAGCATCAAGGCCGACAAGGACATCACTCTGGTCAAGGTTGTTAAGGTTGCCACCTACACCGTGGCTGCTCCCACCCTGTCTGCGGGCGCTGACACCAAGGGCCTGACCATCACCGCTGTGGCTGACAAGACCTCTGCCAAGGTTGGCGAGAAGGTCACCGTGACTGTTACCGTCAATGGCACTGCCTCTGGTGATGTTAAGCTGACCGCTGTCGGCGATTGGCTGCAGCCCACCGGCTTCGGTACTGTTGCCGACAAGACTCTGACGATTACTGGCGGCGCCTATGACGGTACTGTTAAGTACGTCATCACGGTTGCTGCGCCTACCTCTGGCAGCGAGATCGCCAACGAGATCACTGTTGCGTAGTTGAAAAACCGTCTCTTTGAATATGCAAAGACATTTTCCCACTGGCTGCTTTAGCAGCTTCTTGAAGAACTGATAAAGCGACTGGTCGAAATGCTCTTGAATATTTGAAAGACACTCCCCGCTCCTTACGGAGCGGGGAACTTTATTTTTCCCTTATTCCGCTTCTAAAATAGCAAATAAGCCGTAGCTGTCGTTCTTTCCGTTAGCCGAAACAACGCCGGAATTATTTGTATTGGTCCATGCAACGCTCTTTTCCTCCCATGTGACCTGAAGCTGATGGGTCATTGACCCAAAATGTGTGGTTCCGATGGAAAAACCCCGGATCAAAACCGTGATGCTCTGTCCGATGATGACTACCAGCACGGGCTTTGCCGGAAATGTCCAAGATTTCGTGGCTTCACCGTCCCCGGTGTAGCTGGCCGTGTAAAATCGGCAGTTGCGCTTTGCCAGCGCCGCCTCGATAGCGGCGTTGTCCCGGTTGAAGTCCTGCATCTGGATGCGGTCGCTCATTTCCCACTGGTTCAGTCCGAATTGCGCGGTTTTCTTCATAGTCCTTTCCCTCCGTTACATTCACTTACTACAATATTGGCGTATTTCTTGTTATGTAATCATAACTTTACAAAACACCCGCGCATATTTGCCCCCTGTTGCACGAAAACGTGCAACAGCCGCGAAAATTTTTCAAATTTTCCGCAAAAAAATGGCGCCCGCCTCCCGGCGCGCGCTCCGCGTTTCCCCTGGGGCTTGACATTTCCGCCCCCAGCTTATATAATTGAGCATAGAAAAGGGCGCTGTCGCCGACGGTTAGCCCTCAAGAGTTAAACAAAGTTTCCTATGTTAACCGCTCGGTGGCCGCCGGGCGGTCATTTTCATTGCTTGACATTTCTGGTCATAGCTTTTATAATAAACATGAAAAGGGCGCTGCGACAAGCGGTTAGCCCAGTGAGTAATTAGTTAGGAAATCCTAAGAAACCGTCACTTGGCAGAGTGGCGGTTTCTGCTTTTCACAATGATCGTCACGGTAAACCGTCCGATATGTAATGTGATACGCATAGACAGCACCCCCTTTCGGGTGGTGTAGCTAACCGCCTGCCGTTCGTGCAGCGCCTGACAATATTTTACCAATTCTGCGGCCCGCTGTCAATAAAAGCGCCCTGTTTCAAGCGAAACAGGGCGCTTTTTGTCGGTTTTGGAAATCAGTCCACCAGACCGGCGGTGATGATAGCCATGGAGTAGACCTCCTGGGCGTTGCAGCCGCGGGACAGGTCATTGATGGGAGCGTTCAGGCCCTGCAGAATGGGGCCGTAGGCGTCGAAGCTGCCCATGCGCTGGCAGATCTTGTAGCCGATGTTGCCGGCATTGATGTCGGGGAAGATGAAGGTGTTGGCGTGGCCGCCCACAGGGCCGTCGATGTGCTTGGTCTTGGCCACAACGGGAGACACGGCGGCGTCGAACTGGAACTCACCGTCCACGGGGACGTCGGGCATAGCGGCCTTGGCCTTTTCGCAGGCGTTGCGCATCTTGTCCACGTCCTCGCCCTTGCCGGAGCCGTGGGTGGAGTAGCTCAGGAAGGCAACCTTGGGGTCAATGCCGAAGACCTTGGCGGTCTTGGCGGTCTCAACGGCGATCTCCACCAGCTCATCCTCGTTGGGCTTGATGTTGATGGCGCAGTCGGCCATAGCCAGCACCTCGTTCTCGCCGGTAGCAGAGGGACGGACCATAATGAAGCAGGAGGATACGATCTTGTTGCCCGGCTTGGTCTTGATGATCTGCAGAGCGGGACGGACCGTATCGGCGGTGGAGTAGGTAGCGCCGCCCAGCAGAGCATCGGCATAGCCCATCTTCACCAGCATGGTGCCGAAGTAGTTGGCCTGAGAGAGCGCCTTGCGGCAGTCCTCCTCGGTCATCTTGCCCTTGCGGAGTTCTACCATCAGGGCCACCATCTTGTCCATGTCGGCAAAGGTGGCGGGGTCGATGATGATGGCGCCGCGAATGTTGAAGCCGGCCTTCTCGGCGGCCGCCTGAATCTCGGCCTCATTGCCCACCAGAACGGGGGTCAGGAACGTACCGGACAGCAGACGGGCGGAAGCCTCCAGAATGCGGGGATCGGAGCCCTCGGTGAAGACGATCTTGCGGGGATGCGCCTTCAGCTTGTTGATCAGAAACTCAAACATGATGATTCCTCCAATTTTTGATTCAGGGAATGAATTTTACAATTCCACTCCTTATTATACACGGTCCTTGTGTTTGGTCAATAAAAAATGTGCCAAATTCCGGGGTAATTTTTGCGGAGTTTTGGGGCTTTCCTGTTAAAAATCGACACAAAACCACCGTCAGAATCAATAAAAAACCTGCAAAATGGCAGATGTGCCTTGACGGATAGGGCGAAAGGCTGTAAAATAATTCGGTAACAAATTGTAACCATTTTGACCTTTTCAGTTTTTTATATAGGAGAACTATGAATCACGATAGCGATAAAACCTACAAGCTGCCGGACTGGCCCGAGGAAACGGAAAAGCCGGCGGAGACGCCCCGGCCCCGCCGCCGCAAGCGCCATGTGCCGGAGGAGCCTTCGGACTTCTGGGGCAAGCTCCGCTTCCGCACCGGGAAAAAGCTCCGCTGGTTCGGCCGCCGCAGCCGCCGCGTCATCCGGGAGGCCAAGGCGCAGCGTTTTCCGGAATCCAACCGTCTGCCGCTGCAATTTCTGCTGATGCTGTGGGGCCTGCTGCCCTCCGCAGCCAGCGGCCTTGCGGAAAAGCTTCGGGGCCGCCGCAAGGAAAAGCTTCGCCGTTCCGGCCGGCTGGCGGCTTGGATCGAATCCCGCTTTGACGATAAGAAGAAGCGGCAGCACTCTCTGATTTTTCTGGGCGGAAGCTGCGTATTGGCGGGCATCATTCTGTTTTTCTCGTTTTTCACCATTGGCACAACAGTGACCTATGATGGAACAGTACTGGGGGCGGTGGCGTCCAAAAAGGAGGCGGAGAGCGCCCGGAAGGATCTGGAGGCCATCACCGCGCAGACGCTGGGCAAGACCTATGCCATTGATGCTTCTCTGCTGCAATACGATTCCGGCTGGATGCTCCGGCAGGACCTGAAGGATAAGGAGACCTACGAAACGGAGCTGTCCGATTGCATCGGCCTTGTGACAAAGGCGTACTGCCTCTATGTCAACGGGGACCGCATCGGCACCACGCCCTATGAGGGGGCGCTGGACGAGCTGCTGGTGCAGCTTCAGAAGGCGGCCTCGGATGAGGACACCATCTCCTGCAAATTCGCGGAGGATGTGGATATCCGGGAGGAATACGTCCCCACCAGCGAGGTCATGAATCTGGGTTATATCGCGGAGCTGCTGTACAGCACCAAGACCGCCGAGGTCACCTACGAGGTGAAAAAGGGCGATACATGGTCTCAGATCGCCGCCCGGAACGATATGACCTCCAGCGAGCTGCTGGCGCTGAACCCCGGCTACAACATCAACAAGCTGCAGATCGGCGAGGTGCTGACGCTGTCCGCCTCTGTCCCCTACCTGACGATGACAGTGGAAAAGCAGGAGCGGTATCTGGAGGATGTCTCCTACGATATTGAGTATACCGACAGCGCCAATCTCTATCAGGGCGATTATAAGGTCACCTCCAAGGGCGAATACGGCAAGGCGGACGTGATGGCCAAGGCCACGTATGTCAACGGCGAGGAGACGGAGCGCACCATCCTTTCCTCTGTAACGCTGAAGGAGCCGGTGACGGAGTATCGCCTCCGGGGCACGAAGGCCCGGCCCACATGGCTCCCCACCGGCAGCTTCCGCTGGCCCACCAGCGGCCGCATCACCTCGTATTTCGGCGGGCGAAAATCCCCCGGCGGTATCGGCTCCACCAACCATAAGGGCATTGACATCGCTGTCCCCAGAGGGACGCCCATCTATGCCGCCGATGGCGGCACCGTGACCTACGCCGGCTGGATGAGCGGCTACGGGTATCTTGTGGAGATCAACCACGGCAACGGCTACGTCACCCGGTACGGCCACAATTCCAGCCTGACCGTCAGCGTGGGACAGCACGTTTATAAGGGCCAGCAGGTAGCTCGGGCCGGCTCCACCGGCAACTCTACCGGCAACCACTGCCATTTTGAGGTACGCTATAACGGCGTGGCGAAAAACCCGCTGAACTACCTTTCGTAATATTCGGAAAAAGGAGGACGTCTGTCCTCCTTTTTCTTGTATCCGCCGGGGCTTTGTGCTATAATTATTTTGTGAGAATATCGAAATTTCTCCGCGTGTTCCCCCAGCGCGCGGAGAGCTGAAAGGAAATAGAAACGCGAAATGGAGACTTTGCAGGTACTGATGCTCAACGGCAGTCCCCGCTCCAACGGCAATACTGCCGTGGCGCTGCGGGAAATGGAAACAGTTTTCCGGGAAAACGGCGTGGAAGTAGAAACGGTTGTTATCGGGAACCGGGCGATTCGGGGCTGTGTGGCCTGCGGCGGCTGCGCCAAGATCGGAAAGTGCGTATTTGACGATGCTGTCAATGAGCTGGCCCCGAAATTTGAGGCGGCGGACGGTCTGGTGGTCGCGAGTCCGGTATATTACGCCTCGGCCAACGCGACGCTTATCGCGTGCCTTGACCGGCTGTTTTACAGCACACCCTTTGATAAGACCATGAAAGTGGGGGCCAGCGTAGTGTGCGCCCGCCGGGGCGGCTGCTCCGCCACCTTTGACGAACTGAACAAATACTTCACCATTTCCGGGATGCCGGTGGCCTCCAGTCAGTATTGGAACAGTATCCACGGCCGTACCCCCGGTGAGGCGGAGGCCGACGGGGAGGGCCGCCAGACCATGCGGACGCTGGCAAGGAACATGACGTTCCTGATGCGGAGCATCGCCTTGGGGAAGGAGCACTTTGGCCTGCCGGAGCAGGAGGCGAGAATCGCCACGCATTTTATCAGATAATTGGAGGAAGAACCACTTGAAGCGGGAAAATGTACTGGTATCCGAGGACGCACTGGCGCGTCAGAGGGACTTTGAGGCAAAAATCAAGGCGATGTTCGCGGCGCGGGAGGCCCATCCCGTTGCCTGTGTGGACACCTTCGGCTGTCAGCAGAATGTGGCGGACGGTCAGATGCTTATGGGAATGCTGGCGGACTGCGGCTTTACGTTCACGGAGGACGCCAAGGAAGCAGACCTTGTGATTTTGAATACCTGCGCTGTCCGGGAGCACGCGGAGCAGCGGGTGTTCGGCAATTTGGGCATTCTGACCCATACAAAAAAGGAGAACCCGGAGCAGGTCATCTGCCTGTGCGGCTGCATGGCGCAGGAGGAGCGGGTGGCAAATCGGGTGAAGGCATCCTACCGCCATGTGGACCTTGTGTTCGGCCCCCACGCCCTGTGGAAATTCCCGGAGCTTTTGTGGCAGGTGTATGAGACCCGGAAGCGGGTCTTTGCCGCGGACGATGAGGACGGTACCATTGCCGAGGGCATTCCCGTGGTGCGGGAAAAGGGCGTAAAGGCATGGGTCAGCATCATGTACGGCTGCAACAACTTTTGCTCCTACTGCATCGTGCCCTACGTCCGGGGCCGGGAACGCAGCCGGGACCCACAGTATGTGCTGCGGGAGGTGCGGGAGCTGGTAGAGGCCGGGTATAAGGACATCACCCTGCTGGGCCAGAACGTCAACTCCTACGGCAACGATCTGGAGGGGGACTATCGCTTCCCGGATCTGCTGGAGGACATTGATAAAATTCCCGGCGAGTATCTCATCCGCTTCATGTCCAGCCATCCCAAGGACGCTACGAACCGCCTGTTCGACGTCATGGCGAAATGCAGCCATGTCGCAAAGCAGCTCCATCTGCCGGTGCAGTCCGGCAATGACCGGGTGCTCAAGGAAATGAACCGCCGCTATACCCGGGAAAAGTATCTGGAGGAGGTCCGCTACGCCAGAAGCGTGATGCCGGGACTGGTAATTACCAGCGACATCATCATCGGTTTCCCCGGCGAAACGGAGGCGGAGGCCATGGACACCGTTTCCCTTGTGGAAGAGGTGGGCTACGATGCGCTGTTTACGTTTATCTACTCCCCCCGTCCCGGCACAAGGGCGGCGGAAATGCCCGACCCCGCCACCCGGGCCGAAAAGCAGAAGTGGTTCGATAAGCTGCTGGAGGTGCAGAACGCTCATTCCGCAAAAGTCCATGCCGGCTATGTCGGCAAAACGCTGCGGGTGCTGGTGGACGGTGAGAGCGATGACGAGCGCTTCCCTCTCACGGCCCGTACCGAGGGCAACCGGCTGGTGCGCCTGAAGGGCGACAAGGACCTCATCGGGCAGTTCATAAATGTAAAAATCACCGACAGCAATACGTGGGCGCTCTACGGAGAGGCGGTATAAAGCGGACTTTGCCTGCCGGACGCACCGCATAACGCCCCCGCCCTGCGGCTGAAAGCCGTATTTCCCTGCCGCCGCGGTGCGGCAAAACATTAAACCAACGAGATAGAAAGAGACTGTCGATAAAGCAGTATATTCTCCATGACGGTAAGGAAGGGTGTGCGCGGGAAACCCAAGAAGGGTGTCCTGCGCCATTGAAATCCTTAGTTTTCAGAACTTTTATAGAGTTCTGAAAACTGGCTCAGCGGGGAGAAAAGACTTTTTCGACACGCTGATAGAAAGAGGTATTTTTATGGCGGAGCTTACCCCCATGATGAAGCAATATCTGGAAATTAAAAAGGAAAACCCGGATTCCATTTTGTTTTTCCGTCTGGGGGACTTTTATGAAATGTTCGCCGATGATGCCAAGCTGGCCTCTAAGGAGCTGGATCTGACCCTGACCTCCCGGGACCACGGCAAAAATGCCAAGCCCGCCGAGGAGCGGGTCCCCATGTGCGGCATCCCCTATCACGCCAGCGAGTCCTACATTGCCCGGCTCATCGCCAAGGGCTACAAGGTGGCCATCTGCGAACAGATGGAGGACCCCGCCACCGCCAAGGGGCTGGTGAAGCGGGATATTATCCGGGTTGTGACGCCGGGTACGGTCATTGACGCTGCGTGTCTGGATGACCGGGCCGGAAACTACCTCTGCGGTATTTATCTGGACAGTCAGGGGGGCGGCATAGCATTCTGCGACCTGTCCACCGGTGAAACGCACCTCACCGCCTTTTCCGGCCGGGACGCTGTGACCCACATCATCAATGAGCTGGGCCGCTTCCAGCCCGCCGAGGCGATTTTAAGTGACGGAGCGTTCCATGAAAAGGCCCTGACGGACGTTCTGGCCGATAAGTTCCATTGCCGCTATGAAAACGGCGGCGAGGGCCGCTTTCGTCTGGCAGAGGCGGAAAAGAGCATCCGCACGCAGTTCGGCGATGAGACGTTCTCCCGCCTGCCTGCCGGAGAGCCTGCCGCCGCCATGGCGCTGGGCGGACTTTTGAGCTATCTCTACGAAACGCAGAAAACGGACCTGTCCCATATCCGGGAGCTGGACTATTACCGGCAGGGACGGTTTATGGAGCTGGATCTGGCGTCCCGGCGCAATTTGGAGCTGACGGAGACCCTACGGGGCAAGGAGAAAAAGGGCAGCCTTCTCTGGGTGCTGGACAAGACGAAAACGCCCATGGGCGCCCGAATGCTGCGGGGCTGGCTGGAGCGGCCGCTGCTGTCCGTGACGGATATTGACCGCCGCAGCGGCGCCGTGGCGGCGCTGGTAAACGATACCATCCGCCGGGAGGAGCTCATCGCCGGTATGACGGGCCTTGGCGACATGGAGCGGCTTATCGGCCGCATTGTCTACGGCACCGCCGGCGGGCGGGACATGGTATCCCTCCGGGCTGCTATTGAAAAGCTGCCGAATTTGAAGGAGCAGCTTTCTGCCTTTTCCGACCGCCGCCTGACCGAGTTGACGGAGGCCATGGACACGCTGGATGACATCGGCGGCGACATCGCCGCCACGGTCTGCGACGAGCCGCCGTTTTCCGTCCGGGAGGGCGGCATTATCCGGGACGGCTGCAATGAGGAGGTAGACCGCCTGCGGCATATCCTGAAAAGCGGCAAGGGTGTCATCGCTGAGATGGAGGCCAAGGAAAAGGAGAAAACCGGCATCCGCACGCTGAAGATCGGCTACAACAAGGTGTTCGGCTATTATATCGAGGTTTCCAACGCTTTTAAGGAGCTGGTGCCAGAGACCTATATCCGCAAGCAGACCCTGGTGAACGGCGAGCGGTTCATCACCCAGGAGCTAAAGGATCTGGAACACGAGATCCTGACGGCCTCCGAGCGGGTGGTGGCGCTGGAATACGAGCTGTTTTCCACTCTGCGCCAGCGCGTTGCCGACAGCGCCGCCCGTATCCAGAAAACGGCGGTGGCAGTGGCGGAGTGCGACGCGCTGTGCTCCTTTGCCGCCGTGGCAGTCCACAACAATTTCTGCCGTCCGGAGGTGGACGAGTCCGGGGTCATTGAGATTCGCGAGGGCCGCCATCCGGTGGTGGAAAAGGTTTTAAAGGACAGCCTGTTTGTTCCCAACGATACGTTTATGGGCGAAAAGGAGGAGCGGGTGGCTATCATCACCGGTCCCAACATGGCCGGTAAATCCACGTATATGAGGCAGGTGGCCCTCATTGTGCTCATGGCGCAGATGGGGAGCTTTGTTCCCGCCAAGTACGCCCACATCGGCGTGGTGGACCGCATTTTCACCCGTATCGGCGCCAGCGATGATCTGTCCGCGGGACAGTCTACCTTCATGGTGGAGATGACGGAGGTTTCCGATATTCTCCATCAGGCCACGAAAAATTCCCTGTTGATTCTGGACGAGATCGGCCGGGGCACCTCTACGTTTGACGGTATGGCCATTGCCCGGGCGGTATTGGAATACTGCGCCGACAAAAAGACGCTGGGAGCAAAGACACTGTTTGCCACCCATTATCATGAGCTGACGGAAATGGAAAATACCCTCCCCGGTACGGTGAACTACAACATCGCGGTGAAGCGCCGGGGCGAGGACATTATTTTCCTGCGGAAGATCGTCCCCGGCGGCGCCGACCGCAGCTACGGCATCGAGGTGGCCAAGCTGGCGGGACTGCCGGATAAGGTGGTCCAGCGAGCCAAGGTCATTCTCAAGGAGCTGGAGGAGGAAAACGGCGTACAGTATGTGGCGGCTCGAAAGGAAACCGATCAGGTCTCGCTGGATGCCATCGGCGAGGGTGAGGTGCTGGACGCCATCCGCCGCTGTCAGCCGGACACGCTGACGCCCATCGAGGCCATGGGGCTCTTATATGAGCTGAAGCAAAAGCTAAGCAAGTAACAGCCGCTTTCACGCCGTATGGCGGGATATCGTCCCGCCCCCTTGAAAGGGAAAATCAAAAAAGGAGCCCTGCAATGGCAAAGCGAAAATCCTCTCCCTATATGTCCCCCGGCGAGCAGATCGCCGGTACGGTGTTTTTTGTGATCTATCTGGTGGTGCTCCCCTTTGCCACGGCTCCGCTGTTCCGCTTGGCGGAGCGGCTGCTGGCGGTGAGCATCTCCCCTTCCCTGCAAAACGCCATTTATTACTATACGCTTTTCGCCGTGACGATTTTGATCTTCCACGGCTTTATTGGTCGCACCACCCGGAATTTTGCCGATAATCTGGGAAACGCCTGCAAGGCCGTTGTGGTGGGTCTGATCGCCCTGTACGGCCTCAATGAGCTGGTGTACCGCCTGACGCGGCTGCTGGTGAACAACCATACCAATCTCAATGACTCCACCATTTCCGCGCAGATTCACGATGCGCCCCGGGTCACGCTGCTGATCGTGATTTTTCTGGCGCCCTTTGTGGAGGAGGTGCTGTTCCGGGGGCTGGTATTCGGAAATCTGAAGCACAAGAGCCGCACTGTCGCCTATGCCGTAAGCTGTCTGCTGTTCGCCCTGCTCCATGTCTGGCAGTTTGCCGTGAAGCGGCAGGACATTACGTATTTTCTGCTGATGGTACAATATCTGGTTCCGGGACTGGTGCTGGCGTGGGCCTATGACCATACCGGAACGCTGTGGAGCTCCGTTTTGCTCCACGCAGCAGCCAACGCCCTGAGTGTCTGGGCGTCCATGTAAGGAGAACACTATGCCGCATATTCAACAATTATCATCCCATGTCGCTGACCTCATCGCCGCCGGCGAGGTGGTGGAACGGCCTGCCTCCGTTGTCAAGGAGCTGGTGGAAAACGCCATTGACGCCGGGGCCTCCGCCATCGTGGTGGAGATACAGCGGGGCGGCATGGGCCTCATTCGGGTTACGGACAACGGCTGCGGCATCGCCCCGGACGAGCTGCCCACCGCGTTTCTGCGCCATGCCACCAGCAAGCTCCGCACGGAGGAGGACTTGGGGAAAATCGGAACGCTGGGCTTCCGGGGCGAGGCTCTGGCGGCCATTTCCGCTGTCAGCCGGGTGGACGTACTGACCCGGCAGAGTGAGGACGCCATCGGCGCGGCCATCCACGGTGAGGGCGGCGCGATGGGCCCCGTCCGGGAGGAGGGCGCTCCCGCAGGCACCACGATTCGCGTGGCAGACCTCTTTTACAACACGCCGGCCCGGCTGAAATTCATGAAAAAGGACAGCGCGGAGACTGCCGCCGTGGCGGGGCTCATGCAGCATTTAGCGCTGAGCCACCCGGATATTTCCTTCAAATTCATCAAGGACGGACAGGAAACGCTGCATACGCCCGGCGACGGGAAGCTGGAGTCCGCCGTTTACGCGGCGCTGGGCCGGGAGTTTGCCAAAACGCTGGTGCCGGTGGAGGGCCGGGGCGGCGACATTACGGTGCAGGGCTTTGTCACCGCGCCGGTAAATGGCCGGGGTTCCCGCTCCATGCAGGTGTTTTTTGTCAATGGCCGGTTCATCAAGTCCCAGCTTTTAACGGCGGCGCTGGAGGAGGGCTACCGCAACCAGCTTCTCAAGGGCCGCTTCCCCGGCTGTGTGCTGGAGGTGACGCTGCCGGTCACGGCGGTGGATGTCAACGTCCACCCCGCGAAAACGCAGGTGAAATTCGCCCGGGAGCACGAGGTGTTCGAGGCGGTGTACCACACGGTCATGGACGCGCTGGAGGCCCGGGGCGGCGCAGTGACGCGGCCGGCAAATCCGCCGCAGCAGGTGCAAAATCCCAGACAGGACTTCTTTCAGTCCATGGACGCCAAGACATACCGGGAGCAGGGCGGAAAGCCCGCCCCCACGCCTCAGCCACCCAAACCGGAGAGCCGGGCCGCCTTCGGCGTGCAACCGATCTCCGCGCCGGAGCCGGTAAGGCCCACATGGAACACGGAATGGCGCTCCGCCGCCAAGGTGTCGGACAGCGTGCAGCCGGTCTGGCCGCCCAGAGGAATGGCAAAGGCCCCCGGCTCCGCCTTGGGGAAGGCGCCGGCCTCCGTGACCGCCCCGGCAGCGGCGGCAGAGCGGGAACAGCTGCCTGCGCCGCGGCCCTTTGTACCGGCAATTCCCGCCGCGCCCGCACCGCAGGCGTCCATGGAGCTGCCGGGTCAGGAAACGGTGCTGCCCCATGAGGCACCGTGGCGCATTGTGGGCGAGGTGCTGCACACCTACATCGTCTGCGAGGATGAGAGCGGCAATATCTGGCTCATTGATAAGCACGCCGCCCATGAGCGGGTGAACTTTGACCGGCTGATGGCGGCCAAGGAGCCGCCCATGCGGCAGACGCTTTTGCAGCCCATCGCTGTAGAGCCGGGACGGGAGGATGCCGCTCTGCTGCTGGAAAATTTGGAGCTGCTGGAGCAGCTCGGCTTTGGGTGCGAGGATTTTGGCGATGGCGCGATTCTCGTGCGGGAGATCCCGGCGGATATGGACGCGGCGGACACCGCTGCCACGCTGGAGGAGCTGGCCCAAAAGCTGCGCTCCGGCCAGAGCCCGGACGAAAAGCGGGAGGCGCTGCTGCACACCATGGCCTGCAAGGCCGCCATCAAGGGCGGTTGGACCAGCGACCTCGCCGAGCTGCGGGTGCTGGTGGAGAAGGTGCAGAGCGGCGAGGTCCGTTACTGCCCCCACGGCCGGCCGGTGGTGGTCAAGGTTTCCAAATACGAGTTGGAGAAGCTGTTCAAGCGCGCATAATGGCTGAAAGGAAAACAAAAATGAAGCTGCTGTTTGTAAATTGCTGTATCAGCCGCCGGGGCGCGGGCTCCCGTACCCATGCGCTGGCGGAGGCGTTTTTGACCGCCTTCCGGGCAGCGCATCCCGACGCGGCGGCGGAGGAGATAACGCCGGAAACGCTGTTGGCCCTGAAACCATTTGACGCGGCGCTGCTGCAAAAGCGGGACGCGCTGGCGGAGGCCGGGAATTTTGACGCCCCGGTGTATGCGCTGGCCCGGCAGTTCCGGGAGGCGGACGCCGTTGTGGTGGCGGCGCCGTTCTGGGACCTCAGCTATCCGGCGGCCCTGCGGACGTATATCGAGTATATTTCCGCCGTTGGGTTGACCTATCACTATACCGAGGCGGGCTGCTGCGGCGACTGCGCCGCGCAATGGCTGGTGTATCTCACCAGCGGCGGCGATGTGGAGCGGGAGGACAGCATCGGTGTGCTCCACTGGCGGCAGTTAGCCGCCATGTTCGGTATTCCGAAATTTGACTATGTGTTTACCGGCGGGCTGGACGCGCACCCGGAGACCGCCGGAGAGACGCTGGCCGCCGCCCGGAGCCTTGCGGAGACGCTGGCACGGACACTTTGAGCACGGAGAGGAGAACACCTGTGGAGCGACGGAAGGTGATTTGCGTTGTCGGCCCAACGGCCTGCGGAAAAACCACGCTGGGCGTTCTGCTGGCTAAAAAATACGGCGGCGAGGTGGTCTCCGCCGACTCCATGCAGATTTACCGGGGCATGACTATCGGCACCGCCGCCCCCACGGAGGCGGAGATGCAGGGTGTACCGCACCACATAATCGCCGTGGCGGATCCGGCGGAGCAGTGGAGCGCCGCGGAATATGTGCAGCGGGCTACGCCGGTGGTGGACGATATTCTGGCCCGGGGCAGGCTGCCGGTGATCGTAGGCGGCACGGGGCTGTGGATGGACGCTCTGCTTCGTGGACACGGCTTTGCCAAGGGCAGTGCCGGCGGCGCAGTCCGCCGGGAGCTGGAGACCCGTTTCGAACAGGAGGGTATCGAGCCGCTGCTCGCAGAGCTGCGGCAGGTGGACCCGGACAGCGCAGTGCGCCTCCACCCTGCCGACACGAAGCGGATTTTGCGGGCGCTGGAGGTCTACCGGGAGACCGGACAGACCATCACGGCCCACAATGCGGCGACACAGGCGATGCCTGACCGCTACAGCGCCGTAAAAATAGGGCTGCGGTTCGCGGACCGGGAGGATATGAAGGCGCTCATTGACCGCCGGGTGGATAAAATGGCGGCGGAAGGGCTGCTGACGGAGGTCCGCGCCCTGCTGGACCGGGGCCTGCCAAAAAACGCCACCGCCATGCAGGCTATCGGCTACAAGGAGTTTTTGGGCGTGCTGGACGGTACGCTGACAGAGCCGGAGGCGCTGGAGCTGGTAAAGCTCCGCTCCCGGCAATATGCAAAGCGGCAGCTTACCTGGCTGCGCCGCGATCAAGACATTCATTGGATCGAATGGGGAAAGCAGCGGGATTTTGCCCGCGCACTACAGATTTCAACAGAAATTTTGGCTGCCTCTGGTTTAGGATAAAACCGGGGGCGGACTGCCGCTCCCAAATATAAAGAAGGAGCGGATCAAGATGCAAAAGAAAGTAAATTTACAGGACCTATTCCTCCTGCGGGCAAGAGAGGACCGGCTGAATGTCACCGTGTTTTTGATGAACGGTTTTCAGATGCGCGGCATTATCACGGGGTATGACCCCTTTGTGGTGGTGCTGGACACGGACGGTAAACAGCAGGTCATTTATAAGCACGCCATCTCCACCATTGTGCCCATCCGGCCGGTGGAGCTGTGGGAGGCGGAGGAGCCTGTACCGTAATACATAAGAGGTCACATGAAAAACAGCTCGCTTACAAGTAAATTGCTGGCAGCGGCGTTGACGCTGGGGGTCCTGGCCTATTTCGGCGTGCAGATCTACCGCTATGTGGACGATCCCTTCTCCACCACGCTGGTCTACAGCTACCGGGTGGAGGATACGCTGGACATCAGCGGCTATATGGTCCGGCAGGAGCAGGTGCTCACCGGGGAATCCGGGGGACTGATGCGCCTGCAGAAAAACGAGGGGGAGCGGGTCAGCACCGGCGGCGTCATTGCCTCGGTCTATGCCGATCAAGCGTCGCTGGACCGGCAGAACGAGATGGAAACGCTGAATGACCGAATTGCCCAGTTGGAATACGCGCAGGAGACCATGCTGGGCGCGGAGGTCACGCTGAAGCTGGACAACCAGATCTCCCGGACGCTGCTGGATTACCGCGCCGCGCTGGCGGCGGGGCGGCTGGACGCGGCGGAGGGTCGGGGGCAGGAGCTTCGCTCCCTTGTTTTGAAGCGGGATTACACCTATTCCGGCACCGAGGACCTCAGCGGACAGATCAGCGAGCTGAAGACGCAGTTACAGACTCTTCGAAAGCAGGCGGCAAGCTCCGTAAAAACCATTAAGTCACCGCGCTCCGGGCTGTTTTCCGCCGTGGTGGATGGGTATGAGAGCGTTCTGACGCCGGAGAGTCTTGACACGCTGACGCCCTCCGGACTGGACACTCTGACAGCGGGGGAAATCCCCGCCAATACCGGAAAACTGATTTTGGGTGATAGCTGGTACTATGCCGGGACGCTGTCCGCCAAGGACGCGGAAACGCTGAAAAACCGCAGCAGCCACATGACGGGCAGCGAGCGGCTGTACCTCCGGTTCACGAAAAATGTGGACCGTGATTTAGAGGTAGAGCTGGTATCCATCGGACAGGAGGAAAACGGACGCTGTGTGGCGGTGTTCCGCGGCAATACATATCTGCAGGAGTTGACGCTGCTGCGCCGCCAGAGCGCGGAGATCGTGCTGGACAGCACGGACGGTATCCGCGTCCCCCGTGCGGCGCTGCGGTCCGCAGTCCGCGAGGTGACGGAGACGGACCCTGAAACAGAAGATGAAACTACAAAGCAGGTCAGCGTCACCGGCGTATACTGCGTTTCCGGCGCCAAGGCCGTATTCAAGCCGGTGGAGGTGCTCTATACCGGCGAGGATTACGCGGTGGTGCGAACCACGGCGGACGCCGAGGCAGAGAAGCTGAGGCTCCGTCCGGGGGACGAGGTCATTGTGGCGGCCCGGGACCTGTATGACGGAAAGGTCATCACTTCATCATAAAGAGAGAAAGAAGGAGCGTTTATGTCGATTCAGGAAAATATCGCGGAGATTCGCCGGCGGATTGCCGTAGCCTGTGCGGAGTGCGGGCGGGACCCAAAGGAGATCACGCTGGTGGGCGCCAGCAAAATGAATGACGCTGCCGCCTGCCGGGAGGCTATTGCCGCAGGCATTGATGTGCTGGGTGAAAACCGGGTGCAGGAGATGACGGAAAAGCTGGCGCAGGGCGCATACGAGGGCGCCCCCCTCCACTTCATCGGCCATCTTCAGCGCAACAAGGTCAAGCAGGTGGTCGGCAAGGCGGCGCTGATTCAGTCCGTCGGTTCCCTGCCGCTGCTGGAGGCCGTTGAAAAAGAGGCGGAAAAGCAGGGCATTGTGCAGGATATTCTGCTGGAGGTCAACATCGGCGGCGAGGAGGCCAAGAGCGGCTTTGCACCCGCCGAGCTGACCGGCGCGGCGGAGGCGGCGCTGCAGATGGCGCATATCCGGGTCCGGGGTCTGATGACCATTCCGCCCGCAGACAGCGACCGGGAGACAAATATGCGGTATTTTCAGGAGGTACGGGCACTTTTTGTTGACATCAACGAAAAAATGTTCCATAATAAATTAAAATGTCTCTCCATGGGAATGAGCGGCGATTTTGAGGATGCCATCCGAAGCGGCGCTACCATGGTCCGCGTGGGTACCGCTATTTTCGGCGCCCGGCATTATCCCACTTGATTTCAGGAGGTTCCGTCATGGGTATTTTGGATGAGCTGAAGAAGCTGACCCATCCTTACGACGATGAGGATGAGGAATATGAGGAGTTGGAGGAGCCCCGTGAGCGCTCCTTTGACGAGCGCCGCAACAAGGCGGAGGATCGCCGCAATAAGGTTGTGAATATCCACGCTACCACACAACTGAAGGTAGTGCTGGTGAAGCCGGACCGCTTTGAAAATGCGTCCGAGATCGCCGACCAGCTTAAGGACAAGCGGACGGTGGTGCTGAATTTGGAGTCCACCAACAAGGATGTGGCCCGGCGGCTCATTGATTTCCTCTCCGGTGTGGCCTATGCCGGCGAGGGCAAGATCAAAAAGGTGGCGGCCAACACCTATATCATCACCCCTTACCATGTGGAGCTGGAGGGTGATCTCATCGATGAGCTGGAAAGCAACGGCTTGTATTTTTAAGCGGGGAGGACATCGGATATGCTGACACCTCAGGAGGTTTCTACCCATTCATTTTCCAAGGCGTCCTTCGGCGGCTACAATATGGCCATGGTGGACGAATTTTTAGACGAGCTGACGGACGATTATACCGCCCTTTATAAAGAGAACGCGGCTCTGAAGGCCAAGCTGAAGGTGCTGGTGGAGAAGGTGGAGGAATACCGCGCCACCGAGGATTCCATGCGGGCTACCCTGCTCACCGCGCAGCGGATGGCGGACTCCATTGTAAAGGAGGCCGAGCAGAAGCGGGATCAGATGATGACACAGGCGGAGATCGACGCGAAGCTGAAGATCAACTGCCTGAAAAACGAGGCTATCGCCGCAGAGGAGCGTCTGCGCCGGGGCAAGGAGGAACTGGAAAAATTCTCCGCTGCGGTCCGGGCTGTGTGCGATAAGGAGATTCAGCTCCTGGAGCAGCTTCCCCAACTGCCGGTGGAAACGGAGCCGGAAGCGGCGGATGCCGCAGATTCTGTGCAGGAGATCGAGGACAATGTGATGGCGGCGTTCAACGCCGGCGACCCTGTCGCCCCGGAGGCGGCGCCCGCAGAAGCGGAGGAGAAGGCACCCGCAGAGCCGGAAGCGGAGTCTGCGGCGCCTGTGGAAGCGGCAGACCCCTTTGCGGACCTGTCCGCCACCCGCCAGATCAATCTGGACGAACTGAAATTCGGCCGTAATTACAATAACAATGACTGAGAAAAGCGGCTTTTCAATTTGAAAAGCCGTTTTTTGTCATAAAGGAGGAGCTTATGGACAAGCAGACGCCCATTATCGCCTTTCTCTACGATTTTGATAAGACCCTGTGCACCACGGACATGGAGGACTATGCCTTTATCCCGGCGCTGGGCTACACCCCAGCGGAGTTTTGGGCCAAGGCCAACAGCTTTGGCTGGAGCAACCGCATGGATGGCCTGCTGGCCTATATGTACACCATGATTCAAGAGTGTGCCGCCCAGAGCATCAAGCTGGACCGGGCCTTCCTCAACCGCTGCGGAGCGTCGATTCAACTGTTCCCCGGTGTGCGGGAGTGGTTTGGGCGAATCAACGCCTTTGCCAAGAGTTTGGGCGTGCAGGTGGAGCACTATGTCATCTCCTCCGGCCTGCGGGAGATCATCGAGGGCAGCGGCATCGCCCATGAGTTCCGAGAGATTTATGCCTGTGAATTTTACTACAACGGAAACGGTGATGCCTGCTGGCCGAAGCTGGACGTCAACTTCACCAACAAAACGCAGTTCGTTTACCGCATCAACAAGGGCATTCTGGACGTTTCCCGGGATAAGGAGCTCAATGACTCCATGCCGGACGATTCCAAGCGGGTCCCGTTTACCAATATGATCTACATTGGGGACGGACTTTCCGATGTCCCCTGCATGAAAATGATGCGGGCTTATGGCGGACAGGCCATCGCCGTATATCAGTCCGGCAACCGGCAGGGAGTGGAAAAGCTGCTGGCGGACGGTCGGGTGGATTTCATGTTCCCGGCGGATTACCGGGCGGGCACGGAGCTGGACCGCACCGTGCAGGATATTTTGCAGCGCATGGCCATTACGGACCGGCTACTGGAGACGAATACCCACCAGCTCTGCAGCATCGGCAAGGGCGAACTGCCAAATCAGGTGGAGCTGTTTTGACGGAATAATGAGAGCGGCAGCGGGCAACCGCTGCCGCTTCGGCTTGTCTTGACAAAGGCAACCCCCGGCTATGCCGGGGGAGAAAAAGAGCTTATAGC